>JAEEGL014917066.1_pt1 | contig 61687 bp, 47 predicted proteins | sample 9134231 | NCBI WGS metagenome assembly JAEEGL01 (sample SAMN16246548, study PRJNA631951) | gut metagenome | biome: gut microbiome; feature: rumen; material: fiber-attached | host: Bos | place: Iran: Karaj | collected 2018-10
AGAGTTAGTATTACTGCCGATAAAATGGTATTAATAATTGCTGATTGAACACTTGTATAACCAAAGTTTTGCATTGTATATGAGTTTGCTACTACATAGATAATAATTAATGCTATTGTAATTAACGTTTCATGTTTTTTAAATACTTTTTCCATTTTATCAACTCCAATGATTATTATAACACAAATTTTCGAATTATTTTGTTCTTAATATTACTATTTTACGAGATATTCAAGCACAAAAAAAATTAGTCTTTCGACTAATTAACTTTTTAAATGGAGCGGATGATGGGAATCGAACCCACGTTATCAGCTTGGAAGGCTGAAGCTCTACCATTAAACTACATCCGCATCAGTAGACATTTAAAATTATAACATAAATAATTAAAAATGCAAACTTTTTTTAGTTTTAATGGTATTTTTATTATAATGATACAGTTATTTTGGTAATAGGTTCTTCTTTCTTTATTATAGTTGAATATGGTATTGATCTTATTACTTTATCATATAATTTTTCTCTATTATCAGAATCTAAAGTATTATATAGTTCTAATAATGATTGTTTTTCCTCTTCTGTATATATTGTTGATTCTTGTAATGCTTTTTTAAAATATAATGATTCATCTATAACAATTAATGGTATTTTAAATTCTTGTGCTGCTCTTAAACTTTCTTGATAGTATTTAGCTTTTTCTAGCATTGATGCTGTAAGTCTTGCTGCTTGTTTATCAGTTAATTCTATATTAAATTGTTCTTTTATTTCTTTGATATGATTTAATAATATTTTTAAATAATCTGGATATTTAGTTATTTTTATTTTTTCTTGTTCTTCTTTAGTAAACATTTTAAATTTAGTGTTAAATAATTCATCTAGTGTTATGAAGTTATTCTTATTTTCTATTGTGTCTACTCTCATTATTATATAATCTGGTCTTCTTTTAAATGTTTCTCCTGTAATATTTCTTCTTTCTATAACTATTTCATTATAACCAGATGTATTTTCTATCATTATTGATGGTGGGAAGAAATGAGCTCTTGTTCCTTGATCCATTAAGTCTCTTGTTACGGAATAACTTCTTGCATATGGTCCGATTGAATCTATATCTGTATCTCCCATTCCATAGATAGCACTTCCTTCTAGAGTACTAAAACCATATGTTACTGAACCTTCTGATCTTAATGAATATATTCTATCTTGTGTCACATAACTACAAGCTACAATATGGTCTTGGATTTGTGGCCTTCCTTCCCAATCTGTACAATAATTACTATCTATTTCATCTCCTTTAAGAGAACATGATCCTACACAGTGGACCATAAAACCAAAATTAGATTGCGGTATACATATATCTACTTTTTCTCCATTATATGTTGTTTCTTGATGTATTTCTTTTGGTCCTTCTTTTGGTTGATATAATCCATTTGAATATAATTCTGTATATATACTTCTTAAATATGTATCTAATGGTATTGGAGAATTATATACTTCTTTATTATTAAATTCATTATAATATGTATCTAGATCTGCTTCTTGAGTTGTTTCTACTATTTTATTAAGTATTAATAACATATTATATATTTCTTTAGGTAATTCACTATTATATAATCTATCTAATATTTTTTTATCTCTCATATAACAATAGTGATTATTAATAATCATTGCTTCTTTTAAATCTATATTAAAGATATATTTTAATAGATTATTTTTATTAACTAGTAGTCCTTTTTCTTTATTCTTTATATATTGTTGTTTTTTTATTTCTTTAATATTTTTTATATCTTCTAATGTTTTAATATTATATACATTTTCTGGATGATGTAATATTGCTATTAAATTATTAGTTTCTTCTTCTGTTAATACTGCTATATCTATATTATTAATTAATTCTTTATAATTAGTTATATTATTTATTAACATAGATATCATATCTGTTATATCAAATGTTTGATAATTATATTTATCTAATATTTTATTTACAAATGTCATTTCTTTTGGATTTAATGATGTATATTTCATTTGTATAGATACATCATTTATAAATCTTTCTAAATGATATTCTTTTATATTAAATGGTTCTTCTTGTAACATACTAGTTACAAATGTATTAAAGATATTATTATTTTTTTCTGAATATTTTAATAACCATTGATATCTAGTTTCAAATGTTTTTTTATCTATATTTAATTCTTTACAATATTTATCTAATAGTTCTGGATTAGTAATTATATCTTTTGGTAAGATACATTTTATTGCTAAATCTATTCTATTTCTTTTTATACATTCATCTCTATATATAGGTGATTCTACTAAACATTGTGGTACATCTTGCATAATAGTTGTCATTTCTATTAGATAGTCTATATTATTAGATATTAAGTTTTCAAATTGTAGATTGTTTTTATTATATGTTCTTTCATATGATTCTTTATCTTTTAATACTGTTATTAAGTAATAGAATTCTTCTTTAGTTAATTCATTAATATATTTAAATATATTATTAGCATAATCTAATGTTCCATTATAATATTTTGTTTTATATCCTTCTTTTATAATTAGAGATAATTCTTTTAGATTAGTGGCATTGTATTTTTCTATATTTTTTATTGATGTAGTTATTCTTTCTTTTAAGATAATATTTATTATTATTTGATTATCTTGTAATTTATATGGTATATCATTTGGATTATTAATTATTATTTCTCTAAAATCTTCCATATGTGTTTCTATAAAGGTATCTAGGTCTTCTTTATCAGGGAAAAAGTTAGATAAGAAGAATTCTATTCTTCTATTATCATTTTTATAATGTTTTAAGATATATTCTCTAATATCATCTATTTCTTTAGCTGATAATGTATAACCATTTAGATCTAAATAATATAGTATATCTTCATCTGATAATATATATTCTATAAATGTTTTAGTATTTTCATCTTCTTTTATATCTAATGTTAATGGATTAGATTGTATTAAATCATATCTTTCTGTTTTACATATACATATTAATACTATCTTATGATCATATTTATCTAGATTAGGTATAGTTGATGATTGTTGTAAGCCTTTTAATAATTCTATTAATTCTTCCATATATGATACTCCCTACTATATTTATTTTAGCATTATAGATAATAAAAACCAATCTTAATTAAGATTGGTTTATATATTTCTTTACTTCTTCTGCATCATCTAAATGATGTTTTTCATGACCTATTATTTGATAGTCTTCATGTCCTTTTCCTAATATTAATAAGACATCATTATCTTTTAATAGATCTAATCCTTTTTTAATAGCTTTTACTCTATCTAGTTCTACTTCATAGTTAGTTGTTTTAACTCCTGCTAGAATGTCATCCATTATTTTTTGTGGATCTTCTGTACGAGGATTATCACTTGTAAAGATTACGTAATCACTTTTTTGTGATGCTATATTTCCCATAATAGGTCTTTTTTTAGGATCTCTATCTCCTCCACAACCTACTAGAGTAATTACTCTTCCTTTTTTGTTTTCTGTAAAGGCATCAATTATTTTTTCAACTGCATCTGGTGTATGTGCATAATCAATAACTGCTTCTGCATTACCTACTTTTATTTGTTCACATCTTCCCTTAGGAGGATAGATATCTTTAGTTACTTTTAATATATCTTCTATAGAATAACCTAATTCATGGATTAATGATAATGAAGTAATATAATTGTAAACATTAAATGTAGATCTTAGATTAGTTTCTATTTCATATTCTTTATCTGCTTTAAATTTAATATAAGTACCTTTATCTGTATCATGATATGATTCTATTTTATAGTCAGTACCTGTTAAACCATATGTTAATGAATTGTCGTATGCTGTTAACCATTTACTACTTGATGGATCATCATTATTTATTAACATAGGGCCATCTAATTGTTTTAATATTAATTGTTTTGCTTTTAGATAATTATCCATTGTTTTATGATAATCTAAATGATCTTGAGTAAGATTAGTAAAGGCTGCTACTTTAAATGTAATTCCTGCTACTCTTTTCATATCTAAAGCATGAGAAGATACTTCCATGATTACATTTTTACATCCTTCTTCTTTAGATTGTAATAATAGTTCGTATAAATCTAATATATTAGGTGTAGTATTAGGTAATTCTACTACTTCTTTATCTGGTAGATAGAAACCTATAGTACCTATATAAGATGTTTTTGAATTTAGTTTATTTAATATTTGATATGTAAGATATGCTGTAGTAGTTTTTCCATTAGTACCTGTTACTCCTAAAATATTCATAGTATTTATTTCTTTAGAATAAGTATTACTTACGTATTCAGTTAACCAATCATTAGTATTTGGTACTATTTCTTGTTCTATAGGACAATCTACTTTATGTTCTACTATTGCTTTTATAGCACCATTTTCATATGCTTTTACTACATAATCATGTCCATCTACTGTAGCACCTGGTAATGCTACAAATATATCTCCTTTATTTATTTTTCTTGAGTCTATTTTTATATTAATCATAAATTGCACCTCTATTAATATAATATTACTATTTTATTTATATTGGTAGTTATTTGTTTCCACATTTATTATTTTATTCCACATTGAAAATATCATTATATATTTCTATATATGTATTAATAATATCTTTGGTATTATTTGGACATTTAGTATTGCATATTAGATTTTCTTTATCTGTTTCATATATAAAGTCATAATCTTCATTAATACTAATAAAATGATGCGATAAGCCTGTTAAATCACTATAAACAATATAATCTTTATTTGTATATATTATTTGACTTAAATCTTTTCTGATAGTTATTTTTTCATTATTATTAATTATATATTCTAGTAAATAGTCATGGTCTTCTTGTTGGACAAATCCTTTTTCAATTAAAGAATCTAATTTAGATGATTCTTCTTTATTATTGTTATTAATAGATATATTTTTTTCTTTAGTAGTTATAAATTTATTATTTTCTAAAATTATTTCATTATTTAATTTAATAGATTCTGAATATTGTTCATTGTTGTTAATATATATTATTTCTATATACCAATTATTAATTCTATTTATTATTTTTTTATTAAATAATTCATTGTATCCATTTTTCTCTATATTTATATTGTTATAATAATTATTAATGTTATTTGTACTTATTATTGTTTCATCTTCACATTTAAGTGTTATTTTTTTTATATTCTCTTTTTTTATATTGGTATTCTTTATTATTAACGATCCTTCTCTAAGAATATTGTTTATATTTGATTTAATAAATAAACCATTTTTATATTCGAAATTTTCACTTTCTCCATATAATTTATATACTTTAATTGATTTATAATTATTTATAAAGAATAGTGATAGAATTGATATTATGAATATTGTTAATGATAAAAGAATAATTAGTAGTAATTTATTATTCTTTTTATTTTGATATTTCATATAATCTAATATGCCCTCTTGTGTATTAGCATCTTTTCCATTTAATAGTTCATTTATTGTTATATCAAGAATTTCACATAATGGTTGCATTAAAGATATATCTGGTAAGCCATGACCGTTTTCCCATCTACTTATAGCTTTATATGTTATGTTTAGTTTAGATGCAACTTCTTCTTGAGTCATATTTTTTTCTTTTCTTTTTTTAGCAATATATTTGCCTATTTTTTCTTGATTCATATTTTTTCACTTCCTGATGTAAATATAACATTTACTATTAAATAAGAACATCCCATATTCATAGAGTTTAAAAATTTATAGTTGATTTTTTATTATTTTTAGATTATTATTCTAATAAGGGTGTGGGAATATGAAATTAATAAGAAGTATGCAACTTGTTTTTACTTCAACTATTAAGGGAAATATTTCTTCTTTAGTTTCATTATCATTTGTTTTTTAAGAGTTAATTCATTTTTGAATTAACTCTTTTTTTGGACACACTTTGAAGGGAGAGATTTAATGAAAACAAAAAAATTGGCATATGATGTAAATGAAATGCCACCTGTCGGTAAAAGTATAATACTGGCATTACAACATGTTTTTGCAATGTTTGGAGCAACTGTATTAGTTCCTATACTAGTTAATGCAGGAATTGCTTCTGCTGGAGTGGAAGGAGAAGCTTTATCAATAGCTGTTGCGTTAGTTACAGCTGGTATTGGTACATTAATTTATATTCTTTGTACTAGAGCTAAATCACCTGTATTCCTAGGTAGCTCATTTGCTTTTATTGCACCAGTTACTGCTGCATATATTGCTGGTGGTCTTGGTGGTGCTTTAACTGGTATTATGGTTATTGGTTTAATCTATTTCATAGTATCAGTAATCATTAGATTTGCTGGTAAAGGTTGGGTAGATAAAATACTACCTCCTATCGTAATTGGTCCAATGATTATGATTATTGGATTAGGTCTTGCAAGTTCTGCTGTTGGTAATATTTTTGATACTAGTATAGAAGTTGATGGTATTGCTTGGAAAGCACCAGTAGTTGCTTTAATTACATTTATGACAACTGCTTTAGTTATGACTAGAGCTAAAGGTTTCTTTAAAATAATACCTTTCTTAGTTGGTATTGTTGTTGGTTATCTTTCTGCTTGTGCATTAGGTCTTGTTAGTTTCTCTGCTGTAGCAGATGCTAAATGGTTCTGTGTACCTGCATTTAAAATTCCTTGGAAAGATTATACTCCTAAGTTCTGGATTGCATTAACTATGGCTCCTATTGCTTTAGTTACTATGGCAGAACATATTGGTGATCATAAAGCTTTAAGCACTATTCTTGATAGAGATTTATTAACTGAACCTGGTTTGGATAATACTTTAATGGGTGATGGTCTTGCTACATTGTTAGCTGGTTTCTTAGGTGGTCCTGCTAATACTACTTACGGAGAAAATACTGCTGTAGTTGGTATGACTAAAAATGCTTCAGTTGGTGTTATTGCATTAGCTGCTTTATTTGCTATAGTATTAGGTTTCTTAGGTAAGTTTACTGCTTTAGTTCAAACTATTCCTAATCCAGTATTAGGTGGTGTATGTTTATTACTATATGGTTTTATTTCAGTAAATGGTTTAAAAGTATTAATTCAAAATCATACTGATTTTACTAAAAATAAAAATATTATTATAGCTTCTGCTATGTTAGTACTTGGTTTAGGTGGTGCTGCATTTAGTATTGCAACTGGTAATGGTGTATCAGTATCTATTTCTGGTATGAGTTTAGCTGCTATAGTAGGTATTGTTCTTAACTTAATAATTCCTGATGAAGAAGATGAAGAATTAGTAGAATTAGCAAGTAATAAAGATTATAGAGAAGAATTAAAAGAAGCTATTAAATCAGAATTAACTGTTGAATTAAAAGAAGAATTAGTTGAAGAAATAAAGAAAGAAATATTAAAAGATAAGAAGGTTAAATAATGGATAATGTTTTTGAATTAGATCATCCTCTAATAGAACATAAATTATCTATTTTAAGAGATAAAAAGACTGGTACTAAAGAATTTAGAGAATTAGTTAAAGAAATATCTAGAGTTCTTTGTTATGAAGCTATGAGAGATGTTAAACTTGAAAAGATAGAAATAGAAACTCCTATTGAGAAAATGAAAACTGGTAGATTAAATGAAGATAAGTTTGCATTTGTTCCTATTCTTCGTGCTGGTATGGGTATGTTAGATGGTATTATTAATATAATTCCTAATGCTAAGATAGGTCATATTGGTATGTATAGAGACGAGAAAACTTTTGAACCAGTTAATTATTTCTTTAAGGTACCAAAAGATATTGAAAAACGTGAAGTTATAGTAGTAGATCCTATGTTGGCAACTGGTGGTTCTGCATGTGATGCCATTGAACTTTTAAAGAGTAAGGGTGTTAAGAAGATTAAATTCTTATGTATTATATCTGCTCCTGAAGGTTTAAAAAGAGTTACTAAAGAACATCCAGATGTTAAGATATATACTGCTCATATAGATAAGAAATTAAATAAAAATAAATATATTGTTCCAGGTTTAGGAGATGCTGGAGATAGAATTTATGGTACTAAATAAAAAAGGAAGTATTACCACTTCCTTTTTTTATTGATATTATTACTTTATTATGAGCTATAAGTCGCTCCGAGACTTTAATAATATCTATTTATTTATATATATAAGACATGTATCGAGGTTATTTAATTTTACTATTTAATATATCTTTCTATATAAATATATATCATCTTCCTTTCATGATTTAATAATAATATTTTAATATGAAGTATATATGTGTATATTATGAAGATTATGTGAAATAAAAAGAACAATTCTTAAAAGAATTGTTCATACCATACTATAAATGTATAGATAGTCCATATTTTTTTATAATTATCTTTTTTATTATTTTTATGGTCTTCTAATAATTTATTTATTTTATCTATTTTAAAATATTTATTAGCTATATCTGAATTAAATTTTGTCTTTATTTCTTGATATAGATCTTCTTCTCTAACCCATTCTCTTAATGGTACTGGGAAACCTAATTTTTTCTTTTTATATGATTCATTAGGTATTGTATCTTTTGCTGCCATTCTTAATGCTGGTTTTGTTGTTTCCATATTTATTTTAGCATTAGTAGGCATTCTTCTTGCTACTTCATATACTTCTTTATCTAAGAAAGGAGTTCTTGCTTCTAAACCAAACATCATACAATTTCTATCTACTGCATGTAAGAAGTCTCTTACTAACCAGAAGTAATAATCTATTACTTGTCTTTGGACCATTGTAGAATTATCTTTATATTCTTCATAGAATGGTTTTACTATATCTTTAGTATGTATTTGATTAGTAGGTTTAATAATATCCATTGCTTCTTTATCTCTGAATACTCTTCCTAATCCTATATGATAATCTTCTAATTTTTGTCCTCTTCGCCAGATAAAGTTAAATCCTCTTACTTCTGGGAATAGTCCTACTATATTAGATGCTAAATGTCTTATAGGATATGGTATTTTCATATACCATTTTTGAGTTATTTCTTCTTGATATGAGTTATATCCTCCGAATAGTTCATCTGCTCCTTCTCCTGACATTACTACTTTAACATCTTTAGAAGCTATTTCTGCTACGAAATATAATGCTATTGCAGATGGATCAGAAAGTGGTTCATCCATATGATACATTATATTAGGAAATGCTTTTATATATTCTTTTTTATCTATTTTTTTAGATGTATTTTTTATACCTAATTTATCTGCTAGATCTTTAGCATATGATATTTCATCATATTTAGGATTATCATAACCTACTGTATAAGTATGATCCGGTTTAGCTATAGATACTAAATATGATGAATCTATTCCACTAGATAAGAAAGATCCTACTTCAACATCAGCTATTTGATGATGTTCTACTGAGTCTTTCATTGCTTTTTGAATATCTTTAGATATATTTTCTATAGAATTATTTTCTTCTTTAAATTGTAATTCAAAATATTTTTCTATTTTAATACCATCTTTATTAAATATTAATTGATGTCCTGGTTCTAATCTTTTTACTCCTTTAAAGAAGGTTTCTGTTGTAGGTACTGAGTTAAAACATAAATATGCTGATAAGATATTATCATTAAATTCTTTATTAAAATCAGGATGATCTAAGAATGCTTTTATTTCTGATGCAAACATAAAGGTATTATTATTTTCATAATAATAGAATGGTTTAATACCCCAGTTATCTCTTGCACAATATAGTTCTTGGTTTTTAATATCCCATAGTGCAAATGCAAACATTCCTCTTAATTTTTTAGTTAATTCATGATGCCATTCTTCATAACCATATATTAATACTTCTGTATCAGATGTTGTTTTAAATTTATATTTCTTTTCTAATTCACTTTTTAATTCTTTATAATTATATATTTCTCCATTAAAGATTACTACTATATCTTTTTTATCATTATACATAGGTTGGTTACCTGTTGATAAATCTATAATAGATAATCTTCTATGGCCTAAGGCTGCTATTTCATCCAAATAGAAGCCTTCGGAATCTGGTCCTCTATGTGCAATTCTATCAGTCATAGCTTTTAATATTTTCTTAGATGGTTTATTTGTATAATTTATATATCCAGCTATTCCGCACATATTATCATTCCTCCTTAAATAAATAATTATAATAATCTGTTGATATTATTAAGTTACTCATTGTATATGCATTTGATACTCTATTTTTTATTCTTGTTATATATTGATCTTGATCTTCTGGTAATGTTTTTCCTTCTTTTAGAACAAATTTTCTTTGATTAGCAAAATATGTTCCATAATCAGTTACCCAACTATAATTAGAGAAAATTGCTATTCCTTCATAATCACTTAAGATATCTTTTCCTACTATGATTCTAGAATCATATTCTATTCCAAATAGATTTAATAATGTTGGTAGTACATCTATTTGACTTCCTACTTTATCTATTTTAATAGGTTCTGTCATTGTACTATTCCAAAGAATAAAATTACTATGGTTTCTTTCTACTATTTCATCTCTTTGGTAAGAAGATACTGAATTAATTTTATCTAATGATATATCATATGGATTATGATCTCCTACTAATGCTATTACTGTATTATCTAGTTCTCCTGATGCTGTTAAGTCTTCAATTAATTTAGCTACAAAAGCATCTAATTCCATTTGAGCTGCTAGATAATTTTTTATTTCTATATCGTAATTAGTATTAGCAAATGATGACCAATAATGTCTAGATACATTACTTCCTAATGTATATGGAGCATGTCCACTAACTGTAACATAATATGTTACAAAGTTTCCTTCTTGTCCTAAATATAATGGTGTTGTTACTCTAGCCATATCACTATCAAATTCTAACCATTTACATTTATATACACTTGGATAATTATGATCTGGATATAATAAATCTTCTAATCCATTACCACATCCTGTATAATTATCAAAACCTAAAGTAGGCATTGTTTTATGTCTTGCATAATAACTATATGTCCAATCATGATAACTTTGTGCTCTATATCCTATTCTGCCAAATGAATTACCTAATGCATAATGAATATTAGGTTGTTTACCTTTCCAAGTATTTAATGTTGCTGATGTAGGTATCATTCCTGTTGTTGCTTGGAATTCTCCACCTGTAGTACTTAAATATACTGGTGAATAGAAATTAGTAAAATTAAAGCCTGTATTAATTAATTTATACAATGTAGGTGTTCTTGTTTCATCTACTGCTATTTCATTAAATCCTTCTGCTAAGATAAAGATTAAATTCTTTCCTTTAAACATACCTGTATATTTAGTTTGATTAGATGGTGGAGCATTTTTAAAGTAATCATTTAAGGTTTGAATATCATTATTACTTGATGCTTTTGCATCAAAATCTATATTAATAATATTATCTCCATATACTATTTCTTCTGGTCCTGTTGGTTTATTAATTATTGGTTGATCTGATACTAATTCTTGTTTAAAACCAAATATAGCTCTTTTAGCATCTATTTTTCCATACGTTAGTACTCCAAATTGATTAATAATACCTATTGGATTATCTGTTTTATAATATAGTTTATATGGTGAATTATCTTTATTTTTTCCTGGTAATAATACTACTAATGATAATGCATATGTTGCGATAAATAACATTGAAAATACACCTACTCTTTTTAATGTTATTTTTTGAGTATTTATAAATCTATTTAATGCTATTAATAAGATAAATGGTACTAATAATGCTAAGAACATTGGCATATGTTTAATAATAGCATCTTTTAAAATATCTATAAAATCTATTGCTTGATTAGCTAATCCAAATTCATGTACTGATAATGGTGTTGAGAATAATGTATGATGTATGAATTGTGCTTCAAAGAATACTACTAAGACAGCAGTCCATATAAATAAGAATACTTTATTTACTTTTGGTCCTAATAGTCTTGATAATAAGAATATTAATATAATTATAGGTATATTAAATAGAATACTGTAAAGTATTCCTATATTTAATATATTTCCTGATATTGATATTTTAGTAAGTACATCTAAATAGAATACAGTTAACATTATAAAGAATAATGAACTTATTCCTTTTCTTTCTTTATTAGTTGATTTTTTTAACATATTGGTCCCTCTTTTTCTTTTCTATTATACCATTTTTACTATAAAAAAAGAACTAATATTTAGTTCTTTAATAAAGATAATTGTACCTTTTGTTTTTGTAAATCTATATCATCTACATAGCAAGTTATAATATCTCCTACATGTAATATATCATTAGGATTTTTAACAAATGATTTACTCATTTTAGATATATGAATTAAGCCATCATCGTGTAGTCCTATATCAACAAATGCTCCAAATGATGCTACATTTCTTACTGTTCCTTGTAATTCCATTCCAACTTTAAGATCTTCTATATGTAATACATCACTTTTTAATACTGGTGCTTCTAATGTATCACGTGGATCTAATCCTGGATTTAATAATTCTTTAATTATATCTTCTATAGTGTAATATTCACTATGTAATTCTGTTGCTAATTTAGTTATATTTTGTTTAGACAGAATATCTTTAAATTCTTTTGTATTAATATTTTCTATTTTTAAATCTAATTTATTTAATAATTCATTTGTTAATTCATAACTTTCTGGATGGATACCTGTTTTATCTAATGGATTAATACTATCAGGTATTCTTAAGAAACCAATTGATTGTTCATATACTTTATCTGTCATTCCTTTAATCTTTTTGATTTCCTCTCTTGTTTTTATTTTATTCTTTTCTTTATATGAATAGATATTTTCTATTACTGATTTAGTTAAACCTGATACATATTTTAAGATAGATTTAGACGCTGTATTGATATTAACTCCTACTTCATTTACTACTTTTGATGTAGTAAAATCTAATGCACTTGCTAATTCTTTTTGATTAACATCATATTGATATTCTCCTACACCTATAGATTTAGGATCTATTTTTACTAATTCTGATAACGGATCTTGTATACGTCTACCTATTGATACTGCACTTCTTTTTTCTACTGCTAAATCAGGGAATTCTTGAATAGCTAATTCTGATGCAGAATAAATAGATGCTCCTGCTTCAGATGTTATGGCATATTTACAAGGTAGTTTATATTCATTAATTAGTTCTGCACAGAATTTTTCTGATTCTCTTGATGCTGTTCCATTTCCAATAGATATTATATCTACTTTATATTTTTCTATTAAGTTCTTTACTATTAATTTAGATGCTTTTATATATTCATCTTGTTTAGATCCATTTAAGAATGGTTTTATTACTGTAGAATCTAAATAGGTTCCGTTAGGGTCTACTACTGCTAATTTACAACCATTTACGTAACCAGGATCAAATCCTAAGACAGTCATCCCTTTTAATGGTCTTGTTAATAATAAATGTTCTAAATTAGTACTAAATGTTTCTATAGCTTGTTGTTCTGCTTTTTCTGTTAATTCAGATCTTATTTCTCTTTCTATAGATGGTAATATTAATCTTTTTAATGAATCTTTAATACTATCTTTTACTAATTGACATACATATGAATCTTTATTCTTTATTAGTTTATTTTCTAGATAAGATTGTATTTCGTCTTCATTCATATCTATAGACACTGTTAAGACTTTTTCATCTTCTCCTCTATTTAATGCTAATACTCTATAATGTTTTATATATCTTACTCTATCTGTAAATTCATAATACATCTCATATGTTTTATGTTCATCTTCGGCATTCTTTTTTATTTTAGAATTAATAGTTCCATTTAAGAAGACATTAGTTCTAATCCATTTTCTATAGGATGCATTATCACTAATCCATTCTGCTATTATGTAACCAGCTCCTTCTAAAGCTTTAGAAGTATCTGGTACTTTATCATTAATGAATTTCTTAGCTAATTCTTCTAATGAACCAGTTGTTGGGAAAGACATTATCATTTTAGCTAATGGTTCTAATCCATTATTAATAGCATCTGATGCTTTAGTTTTCTTCTTTTCTTTAAATGGTCTATATATATCTTCTACTTCTGTTAATTTTGTACAATTCATTACAGCTGTAGTTAACTCTGGTGTAAGTAGTCCTTTTTCATCTATTAATCTTATTACATCTTGTTTTCTTTCTAATAAGTTTTGTTGATACTTATATTGTTCTTCTATTGCTCTTATTTGATCTTCATTTAAATTGCCTGTAGCATCTTTTCTATATCTGGCTATAAATGGTATAGTTGCTCCTTCACTTAACATTTTTAGTACTGTATTTATTTGTTCTTCTTTTAGATTTAGTGTTGTTACTAAATATTTAATTACTTCTTCCAATTTAATCACCGTTTTTTATTATACCATAAAAATAGAGCCTTTATAGACTCTATTCTTCTTTTTCTTCTTTCTTTTCTTCTTCGTTATCGTCTTCTATTTTTTCTACTTCTATTGTATCTTCCATTTCATTTTGAATTTCTGATACTACATCTATTATTCCTGTTTTTTCTAATTCTTCATGATAGTTCATTGCCATTCCTATTACGAATGCATATGATAATAACCATATCCATACTAATAAGATTACTATATTAGCTAATGTTCCATAGAATACTGAATAATTAGCATATCTATTTATATATTTTGAATAACAATATGTAATACCAAACCATGATATTGTAGTGAATATTGCTCCACCTATTGAATTATGCCATGGTATTTTTTTATCTGGAGATATTTTATATAGTAGTTCTATTACAATGAAGATAATAAACCATGATATTGGGCCACTTAAACTTGTTAATGCTTTTATAACATTTGATGCAAATGTAGTATTAAAATTAACATATTCTAATAGTCTAATTATTTCATCACCAAATAATGGGAATATTATTATAAATAGGAATAGTAATACTACGATTAATTCCATAAATAAGGCTTTTAATCTTCTTCTAAAGAATCCGGAATCTTCTATACCATATATTGAATTAGCTGATACTATTATTGATGCCATTCCATTGGATGCGATAAAGTATCCTGATCCTAATGTGATAAAGAATGCTGGGGTTATCTTTGTTGATGTTATTATTGGCGTTAATAGTTCAGATATATCACTACTTAATGCTTTATTTAATATTGTTGTCATGACATCATTAGATATTTTTAAGTAGGAACATGCATAACTAATTAATGTTATGGTTGGTACTATTGACAAAAACAAGAAAAATGCTAATTGTCCTGGTAGGACTAACATTTCAGGTCGCCAAAAGGAATCCCAGAATCGCTTAAAGTAATTTTTTCCTTTATGCTTCTTTCTCATTTTTTATTCCTCTACGGTTTCTTCTTTTTTGTTTCTCATATCATCTGCTGCTTCATTTATTGAATCTTCTATTGTTTTTACATCATTCGTTATCATACTATATCCTATTGCGGCACCATGTTCATATGGTAGATTCTTAAATTCCTTATATAATTTTCTTATATAACTTACTACTTGTTTTTCTTGATATCCAACCATATATATTAAATATTCATTTCCATCTGTACGCATTATATCTGTATTATCTAATTGTGTTTTTATTAAGATATTAGCTGCTGCTTTAATTTGTACGTCTCCTTGTTCATATCCTAATGTATCATTAATCTTATGAATACTATTTAAATCTATCATTATAGTTGCTTGTGGATAGATTGTATTCTTATTCCAATTAGAAATATTTTCATTTAAGTAATTTCTATTCTTTAGTGATGTTAATTGATCGATATATTTCATTTTATCTTCTTTTTTAATACGTTTAGCTATTTTTACTTTCTTAGTAGATCTATATGCTATATATAGAGATATTGCAAAGATAGATATTATTAATAAAACATATCTTGCTACTTTACCCATTACTGTTCCAGAATTAATTGTTACATAATGGTTATATATACCAGTTATTTTTACTTCTTCTGGATCTAATGTTTGAATATATTTAGAGAATAATAAATTAAATGTTGTATTATCTTTTGTATAGAAATTATATGTTTCTGATAATGTATTTGTATATCTTACATTATAACTTTTTAAGATTGATTCATGATAATAATTAAAGATTTCTTTATCCATAAAGATAAGATTCTTTTCTTTAATTATTTTCTTTAATGATTTTTCATCTGTATAGGTTTTTACTTTAATACCACCTAGTGATGTTAAATATTTTTCTAATAAACTATTCTTTAGTACATATACTGTTTTATCATTTAGAGATGATACTGAATTTAATACTATATTATTATCTTTTGGTGCTACTATTACAAATGATATATTCATTATAGAGTCTATCTTTTGATATGTAGTATCTAGATTATAATAATTAAAGAATAAATCTATTTTATTATTAGCTATTGCTTCAGTAAATTTATTAAAGTTTTTATATCTGGTTGATGTAAATTCTATTCCACTAAAATCTTTAAATCTTGCTATATATTCACTTACTATTCCACCATATTTTCCTCCTGTTAATATTTCATATGGTGATGTGTTTACAAATCCATATTTGTAAACATTGGATTGTATACTATCTAGATCTTTATTAGATATAGATAATGCACTTATAAATGTATTTAATTCATTTTTATTATATGATTTACTTAAATTATCTTCACTCCATGAATTAAAGTATTTAGTAATTATTGAAGATAATGTATCATTTTCTGCTGGATCAAAGATGAAGTATTTATTTAAATCACTAATATGATAATCTATATAATAATTAGATGTTAAGATAGTAGTTAAGTTTTCTTCTAAAGGTACTATTGCTAATTCTATATCTAGTTCTTCATCTAATGCTGTATATAAATTAGTAGATGATTCATATACTGTTATAATACTTCTACTTACATCATTTAAATATTTTGTTAATAATTTTTCATCTTGTGAAATAATTCCTACTTTTTTATTAGTTAATTGTGATAAAGAACTAAAGTTTTGTCTTGTTTTACTTATTACTACATAATGTTCTGTACCAAATATAACATCATCTTCATCTATGTTATATACTACTTTAAATGATTTAGTAGGTATTTCTTCTCCATCATTAAATGTTATTTTATTAATATTAACATTATTACTTTTTGATAGATCAGCTATAAAATCATAGAATACTCCTGTACCATTTTTTCCATATACATCAACATTATTTAAGACATATAAGTTTTGAACAGTATTAATATTCTCTGTTAACCATTCTTTTTCTTCTACACTTAATTTACTTTTACTATGTAATGTTTTGTATGTAAAAAAACCTATTATTATTGCAAGTAGGATTACAATTATTATGGTAATAATGGTTTTCTTTTTAAAGATTATTTTTTTCATTATTATTCACCGTCATCTTCACCAGTGGTTTCAGTATTTGGATTTGTAACTGGGTTGTTATTATTCCATACTAATCCTGATCCATTTAGATTTCTAGCTCCTGAAATAATGAAACCAGGATTGTTTTCTGTTCCACTATTCTTTAGTGTAAATTGAAAATCATAAAAAGATTGTTTTTCTTCATCAAATAAATTGATGGTTTCTAAGGCGATACTCTCCCCTTGTACTAAGTCTACACTTGTTTCAAAATCTATTGATATATATATTATCTTTCCAGTAATTAATACTGAAGCAGTTTTTATTAATTCTTTTTCTACTATTTTGCTTTCTATTTCTTGTCTTTCATCATCATCTATTTCGAAGTTTTCTATTCCTTCTAATCTATCTCCATATTTTGATGTATCATTGCCAACATAGAAACATTGAATTAATACTGTTCCAATGATAATTGCACATACAATTGCTATTGCCATTAGAATAGTAAAAACACGGTGTTCTCTATAAAACTTTTTAATCTTTTTCATTCTTTTTTGCACCTCTTTTGAGTAATTAAATTATACTACATATTGGTTGCAATAGCAATTGTTTAAGGTTTTTGAGTATGGTTATAAAAAGAAGTTATAGGGTATCTATAACTTCTTTTAATTTATCTTCGTTCCAGGTTTCTATTCCTAGTTTAATTGCTTTATCATATTTACTACCAGGAGAGTCTCCAACTATTACTACATCTGTTTTAGATGATACTGATTCTGATACTATTCCATCATATTTTTCTAATAGTTCTTTTATTTCATCTCTTGTCATAAAGCTAATAGTTCCTGTTATAACAAATTTCTTATTAGTTATTAATTGATTATCTTGAGTTTTTTCTCCTTTATATTCAGTATTAATGCCTAATTCTTGTAGATGTTTAATTAATTTAATATTTTCTTCATTATTAAAGTATTCTTTTATATTAGTAGCTAATATAGCTCCTATATCTTTTATATTAGTTAATTCTTCTAATGTAGCATTTATTAAACTATCTATATTTAAGAACTTTTTAGCTAATAGTTTAGCTGTTTTAGATCCTATTCCACTTATTCCTAAACCATTTAATAGTCTTTCTAATGAATTATTCTTACTATTTTCTGTTGCTGTTATCATATTATTAAAACTTTTATGACCAAAGCCTTCTTTAGTAATTATTTCTTCTTCATGTTCTTTTAAATGATAGAAATCTGTTACATCTTTTAATAGTCCTTCATTATAGAAGTCTTCTATTATTTCGTCTCCTAGACCATCTATATTCATTGCATCTCTAGATGCATAGTGAATTAATGATTCTATTCCTCTTGCAGGACAATTTTTATTTAAACAATAGTAATCTGCTTGATTAGGTTTCTTTTCTAGTTGAGTTCCACATATAGGACATTTATCTATCATTTTAAATGGAATAGTATTAGGTCCTCTTCTTTCTAGTTTTACTTCTACTACTTCAGGTATTACATCTCCTGCTTTATGTATTACTATTACATCATTGATTCTTATATCTTTTTCTTTACAATAGTCTTCATTATGTAATGTTGCTTTTGATACTAATGATCCATCAACATGAACTGGTGAAAAACAAGCATTTGGTGTTATTTTACCAGTTCTTCCTACTGTAAATTTTATTTCTTGTAATGTTGTTAATACTTCTTCGGCAGGGAATTTATAAGCAATACCCCATCTAGGTACTCTTGATGTTGTACCTAATATATTTTCATCTTCTAAACTATCTACTTTTAATACTACTCCATCTATTGGGAATGGTAGATTAGGTCTTTTTTCTCTTAGATCTTCTATATAATTCCATATTTCTTTTGGATTAGTAGCAAAGCCATTTAGATCTATATTAGTTTTAAAACCTAATTGTTGTAGATATTTAATTGATTCACTTTGAGTTTTTATTCCATAGTTTTCTGGATTAGGAATAAAGTATGCCAGAAAATCTAGGCCTCTAGTTGCTGCTATTTTACTATCCAATTGTCTTATACTACCGGCAGCAGCATTTCTTGGATTAGCAAATAACGGTTGATTTAAACTGGCTCTTTCTTGATTATTCTTTTCGAAGGAAGATTTACTCATGTAAATCTCTCCACGTACCTCTATGTCAATATCTTCTTTTAAATGTAAAGGTACTGTTTTAATAGTTTTTACATTTAAGGTAATATCTTCACCAGTAACTCCATCTCCTCTGGTTGCCGCTCTTACTAGCAAACCATTTTTGTAAATAAGAGAACCTGATAAGCCATCCATTTTTGGTTCTAATGTATAGTTTGGATTACTTATTGTCTTTTTAATTCTTTCATCAAATTCAATTATTTCTTCTTCATTAAAGATATCATCGAATGATAACATTGGTTTTTCATGAGTTACTTTTTCGAATTTATCTAGAGAAGTTCCTCCTACTCTATGAGTTGGTGAATCTTCTCTTACTAATTCTGGATATTTTGCTTCTAATTTACGCAATTCAAGATAATAATCATCATATTCTTGATCACTCATTGTTGGATTATCATTGACATAGTATTCATAACTAGCTTGATTTATTATACTAATTAATTCATCTATTCTAGTTTTTGGATCCATATGTTACCTCCATAGGTTGCTAGGATATACTCCTTTTTCTACTAATTGTACTAATGATTTTTTTACATTTTCTGTATCTTCTCTATATGTTACTCCATACCATACAGCTGCTGTATGTAATACTTTTACTTTTGCATAGCCTTCTTCATTTGCTGAACCTAGGATATCTGGAATTAAGAATTCGCATTTTTCTAGATTATTTTCATTTTCTTTAAAGAAGATATTCATTTTTTCTTCTAAGTATTTAAATATTGATGGATCGAATACTAACATATTCATTGATACTAGATCTTCTTTTTCTATTCTAAATTCTGGTTCTCCGTTTAATGGTGTACATAGTATTTGATCATTATCTTCGATAATAGAACTTTCTTTAATTGATACTAAATTACCATTAAGATCTGCTTTTAGTACTCCTCTTTTTACTGCACCATTTTCAGTCATTGTTTTAATTGCTTCGTAACCAACTGTTGCGTATTCTTGTCCTTGTGTATTTCTAATAAATTCTGCTGCAGTATGGAATGCATGTCTTCCATAGAAATCATCTGCATTAATAACTACAAATGGTTCTGTAATAGCGTCTTTTGCACAATATATTGCATGTGCAGTACCCCATGGTTTTACTCTATCATTTGGTACTTCAACAAAATCTGGTACATTATTGATTGTTTGGAATACATATTCTACTGGAATATGTGGTTCTACTCTTGCACCAATTGTTTCTTTAAATATTTCATAATTTTCTTCTTTAATTATAAATACTACTTTTGAGAATCCTTCTTTAATAGCATCATAAATAGAATAATCTATTAAGAATTCTCCATTAGGACCCATTGGTTCTATTTGTTTTAATCCTCCAAATCTACTACCCATTCCGGCAGCCATAATTAATAATTGCATATTACTCCTTCTTTCTACATCTTTTTAATATTTTTATGCGTTTTCATTAATTTTTTTATTCCATAATTCTTTGAGAAAGCTACTGTTATATATTCTCCTTGGACATTTACTACGACACCTCTACCATATATTAGATGCATAATAACATCTCCTGATTTAAATTCTACATCTAAATTGTTATTATATAAATCTTTTTTATCTATTTTTTCTTCAGGTAATAGTTGTTCGTTTTCTGTTTCTATTAATGTTGAATCCATTTCTTTAATAAATCTACTTGGTGGATTCATTACATTATTACCATATAATACTCTTCTTTTAGCATTAGATATATATAATTTGTCTTTTGCTCTTGTAATTCCAACATAACATAATCGTCTTTCTTCTTCAAGTCCTCCTTCTTCAGTAAAGGAATTTTGATGAGGAAAGATTCCTTCTTCCATACCTATTAAGAAGACTACTTTAAATTCTAATCCTTTTGCACTATGGATAGTCATTAATGTTACGGAATTAGTTTCTTCTTGATGTTCTGATACATCTGCTATTAAACTTACTTCTTCTAAGAAATCTGATAATGATACTGAGCCAGTTTTTTCTTCAAAATTAAGAGATATTGATTTAAATTCTTCCAAGTTATCTATTCTTAATTGATTTTCTAGTGTATCATCTTCTTCATATTCTCTTCTCATTCCTGTTTTATCAAGAATATCTTCTACTAATTCTGTTAATGATAAATCTTCACTATCTTTAATTAATTCTTGTATTAATTCTTTAAATTGTAATTCTTTTCCTTTATTAATTACTTCAAATATAGATTTATTTTCTATTTTAGCTTCTTCTTCTAATTTAGCTATTGTTGCTTCTCCTATACCTTTTTTTGGTACGTTTATTACTCTTCTAAGAGATATTTCATCATTAGGATTTAGTATTAATCTTAAATAACATATTAAGTCTTTTATTTCTTTTCTTGCATAGAAATAATAACTACCTACTACTTTATATGTTATATTAGCTTTTAAGAACATTTCTTCTACTAATCTTGATTGAGCATTAGTTCTATATAAGACACTTATATCTTTCTTTTCATATCCTTCATCTAATAATTTCTTTATTTCATCTATTACTATTTGAATTTCATGTCTATCATCATATGCTCTTAAGTATTTTATTTTTGTTCCTTCTCCTCTATTACTCCATAGATTTTTTTCTTTTCTTTCTGTATTATTCTTTATTACAGAGTTAGCTGTTTCTAATATAGAGTTAGTAGATCTATAATTCTCTTCTAGAGGTATTACTGTTGCATTTTTATAATCTTTTTCGAAATTAAGTATATTTCTAAAATTAGCTCCTCTAAACATATAAATAGATTGATCTGGATCTCCTACTATAAAGATATTTTTATATTTTTTAGCTAATAATTTAGATAATTTATATTGTACTTCATTAGTATCTTGATACTCATCTATTAAGATATATTTATATTTATCTTGATATGATTCTAAGATATCTTGATGATTAGTAAATAATTCTACTGGTAATAGTAATAAATCATCAAAATCTACTGAATTATTCTTTTTTAATATATCTTGGTATTTATAATAGACTTTTGCTGCTATTTTATCTGGTGGTGTATTAAATAGTTTATCTATTTCATAATCTGTTAACATATCATTTTTTATAGTACTTATTCTATTTCTTATATAGGAAGGACTATTTAGTTTAGGATCTAATCCTTCTTCTTTTAATATCTTTTTAATTATACTTAGGACATCATCACTATCTAAGATAGAAAATGTTCTATCTAGATTAAACATAGGAGCATTTTCTCTTATAATACGTACTCCTAAGGAGTGAAATGTACCGACAAAAGCATTATTATTTGGTACTAATTGCTCTAGTCTTTCTTTCATTTCTTTAGCTGCTTTATTAGTAAATGTAATAGCTAATATATTATAGGAAGGGATTCCTTCTTCTATTAAATAAGCTATTCTTGTGGTTAAGACTTTTGTCTTGCCAGAGCCAGCTCCTGCAAGTACTAGACATGGTCCTTCTTTATGTAATACTGCTTCTTTTTGTTTTTCGTTTAATTCGTTAATATTAATCATTTGATGCACCTCAATAATTATTATAACATGAACAAATGTATTATAGATATAATATTTTTATATATTAAAAAAAGAGGTTTTTAACCTCTTATAGATATTCCATTATAGCTACATTTTTTTCTAATTTTGCTATTAAGTCATCTTTATCATATTTAGAGAATATTCCATCAAATACTCTATTATCTAGTAAGAACATATTATAGAATTTTATGAAGGCATCTACATAATTTGATACTCCTAATTCTCTTAAATAGTTAATATTTTGTAATACATTATCTTTTCCTTCTATTAAAGCTTCTAATGAACCCTTAGAAAAGTTTTCTTCTATTATTTCTATTACTTCATTTGAGAATCCTAAATCACTTAAGTATTTCATTTTATGTCCTCCTATTTACATTCTTCTACTAAATCTTCCATTTCTGGAATTCTTAAATTATATAATGCTGCTGTTAATATTGTTAATTTCTTATTTTCTTCTATTTTTTCTTTTGCTTCTTTATTAACAATAATAGCTATATTTCTTTCTAATTTATTCTTAGAAATACATACATATTTTAATTTACTTGTACTCTTACCAATTGTATTGATATCTAATTCTTTTTCAGATGCTTTTAATAACTCGTTATATAATTCTTTATCATTAGCTTCTAATGTTTCATATTCTTTTAATTCTTTATAATAATTATCTAATGTTTCTATTAATTCAGTTGTATATGCATCATTAAGTGCATCTTTTAGAGCTTTATTACTTTCTTCTCTAGTTATTAATTTATTATATTTAGCATCTGGATAACTATCTTTAAATTCTCTTCCATCATATATATAGTTCTTGATTGTGTTATCTTCATCATCTTGAATAGGAATTGAATTATCTTTACTATATTTAATTCTATCTAAGATAGCATCAATATTATAGTCAAATACTTCAGGAGTTTCAGATATTTGATCTTCTAATCCTTGTTCCATTAAATCATCTAAATTAAATAATAAGTCTTTTGTATTATTTAATAAGATATTTAATTCATATTTGCCATTTTTCTTTGATAAGTTAATAACATATGTTGTTATTAAGTTAATTAATTCATCTATATTATTGCATCTTTCTAAGATAGCCATATAGTTTCTTGTTTCTTTAGCATCTAATTCAATGCCTGCTTCTTTTAATTTAGCAATATTCTTTTCATAGTTTATTAAATCATGTTCAATCATATATAGATTAGATTCTTTGAATTCTTTTTCTGTATTAGTAATAGATTTAATTCTATCTGCTAATGTTTCTACATTCATTTTTAATCCATTATTAATTAAATGATTCTTAATTAAGCTATCTTTAATTCCTTTTCCTCTAATAATTGTTACTTTATTATTTAATTCTGTATCAGTTAAATACATATAATCATTATCATCGATCATATATAAACAATCATCATCTACATCTAAACTCTTTAATAATTCATAATTAGATTTTAATGTTTTTGAATTAGCTGTTTGTAATGCTTTTAATACTCTTGTTCTTTCATGAATATCAATTGCATTAGGATCTATTCCAATACTAGCTAGTTCTTCATTAAATTCATCTTCTAATTTAATTTCTTCTACTACTTTTTCTACTTCTTCAGTTGGTTCTTCTGGTTCTTCAGTAGTTTCCTCTACTTCTTCAGCTGGTTTTTCTTCCTCAACTGGTTCTTCTTTTTCTTCTGGATATGCTTCTGCAGGTTCTTCTTCAACTTTTTCTTCTTCATAAACATATTCTTTCGCTTCTTCTGAAGTTTCTTCTTCTTGTGTTTCTTTATCTGCAGCTAGTTCTTCATTCATACTATCCATTGTTTCTTGTAGAGATGAATCTGATGCTTTTTCTTCTTTTTCTTTACGCATTAAATCCATTGTTTCTTGTAGTGAAGGCCCTAATTTTTCATTCTTTTTTTCTTTCTTTTCTTCTTTTGCTGATTTCATTAGTTCCATTGTTTCTTTTAAACTAGGTCCTATTTTTTCATTTTTCTTTTCTTTTTGTAAATCAACAAATTCTCCTTCTGGTATATCTTCTGGAGTTATTTTCTTTGTTTCTTCAACTACTTCTTCTTGTTTTGGTTCTTCTTTAGTTTCTTCTACTGTAAATTTTTCTGGATGTTCTTTATATTCTTTTAAACCATTTTCTGGGAATAGTATTAAGAATTCTAGATCTTTAATCTCTTCTTGATTAAATGCATCCATTTCTTTTAATACTTTATTAATATATCCTCTTGTATATGAAGAAATATTATTATTAACTAAAATATCTTCTAATAAATCAGCTAATTTTTCTTTGTGTTCTTGAGCAATTCCTAATTCTTTTTTGGCTTCTTCTCTATTATGATTAATATCTTTTATATTCTTTGAGCAGTTTGTTATTCCATTTACTTGTTCTTTTATGTCTTTATTTAGATCTTTTTCATAATTAGGTACACTTTGTCTTACTTTATTTAGTACTGTTCCTAATTCTAGATCAATATCAATTTTTTTAAGTTTTTCGAAAGAACTATTATTGAATCTTCCGAAGACACTTAAAAATTCTTTTGCTTGACTAGAAAAAGAAAGTAATTCTGTTTCTAAATTCTTTCTTGTTTGTTCATGTGATTCTTTTTCTTTCTTAGCTTTATCTTCTTCTTGATTATATTTTTCTATTTTTTTATTAATATCACAAATAATGGTGCTTTCATCACTACTTAAGTTAAATAATTTTTCTAGAAGTTTTGCTCTTTCTTTAGTTAATTTTTCCATTTCAACACCTCATTTATTCTCCTTATAATTATAGCAAAAGGATATTGTAAAGTAAACCATTTTTATCTTGTATTTTTATTACTTTTGTGATTTATAATCGTTGTTTATTAGGTATATGTTATAATATTGTTTATGAGGTTTTGTGTTATGAAATATGTTTTTATTTTAAATATATTTACTTTAAAAAATATTAATATTTTATGTAAGAAAATAGATAATATTTGTAGTAGTAAAAATATTGATTTTATTATTGAATGTAATAATGAAGAAGTTAGTACTGAAGATATTGTTAAAAAATATAAACGTAAGAAAGTTATTCTATTACCTGTTGGTGGAGATGGAATGATTAATAGAGTTATTAATGTTATGGATTTTAATAATAATTTATTATTTCCTATTCCTTATGGTACGGGTAATGATTTTTGTAGATCTCTTAGAAGAGAATTTAATGATGGTATTCATTTAGTTGATTTAGTTAAAATAAATAATAAATTTTTTATTAATACAGCTTGTTTTGGTATAGATAGTTTTATTGCTAATAGTAGTATTATTAGAAATAAATATATACCCAAAAAATTAAGATATATTGTTAGTTCGATTATTTCTTTATTTAGATATAAAATGATTGAATATAAATTATATATTAATGATGAAATAATTAGTGGTATTAAGAGTACTATTGCTATTTGTAATGGTATGTATTATGGTGGTGGTTTTAAAATAGCACCAAATAGTAGATTAGATGATGGTAAATTAGATGTTTATGTTGCAGAAAAAATGTCTAAATTAAAGATGTTAATTTTAATGATAGGTATTAATTCTGGTAAATTAGAGAATAATAAAAATATTAGAATTATTAAATGTAAATCTTTATCTATTAAATGTTTAAATTCTATAGATGCTAATATAGATGGTGAATGTTTTAGTGGTAAAGAATTTAATGTTGAACTATTAGATAAAAAGCTTCAATTATTCTATGATTCTAATTTTGTAGATTTAATAATACGTTGAAAATAAGTTCATTTTTTGTTATATTTAATATGAATTGTGAGGGAAATAAATATGATGGTAGGTTATTATAATTATACTGTTGTTTTAACATATATTGGAATGTTATGTGGTTTTTTAGGAATTGTTAATGCTAGTAAAAACCCTTTCTTATCCTTAATACTTTTAATGGTATGTGGAATATGTGATATGTTTGATGGTAAGATTGCAAGAACTAAGAAGAATAGAACTAAAAATGAGAAAAGATTTGGTATTCAAATTGATAGTTTAAGTGATGTTATTTGTTTTGGTATATTACCTGCTACTATTGGTTATAATTTAGGAATGAAAGATCATTGGTATACTATTGCTATTTGTATGTTATTTGCTTTAAATGCTTTAATTAGATTAGCTTATTTTAATGTTGAAGAAGAAGATAGACAAGAAACAAGTACTGGTGATAGAGAGATATGTACTGGTTTACCTGTTACTCCTTCTGCTATGATATTTCCTTTAACTTATTTAATAGGTCATATTTCATTTTTAGAAGATTATTTCTTATGGATATATTCTATTGTAATGTTATTAGTAGCATTCTTATTTGTTGGTAATTATCATATATTTAAGAAACCTAAATTAAAAGGTGTTATTTTAGTAGTAGTAACTGGTTTAGTTATATTTGGTTTATTAATGTATATTAAATATAGATAAAAAAAAGAAGTTCTATTTAGAACTTCTTATTTTTTTGATTTCAATTAATCTTTTTCTTTCACTTCTTACTGCATTATTATGAACTATTTTTTTAGTTCTTTGTCTTCCTGGTCGATTAATTTCTTTTATATTATTTGGATTTAAATTTAGATTTCTTTTTCTATTATTCTTATTCTTTATTACTCTAGGTACTTTTTTAGGATTTAGTACTAATTTCTTTTTACTAGCCGTTGTTTTTTGCTTAGGTGGTTCTATATTAGTAGTTTGTTGTTTTGGTTCTAGTTGTTTTGGTTCTAGTTGTTTTTTTACTTTATATACTTCTTTATTTGTACCTTTTTTATTCTTAGTATCAATTGTAGATACTACTCTTAATCTTCCTTTTAAGTAATTATCTTCTTTTATTACTGGTTTAGGTTCTTCTACTTGAGATTGATAAGTATCTAATACTTTATTTAATTGTTCTATCTTTAAATCATATTCTTTTATTTTAGATGTTAATTCATCTGTATCTAATACTTCTATATTAGAATATTCTTGAGGTTTAATAGTTTTATTATAATCTATTTCTTCTATTTCATCTTTATGTGCTTCTAATAATTGTTTCTTTAGTTCTCTTTGTTTTTGATAGTCTATTCTATCTCTTTCATCTTGTTGAGTTATTTCTGTTACTTTATTCTTTAATGTTAATAGATCTATTAATTTATATAAGTCTTTTATTATAAAGAAGAATATTGGAATTAATAATAAGTATAACCAACTTCTTTTATTAGATATTAAGAATTGTAATTTACCTAATTTAGGTATTATTAATATTTCTTTTCCTATTATTTTATCAAATTCTACATATAGAGAATCTGGATTAGAATTATTATCTCCTTGAGTTAGATATTTATAATTTCCTTCTTCATCTTTTTTTACTTCTACTACTCTATGAGTAATTGTCATTCCTTCTGATGCAGATGATGTTGATATATAAGTTATTATATCTCCTACTCTAATATCGGATGGGTTTGTTACTTTAATATTAACTACTACATCATAGACATTTATGACTGGGGTCATAGATGGACTTACTATAGTATATATAGATATTTTTGGACGATAGTCTTCATTTTTAGAATGTATTTGACTTGTTATTACTGAATATAGTAATACAAATACTATTAAGCATATAAAAGAAATTACTAAGATATATAGCAATTTAAATAGTTTATTTAAGATTGTAGTTTCTTTTTTACGCATTCTTATTCCTTCTATCGTTCTAGTAAATCTGTTTTTAAATTAGATTGCTCTACTTGAATAATGGCTTTATAGTTATATTCCATATTTTTTTCTACTGGTCCATTATATTGTATTATAAGTGTATATACTTTTGTATTACCTGGTTCTAATGTTTCTTCACTTACTATATTTGATTCTTGTAATGGTAATTCTTTACTAATAGTATTTCCTGTATTGGATGTTAATGTATATATAAGGCTATTAGTTGATAATAAATTAGTAGTTATTGATGTTATTTTTATATTATATTCTATTGTTGAATCTCCATCATTAGTTATTGTTATTGTTTTTGCAGCTGATTCATAATTAACAGTTAATTTTTCTATGTTAATTGTATCTCCATTACTATAAGTTGTTATTAATGTTTGATAAAATGTTTGTGCTTTTTCTTCCTCTTCTCTTGTTGTTTTTATAGTATTTTTATATGATTTAACTGAAAAAACAAGAGAAATAATTGTTATTAAAAAAGTCGCTGTTAGAACTGTTAGCATGACAAGTGCACGCTGACGTTGTTCTTTGTTTTCGGCTTTAATAAGTATATTTGATTGATGTTCAACTTCGAATTTAAAGTCGTCACTTTTCATGCAAATCACTTCCTTATTGTTGTAGTTTAATTATATATGTTCCCGTAAAAGTCTTTTCTAAATTATAAGACTGATCCTCTTCTTTTTGATTAAATGTTAAGGCCATAGTACAAGTATTAGTTTTATCTGTTGGTAAAGTAATATTTTCTAAGATAATATTATCCCCTTCATTATTAATTGGTACTTGTTTAGGTTCTGTTTTTTCTCCATTAGAACAATTTATAGTATAAGTAAATTCTTCTGGATGAATTATTCCATACATATTAGCATTACCCCAATTACTATAAATATTTTCCCAATAAATATTGTATTTAGTTTCTTTTGAGCTATTATTAGTAATTACAAAGTTTTTATATATAGTATCTCCAGGGCGAAGATTATTAATGGTAAATGTATTTGATTCTTTATATGTTATATAAGAACTTATATAAGTGTTTTTCTTAGCTATTACTTTATTACTATTCATTTCTGTTCGTGCGTTTTCATTATTAATTATAACTAGGGTGCATATTAATGATGTAATAAATGTAAGCACAGAAAAAGACAATATAAGTATCATACTATTTTTCCCCATTCTAATCACCCTTTTATTATATAAATAATATCAAAAAATATATTCATTATCAAGATAGTATATTTTCGATAAAGTGTTATAATAGATATATATGATGATGAGGTGCAAGATGAAATTAAGTATTATTATACCTGTTTTAAAAAATTTAGATATTAATGGTATATATGATAAAGTTATTAATTCTTTAAAGAAAATTAAATATGAGATTATATTTGTTTCTTGTGATAATGATAATAATTTAAACGATTTATATGAGAAAGATATGTTACATATTAAGATTGTTTATTTATCTAAAGAATTTGATAATGATTTATTAATTCAAGCTGGTTTAGATAGTGCTTGTGGAGATTATAATATTATTATTGATGATAATTTTGATTTTAGTAATTTAGATACTATGTTTAAAGAATTAGATGATGATAATAATTTAGATATTATTAGTACTGGTTATGAACCTAATATTAAAGATAAATTAGATAGTTCTGGTTATAGATTGATTAGAGCTAATGTTAGAGAAGCTATTAAAGAATATAAATATAGTAATAAAATATATTCTATGATAGGTTTTAATACTAAGTATTTAAATAAAGATATTAATACTAATAAATATTCTTTATTAAAAGAGATTAATAAGATTTCTTTATGTTGTTTTGGAATTAGTATTTTATTTTTAGTTATTTTATTAATTACTTTAATAGTTAGTTTAGTAGTTGGTTTTGATATTACTTATTTAATTATTATAATTATTTTATTGAATATTAGTATTGAGTTCTGTTTATTTGGTAATGTATATATTTCTAAATATAAAAATAAATATAATAAGTATATTGTTAAGAATAAAATTGGTTTTGGTGATAAAGATATTTTGTAGGTGATATTATGAGAATAAAAGGGTTATTATTAATTATTAGTACTTTCTTCTTATTTAATATATGTTTTGTAGATAGAACATATGCTTATGAAGATAATAATGTTGTTATTGATTATAATGATAATTATTATGATAATTATTATGATAATGATTATTATAAAGAAGATGATACTTTTGATGTAGTATTTGGTATTATTTTTTCTCTTGTTTTTGTTTTATCATTTATAACTCCTTTTATTGTATTTATTGCTGTTATTATGGCTTTATTTAAAAAATCTAATAGTAGGTTTAGTAGTAATTATGAAGTATTTAATACTAATAATTATTATGATAATAGTAATATTAAAGTTAAGAAGAAAAATAGAGAATATTATGATATAGATATTAATACTTTAAAAAGTTATTTGCCTAATTATGAATTATATACTTTAAAACAAAAATTATTAAGTGTATATAAAGAAATTCAAAATGCTTGGATGGGTTTTGATTATAATACTTTAAGAAAAGATTGTGGAGATGTTTTATATAATTATTATGTTTCTGAATTAGAAGTATTAAAATGGGAAAAGAAGAAAAATATTATTAAAGATATTGAAGCTAAAGATATTAAAATATTTGATATTAGAAAAATATATAATTCTGTATATATTTCTGTTTATTTAGACGTTTCTTATTATGATTATATTGTTAATAATAGTAATAATTCTGTTACTTTGGGTAATGCTAATTTTAGAATTGATAATAAGTTTGTTTTACTATTTGCATATAAAGAAGTAGATAATAGTAGATGGAATTGTCCTAATTGTGGGGCTGTTATGGGAAGTACTGATAAATGTGATTATTGTGGTACTTTATTAAAAGATATTAAATGTGAATTTGTTTTAGATAAGAAAATTAATATTAGAAAGTAGTGATCATATGAAAGGTAGTTTGCATAATCATAGTTTATGTTCTGATGGTATTAAGTCTGTATCTGAATTGAATGATATGGCTATTGAGAATGGTTTTGATGTATTAGCAATTACCGATCATGATACTTTAGATCATTATTATGAAATAGAAAAGATTAATAGTAATATCAGATTAATTACTGGTATTGAAATGAAATGTAAATATAACGATGAGAGTATTCATATATTAGGTTATTTTAAAGATAAACCTAGTAAAGATGCATTTGATTATTTTGATGATATTAAAAATAGAAGAGATATTAGATGTAGAAAGATGATAGATAAATTAAAAGAAATATTTAATTTAGATATTAGTTATGAAGAAGTTAGAGATATAGCTAATGGGGCTATAGGTAGACCTCATATAGCTAGAGTTATTAGTAAGAAATATAATATGGATTTTAATGAAGTATTTGATAAATATCTTAGTAATAAGTCCCCTGCTTATATTATGGAGACTAATTTAAGTATAGAAGATGTTATTAATTTTTTAAAAAATCATAATGCTTTAGTAGTTATGGCACATCCTATACAAATAAAGAATTCTGATTTTAGAGAGTTATTAAAATATAATTTTGATGGTATTGAAGCTATTCATCCAGATCAAGATAAGGATTATAGTGATATGATTAGAAATTTTGCTAAAGAAAATAATCTTTTTATTACTGGTGGTGCTGATTATCATGGTGATAATTATAATAGTGGATTTGCTGATTATTATATTGAAGGTGATGATTTAAATATCTTTTTAGAGAAGCTAGATAGACTTTAAAAGGTTTACTTGTAATAAAGAGTAAAAAATTATATAATATGTTTGTGAGAGATTAAATATATTTATATTTAACGAAGTTAAAAGATTAGTTAAAATGGAGGGATGATTATGGGTTTAATTAAAGCTTTAACTAGTTCTGTATCTTCTGGATTGGGTGATCAATTTAAGGAGTACGTTACTTGTCCAACTGTTGATAATGACGTAATTATTGTTCGTGGTGAAGTTCATCATGGTGAAGGAAATAAAAAATTCTCTGAAGGAGTTATTTCTAATGGAAGTGCTATAGCAATACCTGAAGGTATGGCAATGATGATAGTAGACAATGGTAAAATTGCTGAATTCTCTGCTGAAGCTGGTACTTATACTTGGGATACTTCTAGTGAACCTAGTATTTTTGCTGGTAATTTAGGTCAAAGTATTGTAGATAGTATTAAAACAATAGGAAGCCGTATTACTTATGGTGGTCAACCTGCAAAGGATCAAAGAGTTTACTTTGTTAATATTAAAGTAATTCCTGGTAATTTATTTGGTTCTCAACAACCAGAAACAATTGCTGATCCACTTTATGGTAGTGTTGAAATTACATATAATGGTGAGTATGCTATTAAAGTAGCTAATCCTACTACATTAGTAAGTAATGTAATTGGTGCTAATCCTAAAGATGTTTTAACATTTGATGATATTTTCAAAACTGATGGAAATAATATGTTAAAATCTAAATTTGCTCAAAAAGTTAGTGAAGCTATTGCTAACATTATGGATAGAGATCAAATTTCATTCAATAAGATTCAAACTAAAAAGAGCGAAGTTACTGATGAAATGAATGATCTTCTTGATGAAGAATGGTATCAAAAATATGGTATTACTGTAGAAGATGTTACTTTAAGAATTAATGCTTCTGAAGAATCTAAGAAGATTATTAGAGAAATGGATGCTAAAGTTGCTGAAACTACTCGTATGGGTCAAGTATACAGCAACAACATGCAAGGTACTATGGCTGCTGCAGTTGGTGAAGGTATGAAGACTGCTGCTGGTAATGAAAATGGTGCTATGATGGGATTTGCAGGATTTGGAATGGCTCAAAATGCTGGAGCTAATGTTCTAGGTGCTGTTAATAACATGCCTCAAGGTCAAGCTGCTCCTGCAGCTGGTGGAGTTGCTCCTGCTGGTGCTAAATTCTGTCCTAACTGTGGTACTGCTTTAAATGGTGCTAAGTTCTGTCCTGAATGTGGTACTAAAGTAGCTGAATAATAAAACAAATAATAAAAGACACTATATAGTGTCTTTTTTATTTGGTAAATGATGTCTTTTTGAGAAGTATTGAGTATGTAATAACTTCTCTGCTCTATTAGACATTGGGAAGTCTAAGTATGTTTCATATAATTCTTTTACTTCTGGATTTTCATAACTATCTCTTAGATTAATATCATGATCTTTTTTAGTTAAGCTTTCTATTCTTTTTTCATTATATATTTTAGTTTGTGGTATTGCTAATAGAGGTTGGCCTCCTCCACCAATACATCCTCCTGGGCAATTCATTACTTCTATAAAGTCGTATTGATCTTTTATTTTAAGTATTTTTTCTAAGTTAAACATTCCATTAACGATAGCAAATCTAACATTATATGGTCCCATTTGAATGTTTCCTTCTTTAATACCTTCTTTTTCTTCTATATTAGATAGATTATATAATGTATCAGGTGCTTTTTCATTAGTGATTAAGTAATATGCTGTTCGTAATGCTGCTTCCATTACTCCACCTGTTCTTCCAAATATAATACCTGCTCCTGATCCGATTGAGAATAATGGATCAAAATCTTCATCTGGTAGATTATTAAAGTCTATACTGCATTCTTTTAACATCATTACTAATTCTTGTACTGTTATAACATAGTCTATGTCATTATGTTCATGTCTTCTTGCTTCATATTTTTTAGCTACACAAGGTGCTACCATTACATTAATTATTTTATTTGGATCTATATTATTAAATTCTGAATAATATGTTTTAATTAGTGATCCTTGTATCATTATAGGACTTTTTGTAGTAGATAGATTATTTAATAAGTCATCATGGAACATTTCACAATATTTAACCCATGAAGGGCAACAAGATGTAAATTGTGGTAAATTCTTTTGTTCTTTAATTCTTTTAACTAATTCTGTTGCTTCTTCCATAATAGTAACATCTGCTCCAAATGTTAAGTCAAATACTTTGTCAAATTTTAATCTTCTTAATGCACTAGCTAGTTTTTTATCTAGATATTCTCCTGGTGGATAATTAAATAAATCACCTATTGATACTCTTACTGCTGGCGCTACTGATATTGTTACTATATAATTAGTATCATTTAAATAATCTAATACTTTTTTATAATCATATTTTGGTACTAAAGCTTTTGTTGGACAATTGATTACACATTGTCCACAATGTATACATATAGGGTTATCACTTATTTGTTTATCATAGGATATATTAGTCATTTCTGTACATGTTTTTTGACACATTCCACAGTCTATACATAATTCATCTATACGAGCAATAGATGGGTTTAAATCATTAACCCATACTCTTTTTTTATCTTTTTCTTTTTTAATAAAACCTTCGTCAATATCCCATTCTATAATATCTGTTTTATTACCATTACACATTAAACAATTTGTTATTTCATCAAGTGGATAACTATATATATATCCACAGTTTTTACATCTATATTTCATTTTATACCTACTCTCTATTTGTATTTGTTTTTTTAGTTGTAATATTTATTTTTTCTCCATCAGTTTGTATAACTATAGTTCCTTGTTTGTCTGTTCTATATGTTTCTATATTCATTACTTTTAATCTATTTAATATTATATCTGATGGATGATTATATTCATTATATTCACCTACTGATATAATTGCATATTTGGGATTTACTTTTTTTATAAATTGTAATGAATTACTATAAGGAGATCCATGATGTGCTATTTTGAGCACATCTGATTCTATTCCTTCATTTAGTATTGTTTGTTCTATTTCTTTAGTAGTATCTCCTGTAAATAAGAAGTTATAATTACCGAATGTTAATTTTAAGATAATTGAATCATTATTAATGTTTTCTGGATCTGTTCCTGTATATATTATTCTTATCTTGGCTTCGCCAAGGTAGAATACTTCTCCAATATAAGGTATTGTTAATTCTTTATTATGTTTATTCAAATATTCTATTATATCTGTGTATGATTTAAAATTTGTTGTTACATCTGGCATATATAATTTATCTACTTTAAAGTTTTTTAATATATTATCTATTCCTCCAATATGATCTTCATGGGGATGAGTTCCTATAATATATTCAAATTCTTTTATATTTTTTTCTTTAAAATATTTTACTAATAATGGTCCATCTTTATTATTTCCAGCATCTATTAACATATTATGATTATTATTAGTTATTAGAATAGCATCTGCTTGTCCTACATCTAAATATTCTATTATTAAGTCTGTTGTTACATCGGTTGTTTCTTTTGCTGATTCTGAATATTCAGAATAAATAAAAGCAAATATGATAAATAACGAGAATAATAATGATAAGATACTTTTCTTTTTTGACATTTTATCATTCCATTCTTATTTAATTATATCATTTTTATTACATAAAAAAAACTCAGTTAGACTGAGTAATTTTTATATGGAGGGGCCTGCCGGATTTGAACCGGCGCTCAGGGAGTTGCAGTCCCTTGCCTTACCGCTTGGCTAAAGCCCCATTTCTCTTCATTTGCGTAATTTAATTATATATAAATAGGGCTTGATTGTCAATTATTTATTATAAAATAAGTGAACTCATCTCTTGAGTTCACTTAAACGATTTATTTTAATATAGAACGAACTGTTTCTTATTTGAATTTTTAATTTTACATCTGATGATTTAGCTGCTAGATTGCCAACTTCGTATAATTTAACTCCAGCTAATGTTGGTGGAGTTACATTAGTTATATTTACTTTATAGTTAATTTTCTTTCCTGTTGTTGTTTTATAAGTATATTCTAATTTAGTAAAATCTCGATAAAAATCAATTGTATTATGCTTATAATATGGGGTTGTATTATCCCATTCTATAGCATCTTTTATAACTAATAGAATGTTACCAGATTTAGGCATTACACTTGCTTTTCTTGTATAGCAACCTGTTATAGATGTACATTGTTCATATTCATATAAGTAACTATTTGCATAGTGGATTGATTGTAATGTATATTTAGTTTTTCCTAAGAAAGTATCTGATAAATTAACAGTATCTCCTACTTTTTTATCTTTTAGTATTTTTGCACTTATTATATTTTTTGGTTTTATATTTATTATTTTATAAGAAGGTACTAATTCGCCTGGTTCTTGTTTTAATGAACTAAGTATTTTTAATTTATATTTACTTTTTAATTGTTTTTCATCAAGAACATATACTAATACATAGTCATCTCCTGATTGAGGTGCTATTAATAAGCCTTCATAATTTTGACCTATATCTATAAATCGACTACTAACATCATATGTTGGGTAGACATATTCATCATCAAAGAATAATCTAAAATTCTCTTTTCCAATTGATGCAGGTTTGGCTGTTTTATTAAATATAGCTATTTTTACAGCTAAATAATATTTGCCATCTATTACTGGTGTTCCACCAAAATCTACATCTGTAATATAAGATTCTTTAATAGTCATTGAGAAAGAATCTAGTGTAAATGCTTGATATAAATTATATCTTTTATTATATACTTCAAATTCTAAGTATAATGATATAGCTATGAATAAGAAGAATACTATACCTAATAGTGTAAATATACCTTTATTTTCTAAGGCATAATATTTTAATTCTCTTAATGAGTGAACTATATTTCTTTTTGCTGTTCCATCATTTTTTAATAATTTTAACTCTACTTCTTCTTCATCTTCATCTGTTATTTGTAAATCAGTTGTTTTATCAAAACGGAAAGTTTTATAATTGAAACCAACTGCTTGTGTAGCTGTTATTAATATTAATACATAACTAGGTAAGGTTATTAATAATGCTAAGCTTCTAATAAAAGATATTAATGTTGCATCTGGTGTTCCTTTATCTATAGCACTAAATGTAGCAAAGAATATAAGGGTTGATCCTAATAATGCTATATAATATAAAGTAGATATTAAATAGAATTTAATTGATTTTCTTTTAGATTTCATTAACGACATAATCGTTATATTTGCTATTAATAATATTAATAATCCTAAGTAAGTATATATTGTTATATAATTACCAGCTGCCATTGTATTACCAGCTGTTAAATTTTTTTCATATATTTTAAAAAACTTTGATATATCTCTAAAGTTTAATAGTAAAAAAGTCATAGGTACTAATAATATAGCATGTATGATTTTAAAGTGTTTTATCAAGAAGGCATATGGTTTTTTAATGATCATATTACCCCTCCTATTCTATATTTATTATATCATATTATTTAATAAATATTATGTTAGTATTATTATATTCTAATTCTGAATATTTCATTATTTTAGTTTCACCATATGTTAAGTTATATCTATATATAGTAGAACCTATTAAATAATATATTGTATCTTTATTTATACTTAAGATAGAATCTATTTCTTTATTTGATATCTTTGTTTTTAAATTAGATGAATTAATTGACATATATAGTGTTTTATTATCTAATTCAAATTTATAATTATTTTTATCTATAAAACTATATTTTTGAGATACTAATCTATCCATAGATATTTTTTCTTCTTCGCCATTATTATAAATAATACCTTTATTAGAAGAAGATATTTTACGCATTTTTTGTTTATGTGGTACTAATTCATATTCTATTTTATTCTTTTTATCTATTATATATACGGATTTATCATTAGTTCCTATTATATAACTATCAAATGATATTTCTGTATCTAGATCCCATTTTGTTACTTCTTTAGTATCTATATCTATTATATAGATAGTATCATAATTATATGTTTGTTCATAATCTGCTACTATAAAGTAATTATTTATTAATGTAGATATATTTGGTTCATAGATATCTTTTTTAAAGACATTAACTGATTCTATTTTATCTTTCTCTATAATATTAATTCCTTTATAATTCCATATTACTTTAGTATCTTCTGTATTATATATTTCATAATTATTTAGTTTTAATTCGGTAGTAGATGGTGTTTTATAATATTTTTTTATTTTTTCTTTAGTATCTTCATCTATTAAATGATAATCTATTAATTCTTCTTGATTACTACATAATGGATTTATAGTAAAGTAATCACTATCTACTATTAAACATGTATATTCATCGTTATAATATTTTTTTATTCCAGATATTAATTTTCTTTCTTTTATATATTCTGATTCATAAATGAAGTCATAAGAAAAATTATTATAAGTTAATTTATAATAGTAATATTTATTTGTATTATCGTAATTTTCACTTATAGAAGTATCTTTTATTTGGTAGTCTAGACTATAAGATTTTGTTTTAAAGACTTTTATTATAAAGACTATTATAGTTATTATTAAGAAAAGAAAAGCTACTCCTAATAAAATAATTCTATCTTTTCTATATTTAACTTTCATATTAATTCCTATATTCTATTTGGTTCTATTTTGTGTACCATATTTTTTCTTTTCTTCCATCATAAATGATGATATTGCTGTTTCTACTTCAGGTAAACATTTTTTATCTAGTTTATTAATAACTACTGTTTCTTTTATTGTATCTATGGTTACTCTTCCCCAAAAGATTCCTTTATATACTTGCATATCGTTAAATAAATCTGGTGTTATTACATTTATTTTATAACCACCTATTATTAAATCTTTGCCAATTATTATTCTTTTATTTGTTAAACATATAACTGCTGTTGCAAAAAAATCTGTATTTTCTGGTGTATATTGACCAATAAAGGAATATATTGGTTCTTCTCCAGGATTTAAATGTTTTTGGACTATTTCTGCATGTTTTTTAGTTCTAAACCAAGATATAGTTCCTGGGTATTTGTCTTTAAACATACATACTTGATCATATACTTTTCCCATAATTATTCCTCTATTTCTAAACTTTCAATAATAACATTTAAAGTTTCATCTTTAAATTCTGTTATTGTTATTATTTTATTATCTTTTATTAAGATGAAATAATTTGATTCTATTTGAGATAATCTTTCATCTAATTCATAAAATGATTTTAAATCATTTGGTGATAATTTATTTTTTTCTAATAAATATATTTTTCTTTGATTATTAAATGAATATCTATTAATTAGTTCAATATATTCACCATATGTTCCAGATGTTCTATCTGTTACTGCTATATATGATAATTTAGTACTTTTATATAACTTTTTAAAGTCTGCATATGTTAATTGTGAATAATACATTTTACTATTATCATATTTGGCTATTATATGTATTATTTCTGGTTCAGGAGTTTTTTCGTCTCCTTTAGTAATATATTTTATTAATAGTGTTATATCTAATATTAGTAATATTATAATTATAAAGATTAGAAATTTCTTTTGTTTTTTTAATCTTTTTTTGGTTAGTTTCTTTTTAGCCATATTAACACCCATTCCACTTTTATTCTATAATATTTTTATTCTTTATGCAATTAAAAAGGGCTAATTTTAGCCCTTAACTACAAGTAGTACATATGCTATACCAAGTCCTATTCCACATAGTAGTGCTATTATGGAAATTAGTACTGCTGCATTAGCAAATCCTGTTTTTTTAGTTATTTCTTCTTCTACTACTAGTTTAACGTTTTCTTTTTTATTTTTTGATTTTTTTCTTCCTGCTCTTAATTCTGGATGATCTTTTGGATTTAATGGATATTTCTTTTGAATTAAATCTAATTTCGTTGTTACTCTAACATTTAAACTTTGAGTAGCCATAGTTCTTTCTACTCTATTTGTTTTTTGATCTTGATCTAAGATTTTTTCTTTATCTTTTTGTTTTTTATTTATTCTTGCTAAATTATCTAATATTTGTTCTTCAAGACTTTGTGCTTCATCAATATCAGTATTATTATAGATAATTCTTGCAATAGCATCTTTATATAGTCTTGATGCATCATTTAATGCTTCTGATGGTTTCTTTAATGCTCTATAATAATCTTCATATAGTACATTTAATAATGCTTCCTTTGAAATATATTTATTATTTATAAAATATTCATTATCTGCTACTAATTTTTCTTTTTCTATAGTTCCACTTGTTGATATAGGAGCTAATCTTGCATCTATATATAATGGTTTTCCATTATCATTTAGTCCACTTATTAGATAGTAATCTACTCCACGGTATTTTCTTCCTGTTATGATATCAAATAGAATCATTCTAATATAGTGTTTTTTTAATGTATCATATTGTTGTTTATTAATTTTTACTCCAGATTGTAATTCTATTTCAGTAGATAATGCATATAATCCTAAATTTAATATATTAGCTATTTCTTTTGGATCTTTTGTTCCACTACCTTTTCCATTTTGTTGAATTTTAAAAGTACTAGCTATCCATTCTGCATCATCACTATTTATTTGATTATTATTAACATATGTTACTAGATGATTTAACACTGTAGTAGCTGATATTCTTGTTTCAATATTTTTTCTATAGTTTAATTCTGTAAATACTCCTATGTTTCTTTCATCATCTACTATTCTTCTAGTTACTTCATGTTCTACATCAAATAGTTCTGCTATATCTGATTTTATTATTTCATAATCATCTATATATGTAGTTTCTGGTTTTAAACTATTTTCTTTATATACACCAAATACATTATTATTTAATTGTACTAATTTAGAGCCGTCACTAAAGTTATTAAAAACAACCATAGTAATGGGTTCTTCTTCTCTAATGCCATTGTCTAAAGATACTATATATCTATTTGTTGTGTTTTCCATATTAACCGCTCCTTATTGTATATAAAAATTATACCAAATATTGTAGAGTTTTGGTAGTAAAAATGTTAATTTTTCAATAAAAAAAGACTCTTATGAGTCTTTATTATTCAAATGGTGCCGAGAGACTGAGTTAAACAAGTCAATTTACACATACAATGTGTACGTTTTAGCGTTACAACTATCTCGGCATATATAGTACTTTTCAGTACTAGTAAATTATAACACAATCTTTATTATTAATGCAAATAAATCAATTAAGAAGACTGTTAAGATAGTATAAAATAATATATTTAATACTTTTGGTGATATTTTATTTAATGCTTTTTCAAATAATGGTTGTAATATGTATAAGAATATTATTCCTCCTAAGCCAAATCTTACTGATGGAGATAATGCTATTCTAGCTTGGAAATTATATGGATATGATGAATATGTTTGCCATGGCCAAGATCCCATAAATAGTTCACATATATATGATGTAATTAATTCTAATAATGTTGCTGATGCCATACATAGGAAGAATACTGTTCCCATTGCTATTAATTTTTCTTTTAATGATTTTCCTTTTATTAAAGGATATACACAGAAAATAAATATTAAAGCTCCAAATCCATATACCGGACAATATGGACCAAATAATACTCCTCTATTGGAAAAGCCCCATTTATAAACTACTACTTCTAAGAATACTTCATAACACCAACCAAATATTGCATACATCATAAAGTATAAATAATGTTTTTTTATAAATGTAAAGACATTATCTTTACTTTTATTCTTTTTCATATTATCACCTATTGTAAATTATAGCATAATAAAACTAACTTTTCAGTTAGTATTTTTTTAAATGGTGCCGACTACCGGATTTGAACCAGTGACCTATGCGTTACGAGGGCATTGCACTACCAGCTGTGCTAAGTCGGCTTAAATTTATTATATACTATTTTTTCTTAATTTTTTACTTTTTTCTCTTCAATAATATGATTTCTTGTGTTATAATTTTTCTATAATAAAGGAGTTGATTTTATGAGATGTGTTGCTATTAGCAGTGAAAAGAAATTTGATGTTACAACTATAAAAGAACCAAAATCAACAAAAGGAAGCGTTGTTTTTAAAGTAAAAAGAGCTGGTATTTGTGGCTCTGATATACATTATTGGGTTGCTGGAGGACCTAAAGGTCTTGTTATGGGACATGAGTTCTGCGGTGTTGTTACTGACCCTGGAAGTCGTAAAGATTTAAAGGTTGGCGATAGAATTACTGCATTACCTATTTCTCCATGTGGAAAATGTCCTGCATGTTTAAGTGGTAATCCTCAATATTGTCCTGAGACATGGAATGAAGCTTTAGGTTTATCTTTAACTAATCCCGGTGCATATGCTGAAAACTCTTCATATAGACCTGATTTAGTTATTAAAGTACCTGGTTCTATTTCTGATCAAGAGGTTGCAATGATTGAACCTACTGCTGTTGGTTTACATGCTGTTCATTTAGCTAATATCAAACTTGGTGATAAAGTATTAATCATAGGTGCTGGTATTATTGGTCAAATATGTGGTATGTTTGCTAAAATGGCTGGTGCTTCTTATGTAGCTATGTCTGAGACTAATGATAAAAGAGGTAGAAAAGCAGTTAAATTAGATAGTGTTGATGAATTCTTTAATCCAAAAGATAAAGAATTTATGGCAAAATCAAGAAAGAAATGTCCATATGGTTATGACGTTGTTATTGATTGTTGTGGTAATAGTCCTGCAGTTAGTACAGCATTTGCTCAAGCTAGACCAAATGGTACAGTAGTTCTAGTAGGTGTTGCTATGGAAGCTATTCCTATTCCTACTGTTATTGCTGTTACTCATGAGTTAAAAGTTTTAGGTGCAATTGCATATACAAGAGAAGAATTCCAAGAATGTATTGATTTAATGGTAGCTAAGAAGATTGACATGAAGAAATATGTTGATGATGTTGTTGGTTTAAGTAAAGTTCAGGAATCATTTGAAAGACTTACTTCTGGCAATGATGATGCTATTAAGATATTAATAGATCCTAGTAAGAAATAAGAAGGTTTATCCTTCTTTTTTTTTGTTTTAATATGATATACTATTATTGAAGATTAAATTGGGTTTTTTATAAAAAGGATGATATAAATGAGAGCAAGTTTTGAAGTTAAAAACAATGATGTTATGGAATCTTACTATAATTACAGGAAAAAAGAATATAAAAAACACGAATTGAAAGGTTTATTTTTAGAAGTAACTTCTAGATGTAATGCTAGATGTGAACATTGTGGTAGTAGTTGTGGAGATTTTGTGCCTAAAGATGAAGTAACTAAAGAAGAATTATGTGGAGTATTAGATGATATTGCAAATCATTATGATCCACATAAGATAATGCTTTATGTTACTGGAGGTGAACCATTAGTTAAAAAAGATTTATTTGAAATAATGGATTATGCAAATAAATTAGGTTTTAATTGGGGAATGACTACTAATGGTATTTTAATAGATGAAGAAGTAGTTAAGAAAATGGAACAAACAAATATGAAAACTGTTTCTGTTAGTATAGATGGTCCTAAAGAATTACATGAATCTTTTAGAAAAGTACCTGGTGCTTTTGATAAGATTATTAAAGGTTTAAAATTAATGTTAAAGTGTCCTACTATAGTTGATGTTCAAGTAACTACTTGTGTAAATAAAAAGAATATTGATAAACTAGAAGATATTTATAAAGTAATTAAAGAAATTGGTATTAAGAATTGGCGTATTATTCAAGTAGATCCTATTGGTAGAGCTAAGAATAATGATGATTTATTATTAGATGGTGAAGGATATAGAAAAATGCTTAGATATATGTTTAATAAAAGAAAAGAAGATCCTAATATGATTATATCTTATGCATGTGGACATTATTTTGGTCCTGAAATAAATCAAGCTTTAACTGGTGCTATATATGCTTGTTATACTGGATATTGGATAGCTAGTATTTTAAGTAATGGAGATATATTTGGATGTCCTGATATAGAAAGATTACCTCAATTAATAGAAGGTAATATTAGAAAAGATAGTTTCGTAGATGTATGGGAACATGGTTTTAAAAGATATAGAAGAATTGATAGAACATCTAATAAAAAATGTAAAGCATGTCCAGATTGGAAATTATGCTTAGGTGATGCTTTTCATACATGGGATTTTAAGAATAGAAAACCTAATTTTTGTGTAAGAGAAAAATTTAATATTGATTCTGATATTAAGAAATAAATTATTTATTATGTTATAATATATAATAGATAGAAATATAGAATATTATTTATATATATAAATATTTTGAAAGATGGTGTTTTTATGGGTTGGAGTTTTACAGCTGATAGTGACAATCAATTAAATGTAAAGTCTAATTTAGATCAAGCAGCTACTGATTTTGATAGTGAAATTACTACTGTTTATGGTCAAATTGGTAGTTTAAGTGCTTATTGGACAGGTTCTGATTATGATACATTTAAAAATAATGCTGATGGATATAAAACTGCTTTAGTTGATTTATCTAATACAATGAGAGCATTTGGAGTTCATTTTAAATCTTTATCTGATGGAACTGTTAGTTTAGCTAATGAGTGTTCTTCTATAATTAAAGATTTATTTAATCATACAGGTGTTGTTTCTGCAGTTGATGTTATGGGTGGTGTTAATACTTATTCTTCAATAAGTGATCCATCTGCTTTAAGTGTGTTATATGCTCCTCCTAATCCTTCTAATTTAAGTTCTACTGATGCTAATAGTTCATATACTTATGATAATAATACTGTTTTATATGCTCCTCCTGGATATATGCGTGATAACGATACAGCAGTTTATGTTTCTAATCCGGACAATTTAGCAACTTTGTATGCACCTCCTCCTGCTAGTGAAGGTTCTACTGATGTTAGTGGTTCATACACTTATGATCCTAATACTATTTTATATGCTCCTCCTGGATATATGCCTAATGGTAATGATCAAGCTGTTTATGTTTCTGATCCTGATAATTTAACAACTTTGTATGCACCTCCTCCTGCTAGTGAAGGTTCTACTGATGCTAATGGTTCATACACTTATGATAACAATACTATTTTATATGCTCCTCCTGGATATATGCCTAATGGTAATGATCAAGCTGTTTATGTTTCTGATCCTGATAATTTAACAACTTTGTATGCACCTCCTCCTGCTAGTGAAGGTTCTACTGGTGTTAGTGGTTCATACACTTATGATAATAATACTATTTTATATGCTCCTCCTGGATATATGCCTGAAGGAAGTAGTTCTGGTACGAATGAAACCCCTACTCCTACGCCTACGGCTCCTCCTAGACCTAGTGGTTCAACTGGTGGAGTAAGACAAGCCGGTGGTGGCGGTGGTGCTTATTATACATTTGCTGCTGAAGGTAATGGTTTATCTGGTATATTTAAAAAAGATTAGTTGTTGGATATGAATAATAATATAGTTAGTATGTTAGATGTAATGAAAGATCCTGAGGATGTAGTTAAGTACTATAGAGATTTATTACAGAATAATATAAAAGTTAAAGATATTAAATTAAGAATAAGTAATTATAATGTAATACTTAATAATGTTAAAGATATTCCTGTAGATAATTATGATACATATAAGCTTATATTTGATGCTTATATGTTATTAGCTCTTGATTATCAAGCAATTGGATATATAAATTATGCAGAAGTATTGTTTGAGGATGTTATTAATTTTGGTAAAAAAAATGACAAGTATTCTAAAAAAGACTATTATGATTTATTAAATTGTGCTTATTCTTGGATGGTTTATATTTTATATAATAGAAAAGATTATAAAAAAGCTATTGAATATTGTAATATTGTTATTAATAATTATGATAGTGTTAAAAATAATAAGGGATATCATGTTTCTGAAATTGATTCAGTTAAAATATGTAAGGATTATTTAAATTCTATTAATAAAATACAATAAATATATTTTTAAGTATTTAAAAACTCACTTTTCAGTGAGTTTTTTATATTCCAAGTGTATTTTTTGGTTTGTCTGTTTGATCCCAATATGCAAGTGGGTTTTCCCAATCAGGATAATTTTCTGCTGCAAATTCTCTTACTTTTTGAGTAGCTTCTTCTAGCTGTTCAAAATATAAATTTCTTTGTTCTTCTGTTGGATTTAATGGAAGAGTTGCTCTTCCTCCTATGAATAGTACTTCTTGAGAATTACCAAAGTATACTTCATCTATTATAGGATCCATGCTTATATTATTTCTTTTTATACCATATTTTTTAAATAATTCCATGTGAGCCATTTGTTGATAAAATGCTGCTTTATAAAACATTTGACCTCTTAAAGTGCCTTTTTCATCAAGTATATCTGTCCACATTGCATTATTTTCGTTTTGTTTTAATTTCCAACCTTTTGGTAGAACTGCCTGTAATAATGCTTCTTCTCCTGCAATTTCATTGAATATAAATCCTAATTTTTCCCATTCTTCACGTGGAGGTTCCATTACTTTTGCAAGCATTATTCTTTCGAATACGTCTTTTTGACCCTCTTCTTCCATATGTTCTACTACTTTTTCTTCACCTTTTAACGCTCTTTTAAATGCTTCTAATGATTTTTTATCTATACTTCCTACTTTTACCATATTATTCCTCCATATAGTTTTATTATAGCATAATAAAAAGAACTTTTAGTTCTTTTTATTGATTTGTTCTTAATTATATATATATGTATTATATTATAATGAAAGAAAAAAGAACCTAAATGGTTCTTAATATTCTTTTTGGTGGAGCAGAGGAGAATCGAACTCCTGTCCTCTATAATTTGTAATACAACATCTACAAGTTTAGTTAGATTTATAATTTCATTAGGTAGCCGGCTATAACGTACCTACTATCCTAACTATCCTAATAAGATTCGTTATTATATCTTAGGCTATATAATAATATAACTTATATATATGAACCTCTATCCTACCCTATAAGTCAAAGTAAGTAGAAGTGCTCCTTATACCTTAATATTAGGCAAATGCGTAAGCATTAGGAGCGAAACTATATTCAGTTTCGTCATTTAATTTTATTGTTGAATTTAAGGTATTCCTACCACTTGCAGTCATATCCAAGACTATAGAGTCGAAACCAAGTCTGCCCCAGATACGTATATGAATTATACCACATTTAAATTTTTTTTGTAAAAATATTAGCAAATTTTGACATAAAAAACGTATAGTGATATTATTTTATTGCAATGAGAGGTTGGCATAAGAATAAAAAAGACTAAATTTTGAGTGATTATACTAGATAAAGTTGACTTTTAAACATCTATGTGTTAGTGTAATTTGCGAAAAAGGAAGGATTTTTGTTAGGGGGAAAAAATATGGAAAATTTTGATGTTACAAAAGATTATTATGCATTATTAGGTGTTCCTGTAAATGCAGATGATCAAATGATAATCTCTTCTTATTTGAATGCTCAAGCTGGTAAGATTGGTGCTGAATTAGATGAACTTAATAGAGCGTTTGCTATATTAATTAATCATGAATCTCGTCAAGCTTATACAACTGCTAGAGCAAAATACCTTGCTGGTTTAACTACAAGTAATGGTATATTAGTTGAAAGACAAAAAGCAGAACCTGTTCAAGAACCTACTTCTATAGTAGCTGTTCGTGAACCTGAAAGAGTTAATGGTGAAGTTGTTGGTACTTCTACTCCTCGTAGACGTAGATCTAGAGTTGTTGAAGTTGAACAAGCTCCACAAAAAACTACTAAGAAAGGTAATGGATTAATTAAAGGAATTGGTATTTCAGCATTAATCTTATTATTATTAGCTGGTGCATTTGCTGCAGGAAGAAATATAGATGATATTTCAGCTTGGTTAAATTCAAAAAATAATAGACCTGCAATAGTTCAAACTATTAATGATGATGATGAAATTTTATTGACTGGAGATCGTGTTATTCCAACCGCTACTCCAGCTCCAATTGCTACTCCAGCTCCAACTGTTAATCCAAATGATGATATTGCTTTAGTTGGTGATTTATTAGGTTCTAGCGTTACTGCTACTGCTACTCCAGCACCTGTTGCTACTGTAGTTACACAAAGTGGAATGAGCGATGTTAGAGCATTTGGTAATGCATTAGATCCTGCTCAAGTAGAAGAAAGAGCTAGAATGTTATTAGCATATGTTGAAAGCGTAAATGGTTACAATATCAATACTGGTAAAAAATGGACTTTAGAGGATATGAGAAACTTAGTACTATACTTTAATGGTGCTTATGTTCCTACAAATGAAGCTAATGCATTTAAAATGGAAGATGATCTATTAGCATTTGCTTGTGTACCTTTAAATGATCCAAGAATCGTTAGAGGTGTAAGTTTTACAGCAGAATGTCCTACTGAAGGTGATTATGTTGCTGATCCTGTTAACTTCACAGAAATGTTATTAATGGGAGATAGTTATAGTCATCCATATCTATTCTGGTTACAAGAAAGATGGAACGTAATTACTACTTCAGATAATGCTGAAGCTAGAAGAATTGCTGTTAATCAAGTATTACAAAGTTATGCTGATATAATTTATGGTACTGGTTATAGAATGACAACTGCTGATGGAAGAGAAATTGTTATTACAGATAAAGATTTAACTGCTAGAGAAAGAGTTAATGATGGTAATATATTCCGTCTATACGGATTAATGATTCCTGTATTTGCAAATAATTTAACTGAACAAGATTTCCAAGTAGAAGGCGTTAATGGTGTTACTCATGTTGCTGCTGCTGATTTATATCTTCAATTAAATGTTAGATGTGCTGAAGATATAATTCAAGATGCTAAATATGATGAAGATGGAAGAATTTACTTCACAGATGGTATTACTAATACTTATGGATTTATTCAAAGAAATTCAATTACATTTGCTACTGATAATCTATACTTCGGTAATACAGATTATTATGCAGAAACACAAACTTATTCATTAGGTAAATAAATTTTAAAGGAGGTTTTAAAATATGTACGATGATAATGTTACAGTTAAAGTTGGTGTTAACTGGAAAGAAATAATTATTAAAGTTGTATTATTAATCATTTTCATATTAATTCTTTGTTGGTTATTTCCAAAACCAAATCTAGATATATTCTATGATTCAGTTTATACAAAGAATATTAATACTATGAAAGAAGCAGCTAAGACTTATTATACAACTGATAAATTACCACAAACTGTTGGTGAATCTAAATCTATGACTCTTAAAGAAATGATAGATAATCATATGATTATAAGATTTGCTGATAAAAATGGTAAAACTTGTGATGAAACTTCTAGTAAAGTTGAAGTTACAAAAATTAGCGATAAAGAATATGCTTTAAAAGTTATATTAAATTGTGGAGATGATAAAGATTATATTATTGAAACAATTGGATGTAATAGTGTTTGTACTGGTGAAGGATGTACTATTATAAATAATAATACATATGTTAGTGATAATACTAATAATAACGGTACAAATAATAATGGATCTAATAATGGTTCAAATAATGGAACTAATAATGGTTCTAATCAAGATGACGATGGTACTTATTATGAAGATGGTACTCCAGTTAGTGGTGGTAAAGCTGGTTATGATGATACATATACTATAGATACTACTTACTATCAATTCAGAAAAGCAATTAAAAATACTACAACTGTTTATACTTGTCCTTCTGGTTATACTAGAAATGGTACAAAATGTTATAAATATACTATGGGTGCTGAAGTTGATGCTATTAAGAATTACTATCCTGATCAAACTATCGTTGAAGATGCTAAGTATACTCCAGGTGGATCTACTATAATTTATGCTGATCCTATTAAAACTCCTAACGAACCTACTTATACTTGTCCTACTGGTTATACTTTAAATGGTTCATATTGTGTTAAGTATACTGATGCTACTGAAGAAGTAGTAACAACTTATACTTGCCCAAGTGGTTATACTAAGAATAGTGATAATAAATGTTATAGAACTTATGATGCTACTTATGTACCTGGTGCTGATGATTATACTTGTCCAAATGGTGGTACTTTAGGTTCTAATCATAAATGTACTATAACAACATCTGCTACTGCAGATACTACATATACTTGTCCTTCTGGTTATACTAAGAATGGTACAAGTTGTTATAAAGTATATGATGCAACATATACAGCTGGTACTACTACTTATAGTTGTCCTTCTGGATATACTAGAAATGGTACTAAATGTTATAAAACTTATGATGCTACTTATACTGCTGGTACAACTACTTACACTTGTCCAAGTGGTTATACTAGAAATAATACTAAATGTTATAAAACTTATGATGCTACTTATACTGCTGGTTCAACTTCTTATAGTTGTCCTCAAGGTGGTACTAGAAATGGTACAACATGTACTAAGACTCAAGCTGCTACTGAATCTCAATCATATGGTTCTTGGTCATCAAGCGTATTCTATTCACCATCTGCTGGTTTAGCTACATCTTGTGGTGGTACATCTTGTATTGAATACTTAGGTACTGTTACAGGTGCTGTATGTGGTGCTCCATGTGGAAACAAAGGTGTTGGTTATAAATATGCTAGAAAAACTAGATCTGTTGTAACTAATTATAGTTGTCCAAGTGGTTGGTCAAGAAGTGGTTCAACATGTACTTACTCTTATGCAGCTACTGCTACACAAGGTGAAGGTACTTATAGTTGTCCTCAAGGTGGTACTAGAAGTGGTACTAAGTGTACTATTGAAACTACTGCTACTGCTACTCCTGGTGAAGGTACTTATAGTTGTCCTCAAGGTGGTACTAGAAGTGGTACTAAGTGTACTATTACAATTGAAGCTACTCAATCAACAACTTATACTTGTCCTTCTGGATATACTAGAAATGATAAAACATGTACTAAGACTTATGATGCTACTGTAGTACCTGGTCAAGGAACATATACTTGTCCTGAAGGTGGTACTAGAAGCGGAAATAAATGTACAATAGTTAAAGATGCTGATAGACATCAAGAAACTAAATATACTTGTCCTTCTGGATATACATATAATGCAACTACTAAGAAGTGTGAATCTAAGATTAATGCTACTGAAGTAATTACTTATACATATAGTTGTCCAGCTGGATATACTAAATCTGGTGAAGGTGAGAATACTAAGTGTTCTAAGACTGTAACTGGTGAAGGTAGATATTATTGTGAACATGCTGAAGCTACATTATCAGATGATCATAAATGTACAAGAGTTGTTAGAGGTGCATTCTCACACTACAGTTGTCCTGCTGAAGGTTATGTAATCTCAGGAGATAAATGTAGAAAAGAAACTAGAGATGAAATCAATGCAACTGCTACTACTAAGACATCTGTTTCTTACAAATATACTTGGAGTAAATATTCAACATTAAAAGGTTGGGAATTTACTGGTAAGACTAAAGTTGTTTCAGAAAAATATAAAGCTGGTCAACAATAGAAAATAAAAAAGACTTCTATGAAGTCTTTTTTTTATGCTTGTTTTTCTTTTTCTAATTCTCTATAGTCTACTTTACCTATCATTGTTTTTGGTAATGATTCTCTATATTCAAATTCTTTTGGTATCATATATTTTGCTAAATGCTTATTACAATATTCTTCTATACTCTTTTTTATTTTTGAATTATTTTTATAGTCTTCTTTTAATACTATAAAAGCTTTTGGTACTTGTATTTTATATGGATGTGGTAATCCTATTACACAACAACTTAATACTGCTTCATGTTGTTCTAGTACTTCTTCTATATGTGAAGGGAATACATTGTATCCTGACACTATTATTAGCCTCTTTATACGTTGTACGAAGAATAATAGTCCATCTTTATTAAGATAGCCCATATCGCCAGTATGGACCCATATTCGGCCTTTTTTGTCCTTCTCTAATACTTCGTTAGTTTCTTTTTCATTATTTAGATATCCTAACATTACTGAAGGGCCACTAATACAGATTTCTCCTTTTTCTCCTAATGGTAATTCTTCTTTTGTATTTATATCTATTATTTTAATACTATTACCTACTAGTGGGATTCCTGATGATCCTAATTCATCTGTTCCGAATGTTGCAAATACACATCCTCCACTTGTTTCACTTAATCCATATCCTTGTACTATATTATGTTTACAATTATGTTCTTTTAAGAATTTATTTACTTTATAGTTCTTTTCTTCTGTTAATGTATCTCCACCAGATACTACATATTTTACATTTGATAGATCAACATTTTTCATATGTTTATTACCTACCATTGCTTCAAATAATGTTGGTACTCCTGGTATTACAGTTGGTTTATATTTTGTTAATAGTTTATCAAATCTCGATGCATCAAATTTTGGTACTAATAATAATTGGCCTCCTGTTCCTAATGGGAAGTGAATAGTTTCTACTAAACCAAAGCAATGGAACATTGGTAAAATACATAACATTTTATCTGTATCATCTAAATCAGGTAATGATATTTTAGCTTGTCCTACTACTACATTGATATTACCGTTTGATAATAGGATATTCTTTGGAGTACCTGTTGTTCCTCCACTATGTAGAATAACTGCTGGGGTATCTTTATCTGTATGTTTAAATACTTTAGTATGATATTTTGCTCCTTTAGATATAAAGTTTTCCCATCTTATAAATAATTCATCTTTCTTTGGTACTTTTACTTTTCTATCTTGTAATAAGTAATAACCTAATTTAGTAAATGTTGGCATTGAATCACTTGGTGATACTATTACTATTTTATAGACATTTGTTTCTTCTGCTATATTCTTTATATTTTTATATGTTAGATTAATAGCTATTAACATAGTACTATTAGTATCTTTTATAGATTGTTTTATTTCTTCTTCTGCTGATAGAGGGTGTATCATATTAGCAATAGCACCTATTTTACTTACTGCATAGAAAGATATTACTGCTTCTGGAGTATTTGCCATACAAATACTTACTACGTCACCTTCTCTTACACCATGACTTTTCATTGATTTAGCACATAGATCTATTTGAGTAAATAGTTCATAATATGTCATTTTTTTATTAAAATAATTTATTGCTGTATTATGTTGTCTATTTTTATTTTGTTCATAAATAAATTCATATAATGACATATTTGGTACTTCTATCTTTCTTTTATCTTTTGGATAGAACTTTTCCCATGGTTTTTCTTCTTTTTTAAATATTTCTTTTATATTATCTATTAATTTCATTTTAACTCTCCTTTTTTCAACACTTGTTGAATATATATCACATGTATTGTATAATTTTTTTAGATATTTTATCAATCACCAATTAATAGTTAAGATGATAGTTATTAAACATATTTAAGAGGGATTGTTTAAAAAAGGAGTTTATTATGGATAGAAGAACTAAATATACTAAGAAGATTATTAGGGATACATTTATAGATTTATTAGGTGAAAAGGATATTAGTAAAGTAACTGTTAGTGAGATATGTAGTATTGCTGATATTAATAGAGCTACTTTTTATAGATATTATGTAGATGTATTTGATTTATTAGATAAGATGGAAGATGAATTTGTTGAAGAAGTAAAGAATGCATATACAATAAATGATAGTGATGATCAACCTTTATCTCACTATGTTATTGCTTTATTAAATATATGTTATGAGAATCAGAAATTAGCTAAGATATTATTTACTGCTACTGGTAAACCTTATTTTTTAAATAGTATATTACAAGAAGCTTATAATAAATGTAAAATAAGATGGACTAGAGAAAGACCGGATATTAGTTTAGATGATATTGAATATGCTACTGTATATATGTTTAATGGTACTTTAGGTATAGTTAATTATTGGATACAAAGTGATTTTGATAAAACTAGTGAAGAAATAGCTAATATTATTACTGATTTAGCTCATTATGGTATTAAGAGATTTATTTATAAGAAATAAATCTTTTTTTCATAAGAAAAAGTACTCTTTTGAGTACTTTAACTTCTTAATTTAGCAGATGTTTTTTCTTCTACTTCTTTTATAATTTTATTGAATACTTCCATTACTTCTTCATCTGATAATGTTCTAGTTGGATCTTTAAATGTTAATGTATATGCAATAGATTTTTCTTTATCCATTTGATATAAATCAAATACTTCTATACTATCTAGTAGTCTTCCTCCAGATTTTTTAATTTGATCTTTAATAGTATCACTTTCTATACTATTATCTACTACGAATGCTAGGTCTTTTACTATTTCTGGATATTTAGAAGCTTCTTTATATTTTATTGGCTTTATTTGTTTATTATATAGTTTTGTCATAGATAGTTCACATACATATATTTCTTCTTTTTTATATGATGGATGAATTCTACCTATAATACCTACTTCTTCTCTATCAATAAGTATTTTAGCTCCTATACCAGGATGTAAATCATTTATTTCTGAAGATGTAAATGTGTATCTGTTTTTAAATCCTAAATAATCTAAGAGATTTTCTACGATTCCTTTTAATATATAGAAATCACATTTTACACTAGTATGTTGCCATTCATTAGTTATATAGTTACCTTTTATTAACATTGCTACTTTAACATCTTCTGTATAGTTTATGTCATATGTTTTAGCTATTTCATAGATTAATACATCTTTTATATTTCTTGCTGTATTATAATCATATGTTTGGACTAATGATGGTAATAATGTAGTTCTTATTATTGATTTATCTATACTCATTGGATTAGGTAGATTTATTTGTTTTTTATCTTCATATAAGAAATGGTTAGCCATTTCTGGTGATGTTAATGTATAAGTTTTTATTTCATTTAAACCTAATGTTCTTAATCTTTTAGAGATTTCTTTTCTTATTTTAACATCGCCTACATATACTCCTCTTCTTATAGGTACTCTTGGTAAAGTAGATACTAGATTATGATAGCCATATAATCTACCTATTTCTTCTGCTATATCATTTACATTAGGATCTATATCTAATCTTCTTCTAGGTATAGTTACTACAAATGATGTTCTTCCTTTAGCATATGGGAAGTCTAATCTATTTAATTCTGTTTCTACATCTTCATCTGTTAGTGTTATTCCTAATAAAGCATTTATTTCTTTAGTAGTAAATTTTACTTCTTTTTCTGTTTTATCTACTTTATCATGTTTTACTATACCATCTAATACTTTAGCATTAGCGTATTTTACTAATAGATCACATGCTCTATCTAGGGCTGCATCTGTATATTCATAGTTTAATCCTTTACCATATCTAATTGATGCTTCACTTTTTAATTGTAATCTTTCTGCTGTAGTACGGATATTTACTGAGTTAAAGATGGCACTTTCTATTAAAATGTCTTTTGTATTTTCATCTACTTCTGTATTTTCACCACCCATTACGCCTGCTATACATACTGGTTTAGTTCCATCTGTTATAACTATATCTGTATTAGTAAGGATTCTTTTATTTCCATCTAGTGTTATTATTTCTTCTTTATCATTAGCTTGTCTTACTAAGATATTATTACCTAATTTATTTTTATCAAAGAAATGTAATGGTTGACCATATTCTAACATTACATAGTTAGATATATCTACTACATTGTTTATAGGCCTCATTCCAGCCGCAATAAGCCTCTTTTTTATAAATTCGGGTGATTCTTTGATTTCTACTCCTTTTACCATTCTACAAGTGTAATAAGGGCAATTAGGGGTATCTACTTTTAAATCTATATATTTTTTAGTTTGATCTTTTTCTACTTTATAGTTTGTTTCTGGTAATGTTACCTTTTTATTTAAGATACATGCTATTTCATAAGCAAAGCCAATATGATAATAACAATCATTATTACGATGTTTATGAACATCTAATTCATATAATGTATCATCTAATCCTAAATATATATTAGCATCCATTCCTGGTGTTAAATCATTTGGACATTCATGGATTCCTTTGGCATATGTTTCTTCTGTTTTTTCTTCTACTCCTAGTTCGAATAATGCACATATCATTCCATTTGATTCTTGTCCACGTATATTACCTGCTTTTATTTCAAAATCTCCTGGTAATACGCAACCTGGTAATGCTACTATTACTTTTATTCCTTTTCTTACATTAGAAGCTCCACATACTATTTGGATTGTTTCTGTACCTACATTAACTTTACATACATGTAAATGATCACTATCTGGATGATCAGTACATTCTACTACTTCGCCAATAACTAAATTGTTTATTCTACTTTGTATAACTTTTTCAACATTAATACCTGCTTTAGTTATTTTTACTGCAAGTTCTTTTAAGTCTTCACCAGTTAAATCTATATAATCTTTTACCCAATTTAAACTTATCATATTAGTCTTCCTTTCTATCGAAATTTTCTGTTTCTCTTAAATCAGTTTGATAGAATGTTCTTATATCATTAATTCCATATTTTAACATTGCTAATCTTTCTGCTCCGAAACCAAATGCAAAGCCTGTCCATACTTTTGGATCGTAGCCACAATTACGTAATACATTTGGATGAACCATTCCTGCTCCACTAACTGTTATCCAACCAGTATTTTTACATAATGGACATCCTTTTCCTTTACATGCGAAACAAGTTATATCTGTTTCTACTGATGGTTCTGTAAATTGATAGTATGAAGGTCTAAATCTAGTTTCGATATCTTCTCCGAATAGTTTTTTAGCTATTGTATCGAATGTTCCTTTTAAATCTGATAGTGAGATATCTTTATCTACTAATAGTCCTTCTATTTGCATAAATTGATGTGAATGAGTTGCATCATCAGCATCTCTTCTATACGTTTTACCAGGGCAGATCATTCTAATAGGAGTATTTCCATCTGTAGCTAACATTGTTCTAGCTTGTACTGGAGATGTTTGACTTCTTAATACTATAGTTTCATCTTCTATATAGAATGTATCTTGAGCATCTCTAGCTGGGTGTCCTTTAGGTATATTTAATAATTCGAAATTAAATCTATCTTCTTCTACTTCTGGGCCATCTACTACATCATACCCCATAGACATAAACACTTCTTCTACTTCTTCTATTATATGTTCTAGTATGTTAGGTGAACCTTCTTTTATATGAGATGCTGGTAATGTTACATCTATTTTTTCGCTACTTAGTTTTTTATTTAATTCTTCTAATTCTAATTCTTTTTGTTTTTCTTCAAACTTAGTAGTTATTTCTTGTTTTAATGAATTTAGTAACATTCCAAATGATTTCTTTTCTTCATTTGATAATTCTCTCATATGTGTTGTTAATTCTGCTATTGGTCCTTTTTTACCTAGATATTCTACTTTTAAATCATTTATTTCTTTTAATGATTTAATTTTGTTTAATTTCTCTAATGCTTCTTTTTTAATACTTTCTACTTTCTTTTCCATATTTATTCCTCCATTAAAAAAATTCTAAAACTTAGGGACGCCCTATGGACGCGGTACCACCCTAATTCTAGAATTCTAGCTCTCTATAGATATAACGCTTCTATTTGCGATTAACTCCAGCGATGAATTTTATTATATTATTTATCTTTAAACGCTTTCAGCCGGTGACGTTTAATCTCTAAATTAAGAACTTAATATAATTACTTAGTTCGCCTTCAACGTGTTTATGTGTTTAATTCTACCACAAAGTATTTAATTTTACAAATTTATTTTTTGTTAAATTCTACTATTTCATTATAGGCAGATATAATATCTTGTTTATCTGTTTCTGTATAATCTTTTAGTAGATAATCTATTAATAATTTATCTTTTAAACCTGTTTCTTTTTGAATAGATTCAAAATTATTAATAGTCATTGTTATAGCTTGTTCATCGGTTAGATGTGTATAAGATGGTATTTGTAATATACTATACTTTGTTTCTTTTTTAGTAACCATTCCTACATATTCAGTAAACTTTCTATATAGTTTTGGTTTTTTATAATCTTCATGGATCATTATTGCATATGTTAATACATTAATAGTTCCATTTCTACTTTTAATTAAATGTGAGAATTTTGTTTTTAATTTAGCATATTGCATAATAGTATTTTCTTTTGCTCTTTCTTTTTGCTTTTTATTATCTACTATTACTTGATCCTTAGTTACTTTTTTATATACTATTATTAAATAGATTATTATTAGGAACCATAAGAATGGTTTTATTGATTCTGGTGTTGGTATTACTAAGTCTACATTTGATATAAAGTAATTATAAACAAATAAAGCAAATACAATACTTAATATACTATCTATTATTATTTGTTTAGCATTTAAATTATTTTTATTTAGGATGGTTGTTATATAGAAATTTCTGATAAATACTTCAAATACTGGTATTAGAAAGATATTTGTTTTAACAGATGGTATAAATGCTGCAACTATTATAGTATAGACAGTTGGTATTATAATTCTATTAATTCTTTCTGTTGTTTTATTATCTATTATATTTAAGATAATAGTTAATGGTATTGTTAAAGCTATTTGTAAAAATAATGTTTTTATTTCCATGCAAAACCCTCCTAATATCGTGAATTATACTACTACTATTTATAGTTGTTGTCAATGAAAAAAGCATTAGATATCTAATGCTTATATTTGTGATTTTAGAATTCTTGTAAGAATAATAATTAGCTCTGGATCTTTTACACGATCTACATATGTATCTTGTCCATCTATTATTTCTTCTACTATTGCTACATTTGATGGGATTACATCTTTGTTTTCATCTACTCCCATTACTAAGAAGTATTTAACTCCTCCGTACATAGTTTCATTTAATACAACATATTTTTCATTGTTTTCTAAACTTATAATTGTATTTGTTCTTAATGCCATATTATCACTCCTTACTTATTTTCTTCTAGTTGTCTAATATATTCTTCTAATTCATCTGTTGTTTCTTCTATTGCTTTTATATTATCTTCTTTTTCTTCTTTATTGTCAATTGCTTTATTTTTTAATGCTTGAATTCTTTTATCTAGCTCTTTTTCTATTTCATCAAGAGGACTTGATTCTGTTGTTTCTTCTTCGTTGTCTTCATCTTCTTCCTCAGCTGGTTCTTCTTTTTCTTCACGAATCTTTTCCATTGTTTCTTTAAGAGTTGGTCCAAGTTTTTCTTCTGTTGGTGATTCCTCTTCTTTATTTATTTCTTTTAAGCTACTATCAGTTATTTCTGTTTCGCTTGTTACTCTAATTCCTCTTTTTGGAACAGGCTCTTCTTTTTCTTCTTCTTTTATTTCTGCTTCTGGATATTGTTCTTCTATTTCTTCAATATCTTTTTGGATTAGATTATTAATTAAATCTGAACCGCTTTGATTATCTTCTGATGTTTCTTCAGAGGTATATGTATTACTATCTAATGAATCTAATATTTCTATTCCTAATAATCTTTCTAATTGTTTGGCAATTAATGTTGGTTGTAGAGGGAAATTACGACGATGTTTAATATCTATTACTACACTAGCTAATTCTTTTAATCTAGCTTTATCTTTATTCATTGCTCTTATATCAGTTAGATCTTCTTTTTTAGATAATAATTCTTCTTTTAATGTTTCTATTTCTTTATTAGCATTTGCTATTTTTTCGTCTAATGAAATTATTTCTTGATCTAATTCTATAGTAATTCTTTGAATGTCTTCACATTCTTCTTTTCTAAATTGTTCTAAGATATTTTCTGCATTTTGTAAGTCTACTTTTTTAGCATCTAATGATGCTTGGTAATTAGCTCTTACACTTGGTATTAGATTATCTTCGTTTTCTAATGTTGTTGTATATTCTGATATATCTGATTTAATATCTTCGATCATATCATTTATTTTTTTGATTTGATCTTTATAGTTATATGTTTCATCATTATCTATATTAGATATTTCATTTTTAATTTCTTCTTTTTTTTGTTCCCAATTATTAATTCTCTTTGTTAGATAATCTATTCTTATCTTACTTGGAGTTTCCATATCTACAAGTGAATATGATTTATGATCTATTTCATTTGCAAATGTATCTCTTGCTTTAGTTGCTTTTAATAGTTCTGCTTCTAGATTATTATCTATTGGCATATCCATATATGGTACTTTATTAGCCATATTTACTAAATCAATAACATAACCTCTTGATAAGAATGTATCAGCTCCATCATTAATAATACTTTTAATTTTTAATTCAATATATTTTGGATCTTTTTTTATTTCTTTTAAACGTTCTTCTAATTTAGTTTTGTTTTTTGTTAATTCATCCATTTTTCTATTTATTTTATTTTGTTTATTAATATCAATGTATGATTCTTTTGTTGTTAAATTAGTTTTTATTTCGTTTAGTAAATCTTCTTTTTTAGTTATTTTTTCTTCTATTGATTCTTTATCATTTTCTACTGATTCTATACTAGCATTTATTTTTTCTTCAAGTACATTTACTAATGAAGATTTTTCATTTTCTTCTTTTAATTTATTTAAACTTACTTTTATTTCATTTTGGTAGAGTTTTACTACTTCTTCATCTTCACAATTAGTAATCCTTTCACGCATTACGTTGATATATTCATCATAACTACTTCTATTATCTTTAAAGATAGTAAGTTCATTGCTAATTTCTTCTCTTTTTTGTTCTAAACCTTTTAATTCTTCTTCTTTTTCTTTTAATTTAGATTTCAAAGTATTTAATGTTTTACGTGTAATTATTTCCAAATTACGATCAGCCATTTCTGCTGATTCATCATAGACTTCTTCTGTAAGAGAGGTATTTAATTCTTCAATTTCATAATTTATTTCGTCTATTTTACTATTTATTTCTTTTTCTTCTATTTTTAGTGATGCTCCATCATTTGTAGAACGGCACATTTTTACTAAGGTTTCTAAGTATTCAAAGATTTTTAATTTATCTTTCATTTCTACACCCTCTTATTCTAGTCTAATTTAATGATATCATAAAGTATATTCTTTTTCAATAAATCGTTTATTTTATCATAAAAAAAGAACTATTTAACTAGTTCTAATTTTACTGTTAAAGCGTCATCGCCAATTCTTTCTTTTAATTTAATAATTCTAGTGTATCCACCATTTCTAGTTTCATATTCTTTTGCTAATTCATTGAATACTTTAGATACTACTTCATTATCATTATTTAGGAATGCAAGAGCTTTTCTTCTACATACTAGAGTTCCTCTTTTTCCGTAAGTAATCATTTTTTCAACGAATTTTCTTACTTCTTTAGCTCTTGCTTCTGTTGTTACAACAGAACCATATAGGATTACGTCTTTTGTTAAGCTTGATAGAATACTTCTACGAATACTTTTTTCTCTATTTAATCTTCTATATTTTGCCAT
>JAEEGL010494276.1_pt1 | contig 61681 bp, 46 predicted proteins | sample 9134231 | NCBI WGS metagenome assembly JAEEGL01 (sample SAMN16246548, study PRJNA631951) | gut metagenome | biome: gut microbiome; feature: rumen; material: fiber-attached | host: Bos | place: Iran: Karaj | collected 2018-10
AGTGCTCATCAATATGAACGAAGGCGATGCTTCAGCAACTGCATGGGGCTGTGATCTTACTGAGAAATATGTCGAGATCAACGCTGACTACAGATCATAGATAACAGACCATATGATGTATTCAATCATCAACAGATATGAAGTGAGCCTTGGCATAGGCATCCCATAGGCGGTCAGCCTCTTTGTCGAGGGTGAATTCTCTGTATGCTACGGCTGTAGTGAGAGTAAGCGTTCCCTCACCAAAGCGAATGTTAAGCAAAAGATAATCTACGCTGCCTGCACTGTCTGAAAGGATATTGGCCGCAAGTTCGGGGTTTAAGTATAAGACTACCTGCATGGACAGGGGAGTGTGTCTGCCCTTTATAAGATTCGTGATCATGGGGCGAAGCTTCTGCCAGGGTGCGTATTCATACGGAGATTCAATAGCGGTTATATCCGCATCATTACCATAGAATTCTTTGTTCTCACGGCCGTCGACAGTGATAGTGTTGGCGGTCTTTATCTTGGCTTCCTTTAACAGGAACATATCGTATGCGTCGCTTGTAAGCAGCGCATTCATGAATTCTTTTTTATTACTTATCTCAAAACTGTTCATATGGAGCATTATACACTATGCGTGATGATTCTGGCAACACTCATACATAGGTCCGTTCGTGGACGCCTATGTTCTTCGGCGATTTTTTGAGTTTTTTACCAAAAGCTGTTTACAGACGTAATAATAAGTGCTAGAATACATAGTAATAAAAACTACGTCATGAAATGTTGAGGTGGAAAGAATATGGCTGAGTACAAGATCATAGCTGACAGCAGTTGTGAACTGCCGGATATATATAGGAATGATGAGAGATTTGCACTTGTTCCGTTCAGAATGGAAGTGGACGGAGTACCTTACAGGGACACGAAAAATCTCAATATCAGAGGCTTTTTGGACAGCATAGCAAAAAGCAAGACCTGTCCTAAGAGTGCATGTCCTTCTCCTGATCTTTTTATGGAACAGTTTGCGGGAGATGTAAAAAGGATATATGTGATCACGATCTCGGGCAAATTAAGCGGTTGCTACAACAGCGCGATGCTTGCCAAATCGCTCTACGAAGAAGAGCATGATGATAAGCAGATCACGGTGATAGATTCGATGTCGGCATCAGGTGGAGAGTGCCTGATAGCACTTAAAGCCATGGAATTGGAGGAGGCGGGTCTTGTCTATGATGAGATCGTATGCCGTCTCAATCATTACAGAGACCATATTTCCACTTATTTTGTGTTAGACAATATAGACACCCTTCGCAAAAACGGCAGATTATCTGCGATCCGTGCGCTGGCTGCCAATGCACTCAATGTTAAGCCGCTTTTGGCCGGCAAGATGGGTGATATCATCCAGCTTGACAAAGCGATAGGCCTAAAAAAGGCCTGGGACTGCATGGTAAAGAGGATATCGCGTGATGTCAAGAACTTAAGCGATATGAAGAACAGAACCCTTATCATCACCCATTGCAATAATCTTAAGGGCGCCCAAAAGGTACGTGACATGCTTAAGACCTGCACAGACTTTAAGGAATATATCATCATGAACACCTCGGGTTTAAGTTCGCTGTATGCCAATGAGGGAGGCATTATCGTAGTGTATTAGGCTTGAATACTGCCACGGATAATGCTAAAATCATATTCACCATGAATGTGATCTTATTGATGATTATATATATAGTTGTACTTAATGTTATGGGCTATGCTCTTATGGGCATAGATAAGGCCAGAGCGAAGAAGAGGGGCTTTCGTATTCCGGAGGCAACTCTTTTTGTCGTTGCCATCATAGGTGGCAGCATTGGGACCATCATCGGAATGTTTTTCTTCAGGCATAAGACCAGAAAATGGTACTTTGCCTACGGTCTTCCGGTGATCCTTATACTGCAGATCGCTTTGGTGATCGCTTTGTATTTATCCCCTATCGAGATAGCGATACTCTGATCATTGTGGGAATGGGTTATGGACACATCACTTCATATTGCATTATGTGACAGCGATCCGGGTGATCGCAAACAGATGGAGAGACTTTTATCAAGAGAGTCCGATAAAAGAGTTAATACTACCGGAGTGTTCTATATCGACACTTTTGGCGGTGTGGAAGCCATCCTCAATTCTCCCATTCATTATGACGCCTATTTTCTGGATTCTACAGATCCTTTGTGTGACTCCTACGGCATAGCCAAAGCTATTCGCGACAAAGGTATACTGTCCCCCATCGTCTACTGCATTTCTTCCATCGATTACAGGCAGTCAGGCCCGATGTTATCCAATTGTGTATTTATGAATAAGCCGATAAAAGTGGCAGATTTAAGTCTTGTGCTTGAAGAGATCATCACTCAGAAGCGGGATAATTATATTCCCACGATAGAGATGCGTAATCAGTATGAGACATTTTATCTGGAGGCAAAAAATGTGCTCTACTTTGTGGGCAACGGATATACGGTGGATGTTCATATGACCGATGGAACCATAAGACAGGCCACTGCTTTTATAGACAGACTGTGGCGGGATCTGTATAACTTCCCGACATTTCAGATAATAAGTCCTACGACCATAGTGAACATGCCCTACATCGCTCAGATGGGTCTGGGGCACGTGATCATGAGGGATTCAACAAGGCATTCAATTAAACTCGGGTATGCCAAGGATCTGAAAAAAGAGATAAAAAAATACGGTCCGAATGCTGAAAAGACCACTTGATCTGTTGATGATTGAATACATCATATGGTCTGTTATCTATGATCTGTAGTCAGCGTTGATCTCGACATATTTCTCAGTAAGATCACAGCCCCATGCAGTTGCTGAAGCATCGCCTTCGTTCATATTGATGAGCACTGTGACTTCCTTGGAACTCATGATCTTTGTGGCAAATTCTTCGTCGAATTCCGGAAGCGTACCTTTGTCAAATACTTTGAGCTTACCGTACTCGCTTACAAAGAAGAGTTCCACATCTTCCTGATCAAATACAGCCCCCGAGTAACCCATAGCGCACAGGAAACGTCCGAAATTGGCATCACATCCGTATATCGCGGCCTTGGAAAGGTTGGATGATACGACGGCTCTTGCAAGTACCCGCGCGGCTGTCTTATTCTTGGCATTTATCACTTCTGCGGTAAAGAGCTTGCTGGCTCCCTCACCGTCAGCGGCCATCTTACGGCTTAAATGCTCACATACCGCGAATAGTGCTTCCTTAAATGTCTGATAATCGGCATTCTCCGAATCAATACATACATTGTCGGCCAGACCGTTGGCCATGATAAGAAGGGTATCGTTGGTGGACGTGTCGCCGTCCACGGTGATCATATTGAAGGTGTCCTGAACAACTTCACTGAGGGCCTTTTGCAAAAGCGCCTTGCTTATTTTAAGATCGGTGGTAAGGAATCCGAGCATCGTACACATATTGGGATGTATCATACCGGAACCCTTGCTCATTCCACCGAGTGTAACAACTTTATTACCCACTGTAAAAGTAACGGCGATTTCCTTATTGACGGTATCCGTAGTCATGATAGCCTTGGAGGCGTCAGTTCCGGCTTCTATGGTGTCCGAGAGCTTATCACTCATCGCACCCACGCCGTTTACTAACTTATCGACCGGAAGTTGCATTCCGATGACACCGGTGGAAGCTACGGCTACTGTGGAATAAGGGATGCCCAGTGCTTCTTCGACTGCTTCGGCTGTCTTGATGCAGGCATCGAAACCTTCATTGCCGGTGCAGGCATTGGCTATTCCTGAATTGATGACGACGGCATGCATGGGATTGCCCGACTGAACGATATCCTTGTCCCAGAGCACACAGGCAGCTTTGACTATGTTGGTGGTAAAGGTGCCCGCGCATACACAGGGCTCCTTGGAATATACCATAGCCATGTCTTCGCGTCCTACATATTTGATGCCGGCAGCAGTGCTTGCAGCCGAGAAACCCTTTGCGGCGGTCACACCGCCTTTTATTATCTTCATAAAGCCTCCATATACTCGTTCTGTATCTTAAATAACTATGATACCTTAGTTGCCTGCTCTTTTCAAGATTGGCATGAGAGAGTTCTGCTAAACTAAGTTTTTAGGTCTTGTCAAAAAATCATTGACATCGTGCATATCCGGCATTATTATATACATGAAAGGCATTACCGTGTAAACGGTTCGCCTTGGTTTATAAGTTACTTGAAGAAAGCAACTAACCTTGCGACTGGCGGTTGCTTTCTTTCGTTTTATGATTACGTTTGTCCATGATTCTGAACATCAGCGTAAGGATAACCCCTACGACAGATGCTACAGCACCAAGAACAGTCCATAATAACACAGAACTACTCGATAATGACCTTTCTTCGTATTTCCCATGCGACACCTCCTTATAGGGGAGTTCTCGGATGTTCCATCCGGCGAAAGGCGAACCGCTTACCGTTTTTGGTAATGCCCTAAGGAGAGTATAACAGGAGTGATTATATGGTGTCAATATATTTATGACACAGGGGCTTAATATGACAATCAAAGAAGCAGAGAAGATAATTGAAGAATTGAAGAAAGAAAATGCCATGCTTAAAGCGGAACTTGCCAAATATGATGGTAAGAAGCCGGCAGGCAGACGGACGCACGATGAGAAGTGGATGGCCAATTATGATCTGTGGCTATCGTTACATGAGAAGGGACATACTATTGTTGAGATTACTGATATGACAGGCTTCAGTCGTCGAACGTGCTATAGATATCTGGAATATTACAAAAAGGCAAAATCATGAATGAACTTCCCTTTTTATATATTTTCGGGTTGATTATGGCACTATTGTCAAAAAATCATTGACATGATGGATATATGGCATTATTATGATAATGAAAGGCATTACCGTGTAAACGGTTCGCCTTGGTTTATATGTTACTAAAAAGAAAGCAACTAACCTTAGTCGTGGCGGTTGCTTTCTTTCATTTTATGATCATGCTTAATTATGGCGTTTTATTCGATGAAGTTGATTATGTTCTCGGTATTTAATGTGAAGTCGTAGTAATTTAAATCCTCACGTTTGGTCCAACCGATCTCTTTCCAGAAGGCATTGCCCACGTCGTTCTTGGTAAAAGCAATGAGCGACACCTTGTTGATTCCCTCGGACTGCAATGAGCGCATCGCCTGTCCCACCATGGCTTTGCCTACTCCGCGAAGTCTGTAATCGGGATCCACACATACATGATACAGACATCCGCGTCTGCCGTCGTGTCCGCACAGGATAGCTCCGACAATATGATCATCTTCGACCCCAACTACGCTTATCCCGGGGTTGCGGTTTAAAAAGCGCTCCACACCATCCCTTGAATCATCGATGCTCCTTATGGCGAAACCCTTGATCTTAAGCCAAAGCGCCTTCACATCATCATAATCATCTATTGTCATTGCCCGTATCTGCATATATTTCCCCTGTTCTTTTTGAACAAACTATAGAATATCACATATAAGTATCTTCGTCTACATTGTATATATACACAACAAATGCATAATATGCAACAAAATATGCATTATATGCAATTATTCATGCATAATCACTTGTTTTATGCAATTTTATTCACTCAGACCTATTGCATGCTTTCCAATAATATTGTATACTCACGATTGCATGGTAATTCGGCACAGAGAAAAATCAGATATTGCGACGGATTACATCTAAATGGCACAGAGAAGAATAATAGAAATGGAGGAATATAAATATGAAAGAGAAAGTTGTATTGGCTTATTCAGGTGGTTTGGATACTACGGTCATCATACCGTGGCTTAAGGAGAATTACGATTATGAAGTAATATGCGTCTGCGGCAACTGCGGACAGGCAGACGAGCTTGATGGACTTGAGCAGAGAGCTATATCAAGCGGTGCTTCCAAGTTATATATAGAAGATATCACTGATGAGTTCTGCGATGATTTCATCGTACCCTGTGTAAAGGCTCATGCAGTATATGAGAATAAGTACCTTTTGGGAACATCAATGGCTAGACCCGTTATTGCCAAGAGGCTTGTGGAGATTGCACGTAAGGAAGGCGCTACTGCCATCTGCCACGGTGCTACAGGTAAGGGTAACGATCAGATCAGATTTGAGCTCGGTATCAAGGCGCTTGCTCCCGATCTTAAGATAATCGCTGCATGGAGAGATCCCAAGTGGAATATGAATTCACGTGAAGAGGAGATCGAATACTGCCGCAACCATGGTATCAATCTTCCTTTTTCAGCTGATTCAAGCTACAGCCGTGACCGTAACTTATGGCACATCTCTCATGAAGGACTTGAGCTTGAAGATCCCGCCAATGAGCCTAACTACAAGCACCTTTTGGTGCTCGGTGTGACTCCTGAGGAAGCTCCGGATGAGCCTGAGTATGTGACCATGACTTTTGAAAAGGGTGTTCCCACATCCGTTAACGGCAAGAAGATGAAAGTTGCTGATATCATTACTACACTTAACGAGCTTGGTGGTAAGCACGGTATCGGTATCATAGATATAGTAGAGAACAGAGTTGTAGGCATGAAGAGCCGCGGTGTATATGAGACACCCGGAGGAACAATCCTTTATGAGGCTCATCAGCAGCTTGAGGAACTCATTCTTGACAGAGATACATATGCCCTTAAGGCTGATCTTGGCAATAAGTTTGCTCAGGTGGTATACGAAGGTAAGTGGTTTACTCCTTTAAGAGAAGCTCTGCAGGCATTCATTGACAGCACACAGCAGTATGTGACCGGTGAAGTAAAGTTCAAGCTCTACAAGGGCAATATCATCAAGGCCGGCACTACTTCACCCTACTCTCTTTACAATGAGAGCATCGCTTCATTCACGACAGGTGATATGTACGATCATCACGATGCAGAGGGCTTCATCAACCTCTTCGGTTTGTCTACGAAGGTAAGGGCGCTTAAGCTTCAGGAAGCAGGCGTGCTTAAGAAATAAGCAGGAAAAAGGTGCATATATGGAATTAGAGATGGACGAGCTGCTTAAAAAAGCGGAAGTGCTCATAGAAGCACTTCCCTACATTCAGCAGTTTAACAGAAAGATAATAGTGGTTAAGTACGGTGGTTCTGCAATGAATAATGAGCAGTTGCAGAAAAACGTGATCAAAGATGTCACATTGCTTAAGCTTGTCGGATTTAAGCCGATCATCGTTCACGGCGGCGGCAAGGCCATAAGCAAGTGGGTCGAGAAGTCAGGCAAGGAACCCAAGTTTATCAACGGTCTTCGTGTGACTGACGAAGAGACAATGGAGATCGCGGAGATGGTACTTGGCAGAGTCGGCAAGGATCTTGTGCGCATGGTAGAAGAACTGGGCGTAAGAGCGGTATCCATATCCGGCAAGGACGGCGGACTGCTTAAGTGTGACAAGAAGCTTTCGGACGGTCAGGATATAGGTTTCGTGGGTGATGTGAAGTCTGTGGATCCGAAGATAATATATGATCTTCTTGATACTGATTTCCTTCCTATTGTAGCTCCCATCGGACTTGACGATGATTATAATACCTATAATATCAATGCCGATGATGCGGCTTGTGCGATAGCGAGTGCCGTAGGTGCCAATAAGCTTGTGTTCCTTACGGATACAGAGGGCCTGTACAGAGACTTTAATGACAAGAGCAGCTTCATATCAAGGATCACGGTATCCGAAGCTGACAGGCTCATATCAGACGGTACGATAGGCGGAGGCATGCTGCCCAAGTTAAACGGCTGTACATCGGCTGTCAAAAACGGCGTGAATAATGTACATATCCTGGACGGCCGTATACCTCACAGTATGTTGCTTGAGATATTTACCAGTCGTGGTATAGGAACGATGATCATACCCGATTGATAAGAGGTGTCTATGAATAAGATAATAGAACTGGCGGAAGAGAATATTCTGCATACATACAACAGATTTCAGATCGTGCTTGATCATGGAAAAGGTGTGAAACTCTATGACAGCGAAGGAAAGGAGTATCTTGACTTTTTTTCCGGTATAGGTGTATATGCCCTGGGTCATGGAGATGAGGAATTAAATGATGCCATCAAGGCGCAGATCGATAAGATCGTTCATACTTCCAATCTCTTTTACAATGAGCCCGCGGCCAGAGCCGCAGCCAGGCTTAATAAACTTGCCGGAATGGATAAGACTTTCTTTACCAATTCAGGTGCGGAGGCCATAGAAGGTGCACTTAAGGCGGCAGTTAAATATGCATACCTTAAGGACGGCGCGCATGATCATGAGATCATAGCACTTGACCATTCCTTCCACGGAAGGACATGCGGAGCGCTTTCGGTCACCGGTAAGGCGGCTTACAGAGAGGCTTTTGCTCCGTTGTGCGCTGAAGTTAAGTTTGCAAAAATGAATGATCTTGCGTCGGTGACTGAGTTGGTCAACGACAAGACGTGTGCGATCATTATGGAGACGCTTCAGGGCGAGGGCGGAATATATCCGGCAGATAAAGACTTTATCGAAGGCGTGTACAAGTTATGTCAGGATAAGGATATATTGCTTATACTCGATGAGATACAGTGCGGCCTGTACAGAACAGGATATCCTTATGCATGGCAGAGATATGATGTGCATCCGGATATCATGACTACAGCCAAGGCGTTGGGTAACGGTATTCCGATCGGAGCCTTCCTTCTTAATGAGAAGGTTGCGAAGGCCTCTTTGGTTGCGGGAGATCACGGTACCACATATGGTGGCAATCCGTTGGCATGTGCGGCGGCTGATAAAGCGCTGGAACTTTTGGAAAGCAGAAAGGTGTTAGATAACGTGCGTAACCTTACGCCTTATCTTGAGGAAAAACTTGATGCCCTTGTATCAAAATATGACTGCATTAAAGGGCGTAGAGGCATGGGCTTTATGCAGGGTCTTATACTTAACGTCGCCCCGGCTGATATAGTAAATAAAGGTATAGAAAAGGGAATCCTGATGCTTACTGCAGGAACCGATGTACTCAGACTCCTGCCTCCGCTTATTATCACAAAGGAGGATATAGACAGGATGTATGAGATACTTGATGAGGTATTTTCGGCATGAGGGAACATAAGGGACTGGTAGGTGCCATACTCTGTATAGTCATGCTGATCGGCGTGATATATTCAGCGATAAGGCTCGTTCCTGCCGGACCGGATGATGAGAAAGAGGCGGTTGATTCACTCAAGGTATGGTATACGGATGAATCCATGGCGGATTATATGAATGCCATGGCGGTGGAATACCATGAAAAGGGTGGGATCAGAGTGCTTCCAAGTCTCCACTCCAGCAGCGAATACATAGAGACGATATACAAAGCATCCGTAGACAATGATAATGCTCCGGATGTATTTGTCGTTAGTAACGATGCTCTTGAACGAGCTTATCTGTCAGGTATCGCTTCTCCGATCGATGCGTCGGATGAAGCCTTAAACACCCTCATTTTTCCTCAGACGGCAATAGATGCGGTTACTTACGGCGGTAGGAAAGTGGCATATCCTTATTACTTTGAGACCAGTGCGCTTATATATAACAAGACTTATCTTCATGATATGATAGCCGGCAAGCTTCAGACCGAGAGTCTTGAAAACGCTGAAGATACCGACGGAGATGGTGAGCCTGATGCAAGTGAGGATTCGTATGAGGCTTTGGATGATGCCGGCAAAGAAGAGATGATAGCAAGGGTCATGGAAGAGACGATACCGCCGGCCACCTTTGACGATCTTTTGGAATTTGCGGACAGTTATGATGCCCCCGAGGGTGTTGAGACCATATTCAAATGGGATGTAAGAGACCTGTTTTTTAACTACTTCTTTATCGGCAATTACATCAATATGGGCGGCCCTTGCGGTGATGATGTGAATAACATCAATGTATACAATAACGACGCTGTGAAAGCGCTTATGCTCTTTCAGAAGCTTAACGGCTTCTTTGCTTTTGAATCAAGCGATGTGACCTATGATCAGGTCGTTTCTGAATTTATAGAAGGAAAGCTTATATTTGCCACGGCCACCTCTGATATAATAAGTCGCATTGAGGCAGCATCCGAAAGCGGTGAATTTCCATACGAATATGGAGTGGCCATGATACCTGACCTAAGCGATTCAATGGAGAGCAGGAGCCTTTCCGTTACGGAGACTCTGGTCGTCAATGGTTACAGCAATAAAAAAAGCGATGCCGAGAAATTTGCCAGGTTCTTATGCATCGATCATGCGGGACAGTTGTATGACAGGACGGGCAAACTTCCGTCAAAGATAAGCGTGCTTGATGATAAGGATCATGTCGGGCTTACGGCTTTTGCCAATGAATACTCCTATTCGGTGCCGATGCCGAAACTTATGACCATATCCAATTACTGGCTTCTTTTGGAAGATACATTCGCAGGGGTCTGGTCCGGGGATAATTCGTCGAAGAGGCTGCAGCAGCTTGCAAAACAGCTTAACTATCAGCTGACAGGTGAAGAGACGGACGTGGATTACATTGTATTGCCGTCCGATGAGGAAGAAGTGGAGTATCTTGATGAGGAAGCGCTTAAGCGCGAGGCTTTAGGAGATCAGGAATCCTCTGACAGCGGCGAACAGGAATAATATACGCGTTTGGAATAAAATGATATTGCATATCATACGCATTTAGTTTATAATCAGACCATCATCAGTACTTGGGGACCTCGCTTTTATAGTGAGGTGTATGATGAAGGATTATATGGAATATTTTGGGGATGGCAGTGTCTCGTGCACAGATGCCGTCTCACGCTATATGAGACACGGCCTTGTGAGATTCACAGGGCTGTTGGTGTACTTATCTGTGATCGCCCTTTTGTTTGTTGCAGGCTGCGGGCGGACGCAGGTCTTATATGATACGGACGGGCATGCCATTATGTCAGATGGGGACGCTGATACTGCGGATGCCGCTTACAGTATATCTGCCACGGGCAAAACAGAGGCGACTGACTTATCGGCAACTGAAGCAGATGCCACCGTTGGGGCGGACACAGAGCAGGAAGAGCCGGTTTTAGTAGTACATTTATGCGGCGCAGTGAATGAGCCCGGAGTATATGAACTTGATATAGACAGCCGTATTATAGACGGGATCAATAAGGCCGGAGGCTTCAGCGAAGATGCCAGTAGGGATTCGCTTAATCTGGCTATGGAGCTTAAGGACGGGAGCAGGATATATGTGCCTACCATAGAGGAAGCCGTGGCGTATGAGGCGGATTCCTGCGAAAACGCAAGTGATGCCGGCGGAAAGATCAATATCAATACTGCCGATGCGGATAAACTCACCACGCTTAAGGGTGTGGGACTTACCAGAGCGCAGAGTATCATCGCATACAGGGATGAGCACGGCGGCTTTGGGAGTATTGAGGAGATCATGAATGTGAGTGGCATAGGCAAGGCCAGTTTTGAGAAGATTAAGGATGAGATTACGGTAAGGTGACGAATGAGTCGTGTTTTGGTGGTTGATGATGAGAAGCTTATAGTGAAGGGGCTTAAGTTTGCTCTTGAGCAGGACGGGATGGAAGTCGACTGTGCATATGACGGACAGGAGGCTGTGGATCTTGCGCATGCGGGAGACTATGACATTATTCTGCTGGATGTGATGTTGCCAAAGCTTACGGGATATGAGGTGTGTCAGACCATAAGGGAGACATCAGACGTCCCAATTATTATGTTAACCGCCAAGAGTGATGACAATGATAAAATACAGGGGCTTGAGTATGGTGCGGATGACTATATCACCAAGCCTTTTAACATTTTGGAAGTCAAGGCCAGGATCAAGGCCATACAGCGCCGTATGACAGGACGACGGGAAGATTCGCGCAAGGGAGATATTACCTGCGGCGAACTGCATATGGACACGGATGCCAGGAGAGTGACACTTGGAGAGAGAGAAGTCAGACTTACTTCCAAGGAATTTGATATCCTTAAGTTGCTTTTGTGCAATCCGGGCAAGATATATAGCAGGGATGATCTGCTGCATGCCATATGGGGAAGTGGTACTCCGGCCGATGCAAGGACCGTGGATGTTCATGTCAGAAGACTGCGTGAGAAGATAGAGGAAGACCCGGGAGAGCCCAGGTATGTATTCACCAAGTGGGGCTCGGGTTATTATAATAAGAGATAGAGATTTGCATACAGGCAGTTTTGGTAAAGTTCTTAACAGAATAAATCAGCTGCAGTTTATGCGCAGTTTTCGTGTCAGGATATTCTTTGTGTTGCTTATCATAGGCATAATACCGAGTATCCTGGTACGTGATGCCATTCTGTACAACTATGAGAACAGAGCGGTTAATGTGCGCGAATCTGAAGTTTCCAATCAGCTTAATATCATTGCCAACCATCTTATCACATACAATTATCTTTCGGATCAGTCTAATTCGGCCGTCAATGCCGAATTGGAGCAGATATCCAATCTTTACGATGGCCGTATACTTATTATCGGCGGCAATTTCAAGGCTATAAAAGATACTAACGGAGTGAGCACGGGCAGGACCATCATATCGGAAGAGGTCATCAAGTGCTTTAAAGGTGTCAAGACTGTCAATTACGACAGTACCAACGGCTTTATAGAACTGACCATACCTATCAACGATACCATCGCAGAAGGTGCCGAAGGCAGTGAAGAGAGTGTGGTGCGGGGCGTGATGCTTGCAAGCGTATCTACCGATACGATAGCCATGACCCTTAAGCTTTTAAGCAGGCTTGGATGGATAATAGCCATAGGTATGATCGCGCTTATTTTCTTAATGGCCATGTTTTTTTCAAGGCTTTTAACCGATCCCTTCAATAAGGTTACCGAGGCGATCAACGACGTAAAAGAGGGCTTTAGCGATGAGCCTTTGTCTGTGCCGGATTATAAGGAGACAGAGCATATAGTCGATGCATTTAATCGTGTGCTTAAGAGGATGAAGGTGATCGATGAGTCAAGGCAGGAGTTCGTGTCCAATGTGTCGCATGAGCTTAAGACTCCGATCACTTCTATGAAACTGCTCGCGGAGTCGCTTATGGCACAGGAGGATGTTCCGTCTGAACTGTACCGCGAATTTATGGAAGACATAGCCGGCGAGATAGACAGGGAAGATAAGATAATCACGGATCTTTTGGAACTTGTCAAACTTGATAAAACCAACGCCGGACTTAATATTGAATCCGTGGATATCAACGGCATGATAGAGCTGATACTTAAGAGGATGAAGCCGATAGCTGCTGTCAATAATGTTGAACTTGTCTTTGACAGTGTAAGGAGCATTACGGCGCATGCGGACGACGTGAAACTGACACTGGCTCTGACCAATCTGATAGAGAACGGTATTAAGTATAATAAGGACGGAGGATCAGTGTATATCACCTTGGACGGTGATCATCAAAGCTATGTGATCACCGTTAGGGATACGGGGATAGGTATACCGGAAGAGTCTATTGATCAGATATTTGAGAGATTCTACAGAGTAGACAAATCCCATTCAAGAGAGATCGGCGGTACCGGACTGGGACTGTCCATCGCTAGGAATATTATCCTGATGCACAGAGGTACCGTTACGGTAGAAAGTGTAATTGACGAAGGTACGACGTTTACGGTGAGACTGCCGTTATAGAATTATGAGAAATGTTGGATTCATGCGTATAACAAATGCGACAAATATAACACAAATAATTGCATATGTTCTGATCGCGTTTATATGTCTTGTGACCGGCTGTGGCAGAGTTCCTGGCGAAGTTAAGCTGCAGGATGGTGATTATAGGATATATTGCCTTGACAGGGATGAGAATAAGCTTACGGATTACGTCTATCATACTGATGAGACTGAGACTGAGCCTTTGATAAGTGAACTTATAGATGAGCTTGCTGCGCCTGATGAAGAAGTCAAGCGAAGAGAGAGCATAAGGGGTTTTGAAGTGACGGACTATTCTCTTACGGGAACCGGACTTGTGCTTACATTAAGCGATTCATATATTGATATGCCTCCTACTACGGAAGTGTTGGTGAGGGCTGCGATCGTCAGGACACTGTGCCAGATAAGCGGAGTTCACAGCATATCTTTTAAGGTAGGAGAAAATGATCTTTTGGATGCTTTGGGCATGCCTGTCGGAAGCATGACTGAAGCGCAGTTTATCGATAATGAAGGTAATGAGATCAATGCCTACGACAATATAGAACTTGCACTGTATTTCGCTGATTCTGACGGAGATGCTCTTTTAAGGACAACCAGAAGTGTGGAATACAATACGAACATATCTCTTGAAAAACTTGTCGTGGAGCAGCTTATTCATGGCGTAACGGCTGAGGAAACGGAGAATGGACTTAATGCCACTGTCAATCCGCAGACGGCGATAATCAATGTAACGGTCAAGGATGGCATATGTTATGTCAACCTTGATGGAGGCTTTTTGGTAATCTCCCCGGGCATTCGTCCCGAGGTTATCATATATTCAATAGTGGATTCACTTGTGGAATTGCCCGGAGTCAATAAAGTGGCCATATCCATAGATGGCAACAGTGACCTAAACCTGGGCGAGAACATGCCGCTGTCCGTGATCTATGAGCGCAATCTGGATATAGTGGAGAAGTGAATCTGATCAGTAGGTGATCGATATTTTCATATTAACGAACAAAATAATAAGCTGCATGCTTAAAAGGCCGCTTGTGCCTGTAAGCATGCTTGTTGTCATATGCAGTATGCTCAGTTTTTGCATATCGGATAAGAAGGCCAAAGACAAATATCTTATGGCTGATGATGTCCCCGGAGCCGAATATGTGATCTATGAGGATAAAACTGCGGGGCTTATGATAAAAGAGGGCGAATGTCTTACCATGGGCGGCCGGATATGTTCCATGACAGTCGGAAGACATGACGGGTATTCCGTGTATGGGAAAGATGACGATACAGAGTCTGATACGGAGTATCTGGATGTGTGTCTGCGCGGCATGTGCATATATAAAGAACAGGATAACGGTGCTTGCTATGATCAGGAGACATGCGTAAGTGTCGGTTTGCCATGGCAGCAGGTAAAGGTCAGATTTTATACCAAAGAAGATCTTCATATGGGAGAATATATCGTAATTCGCGGAAGGGTTAAGGATTTCGAAAAAGCGTCCAATCCGGGGCAGTTTGATTCGTATTCCTATTATCACAGCAGGGGAATGCTTTTTTCGGTTAATGACGCAGTGCTGCAAGCAAACGACAGAATGCTCTCACCATACAGACAGAAGCTTTATGAGATAAGGTTATCCGGAGAAGAAGTACTCACAAGATATTTGGATCCTGATGACGCGGCTATCATCAAGGCGATGCTTTTTGGCAATAAAAGTGAACTGGGAAGCGATATAAGGGAACTTTTCAGAAAAAACGGTATAGCTCATATTCTTGCGATATCCGGCCTTCATATATCTTTTCTGGCGATGCTTCTTTATCGGATCCTTGGGCTTTTTATGGTGCCAACTAAACTAAAGGCGCTTATAAGTGAGGCTGCCATAGTTACATACGGCTTTATGGTGGGTTTTACGCCTTCGGCATTCAGAGCTATATTCATGTTTTCTCTTTTTTTACTGTCAAAAGCAATCTTACGAACCTACGATATGCTCACGGCGCTGTCGGCGGCTCTTATACCGATAGCACTTTTATATCCGGGTATGCTTTTTGACACCGGTGTTATGCTTTCTTTTTTGGCTGTAGCGGGAGTGGGCTTTTTTTATGCGAGCTTTGTAAAGAATATATATGATCCGGGTCGAAGATTGTCTGCCGTAGGGGTATCATTTTTCGTATTTATGACCACGTTGCCTGTAGTGCTGGATGCTTACTATGAGGCGGCTTTTTATTCGATCATTCTTAATCTTATCATCATCCCGCTTATGTCCGTACTGCTCGTCGCATCAATAATTCTTGTATTGTTTGGAAACTGGTTTAGGCCGAGTGCTGCCATATTTATCATTAAAGGCATTCTGTGGATGTATAAGGGAGTTTGCAGGACAATGTCGAACTATAAGTTACTTACATCCAATATAGGAGCTCCAAAGATATGGCAGGTCATACTCTTTTACATACTGCTTGTATCAGCGGTCACATATAGGGGAAGATATAAGAAAGCGGCCTGTGGGCTTATGCTGGTATCTTCTTTGCTCATCATGCATATTCACCCTTTTAAAGGACTTAATATATGCATGCTTGATATCGGACAGGGCGACTGTATGGTGCTTACGGCTTCAGACGGTATCTTTTTGCCGTCTCATACCTATATAATAGACTGTGGAAGCAGTTCCAAAAAGGCAGTCGGTGAGAGAAGACTGATACCTTTACTTAAGTATTACGGAATAGACAGAGTGGAAGCGGTATTTATCACCCATCCCGATTCGGATCATATTAACGGAATAGAAGAATTGCTTGCAAAGGCATATGATGAGAACGTCGAAATCGGCAGAATATGTGTATTTTCAGGATTTATCGGTGATGGTGCCCTAAAAAACATAGAAAAAATGACAGATATGTCAGAATGCGGTGACTTATACAGAGCGGACGAGACAGCAATGACTAAACAAGTCAACAATGGGACTGCCATGAGATCATCTCCTCCACTTATGACACCCTTAAGTGAAGGGATGATGATAAAGGATGGAAGGCTTAAATTTCATGTGATATATCCGGGGAAGGGGCATGATATAACCGATCCCAATGAAGCGTCTCTTGTTATGCATGTAGAATACGGTGATTTTGACATGCTTACTACGGGTGATGCGGGAAAGATCGCAGAAGAGTACATTGTAGAAAGGTTTAAAACCCCACAGATCAGGGGTACCGGAGAAATTGACGGGCGGGATGATATGGATGTGGATGTACTTAAAGTCGGACATCACGGGTCTTCCACATCTACAGGGGATAAGCTATTAAGTCGCACTGATCCGGAGGTTGCCATCATATCCTGCGGCCTGGCCAATTCATATGGCCATCCGCATAAAGAGACGCTAAAAAGGCTTAATGAGCATGATGTGAATATATACAGAACCGACAGATCGGGAGCTGTAATACTGCATACCGACGGCAAAAAATACAGTGTGAGCACGTTTTTTTGCCGTTAAATGGCTGTTGGTTACGGATCACAGTTACTATTATTTTATACATAATCTTACCAAATAGTGCATAGTGTGATAGAATAATGGTTATCGATGTAAAAAGCGGCCGATCATATGAGAGGGGTCGATGATTTATTAAAGGAGAATATAATTTATGGGAGAATTGAAACCGATAAAAGAAGGAAAAGTGCGTGAGATTTACGACAATGGTGACAGCCTTATCATGGTGGCTACCGACAGGATCAGCTGCTTTGACGTGATCCTTGACAATAAGGTGACAGGCAAAGGCAAGGTTCTTACACAGATGAGCAAGTTCTGGTTTGACTTTACCAAGGACATCATCCCCAATCACATGATATCCGTGGATGTCAATGATATGCCTGAGTATTTCAGGACACCGGATTTTGACGGTAACAGCATGATGTGCAAAAAGCTTGAGATGCTTCCGGTAGAATGTATCGTAAGAGGATATATTACAGGATCAGGTTGGGCAAGTTATAAGAAAGACGGTACAGTATGCGGGATACGTCTTCCCGAGGGACTTAAGGAGTCGGATAAGTTGCCTGAACCTATATATACTCCTTCCACAAAGGCAGAGATCGGTGATCATGATGAGAATATCTCTTATGAGCAGAGTGTGGAGTATCTTGAGAAGAGGTATCCGGGTAAGGGAAGTGAATATGCAAAGAAACTTAAAGACTATACGCTTGCGATATATAAGAAGTGTGCAGATTATGCTCTCACTCGCGGTATCATAATAGCGGACACAAAGTTTGAGTTCGGAATAGACGAAAACGGCAACATGGTAGTGGGTGATGAGATGCTCACTCCCGACAGTTCACGTTTCTGGCCTGCAGATAAGTATGAGCCGGGTCATGGACAGCCCAGCTTTGACAAGCAGTTTGCAAGAGACTGGCTCAAAGCCAATGAAGGTAAGCATGATTGGAAACTTCCTGAGGACGTCGTGGATAAGACTATAGATATATACCAGAAGGGTTATGAGCTTATAACAGGCAAGAAGTTATGAGTTATAAAATAGCATGCGCTATTAAAAGAATCATATATCACGCCAAGACAGGACTTATTGTGATGGTAATGTTGGCGTCTGCACTTATGTTGGGCGCCTGCGGTGAGACGGAAGAAGCCAAGAAAGTGGTTCTTACCACCGGATTTGCCAAGAACGAAGTCTTTCGTCTTGAGAATAAGTCATGTACACTTCCGGAGATCATGGTATATCTGACCAATATACAGAATCAGTACGAGAATGTATATGGGAGCAGAATATGGGAGGCAAAAGTTGACGGAGTGTCGATGGAGAGCAACGTCAAGGATATGGCGCTGTCCATGATGGCACAGATCAAGGCTATCAATCTTTTGGCTGAACAGCAGGGGATCTCCCTCGATGAAAATGAGAAAAAACTTGTTGCCAAGGCTGCAGGAGAATACTATTCCGAACTTAATGACGCGGAAATAGCGGCCATGGGCATAGATGAGAGCGTGATAGAACAGCTTTACAGTGAGTATGCCTTATCTCAGAAATTATATCAGAATATAATAAAGGATATCAACCCGGAGATAAGCGATGACGAAGCCAGGACAATCACGGTGGAGCATATCCTTATTAAGACCTACAACCTTGATGAAGACGGCAACAGGGAAGGCTATACGGAGTATGCAAGGTCACAGGCCAGAGATAAGGCGGAGGAAGTTCTTAAAAAGGCCAAAGACGGTGAGGATTTTGAAAAGCTCGCTGCCGAATACAGTGAAGACAGTGTTATAACCTATTCATTTGGCAAAGGCGAGATGGATGCGGTGTTTGAGAATGCGGCATTCAATCTTGGCGAGGGCGAGATATCGGACATTGTCCAGACCGAATACGGCTATCATATAATCAAGTGTATCAGCACATTTAATAAGGATGTTACGGATGCCAATAAGTTAAAGATCGTGAGCGAGCGAAGGGATGAGGCATTTTCGCAGGAATATGATGAGTTCGTTAAGACTCTCAATAAGGATCTGAACAGTGAATTATGGGACAGTGTCAGTTTTATTCATGATGATTCCGTCTCAACCTGCGATTTCTTTGAAGTATTTGACAGGATATGGAATGATTGAGTATACTCAATTTATTAAAGTGCAGCAGCACTGAAGGAGAGTCGATATGGCTAGATTGATGTTATGTGATGATGCTCTCTTTATGCGTTCCGCCATCAAAAAGATGGTAGAGGATGCCAAGCATTCTGTTGTAGCGGAAGTCGGTAACGGCAGAGAAGCCGTGGAGATGTATCAGGTTGTAAGACCGGACATCGTGCTTATGGACATTACCATGCCTGAGATGGATGGTATCACCGCTACTAAAGAGATCATCAAGTTCGATCCTGATGCCAAGATAATAATAGTGTCCGCTTTGGGACAGATGGAGATGGTCATTAAAGCTATCACTGCCGGGGCAAAGGACTTTATAGTCAAGCCGATCGAGGGTGATAAGCTTCAGTTTTGTATACGAAAATACATGTAGCTGTTTAAGACGCAAGGCGTCTTAAACGCAACGTTTCGGACAGAAGTCCGAAACGTCCAATGGATTAATAGAGCATCTTAAACCTCACTTTTTGAATCGGAGATTCAAAAAGTCAAAAACACACGAACTTACGAAATTATAAAGAGTTTATTAAATGTTAGCACTCGGACTTGCCGAGTGCTAATTTTCGTTATATAATCATTTTTGTTCATTAAGAAGCGGTCTGTACGGCCGTCTCTATAATATATACCAAGGAGGCAATACGATCATGTCAGAGAAACACGGCAGTTTGTCCATCAACAGTGACAATATTTTTCCAATAATCAAAAAGTGGCTGTATTCAGACCACGACATATTCTACAGAGAGCTCATATCCAACGGATGTGATGCCATCACCAAGCTTAAAAAGCTTGATATGATGGGTGAGTATACATTGCCAGACGGCTATAAGCCCAGGATCGATGTTATCTGCAATCCCGAGAAGAAGACTTTGGAGTTTATCGATAACGGTCTTGGAATGACAGCTGATGAGGTGGAAGAGTATATCAATCAGATCGCCTTTTCCGGAGCATCTGACTTTATTGAGAAGTATAAGGATAAGGCCAATGATGATCAGATCATCGGACATTTCGGCCTCGGATTCTATTCCGCTTTCATGGTAGCCGATGAGGTTCATATTGATACACTCTCATACAAGGACGGCGCTGCACCTGTACATTGGGAATGCGACGGCGGTACAGAGTTCAGTATGAAAGAAGGCGACAAGACCGAGACAGGTACGAAGATCACTCTTTTCTTAAATGAAGATGTTCTTGAGTTCTGCAATATCTATAAGGCGAGAGAGGTCATCAAGAAGTACTGTTCCTTCATGCCTACAGAGATATACTTAAGCAAGGAAAATACGGACGAGACTGAGACGATCGATAAGGGAGAAGAACTTCCTGATGATGAGATCATCGAGACCATAGCTCCCAAGGAAGATGAAAAGGATGGCAAGATCAGACTTAAAATACGTAAGCGTCCTGAACTGCTTAATGATACCAATCCTTTATGGACCAGGCATCCCAATGATTGTAAGAGAGAAGATTACATAGACTTCTATCGCAAGGTGTTCAATGATTATAAGGAGCCTTTGTTCTGGATACATCTGAATATGGATTATCCCTTCAATCTTAAGGGCATCCTGTATTTCCCGAAGATCAATCTGGAATACGATACAATAGAAGGCGTTATCAAATTATACAACAACCAGGTATTCATAGCTGACAATATCAAGGAGGTTATTCCTGAATTCCTGATGTTGCTTAAGGGTGTCATCGACTGTCCGGATCTTCCTCTTAATGTATCTCGTTCGGCTTTGCAGAACGATGGATTTGTCAATAAGATCAGCGAGTATATCACCAAGAAGGTGGCCGATAAACTCGCAGGCATGTGTAAGACAGAGAAGGAAGAATACGAGAAATACTGGGATGATATCTCTCCCTTCATCAAGTACGGCTGCTTAAAGGATGACAAGTTCTGCGAGAAGATGACGGACTATATCCTCTTTAAGAACCTTGATGACAAGTATATGACTCTTCCCGAGTGCTTGGAAGTTAAGCCTATTGATACTGATGAAGAAGGCGAAGATACAGCGGATAAACCGGCAGACGATACATCGACTGATGCGGTCAACGAGGGCGGTGAAGATGTCGGTGAGAAGGATTCGGACGGCGCCGAAGAAGAGAAGAAAGAAAAGATCATATATTACGTCACGGATATGCAGCAGCAGAGCCAATACATTGCCATGTTTAAGAAGGCCAAGAAGGATGCTGTCATTCTGACTCATAATATAGATCAGCCTTTCGTATCACAGCTTGAGAGCAAGAATGAAGGCATCAAGTTCATGAGAATAGATGCTGACCTTACCGATGATTTCACATCCAAGACCGGCAAAAAGGAACAGGAAGAGATGGATGCGGCTTTGGAAGGCATAGAAAAGCTCTACAAGAAGGCTCTTAAGAAAGAAAAGGTCAATGTAAAGCTCTCCAAACTCAAGAATAAGAAGATTGCCTCCGTGATCACACTTTCCGAAGAGTCCAGAAGAATGCAGGACATGATGAAGATGTACGGTATGGCCGGAATGGGCATGGGCGATATGGGCAAAGAAGGAGAGACTTTGGTGCTTAACTACAGCCATCCGCTTGTGAAAGCCCTTATCTCGTCATCAGATAATAAAAACAGTGAGCTTATATGCGAACAGCTCTATGATCTGGCAAGACTCCAGCATGCTCCTTTGGAGGCCGATGAGATGAGCAGATTCATCGAGCGCAGCAACGAGCTTATGGGACTTATATTGTAAATAAACCCGTGGTCTGATATAATCATAGTTGGCCGCCATGTCTCTGGCATGGCGGCTGATTTTTCGAGCGAAAAGCTATGATATTCTTAAGGACGTTCGGATAATGGCGACGAACAGAGATTCAAGAGGCGGTCTCGTTTTCAAGGATTCCAAGATTGAACTTACGCTGAATGCGGGCGATGTCTGTGAGGGGTATTTTGAGGTTGAGACAGATACGGATGTGCCCATGGAAGGATATGTCTATTCTTCCTCTCTTCGTATGCGCCTTAAGAACGACAGGGTGAGCGGCAATAATGTCACCATCACCTATGAATATGATTCCTCAGGCATGCAGCAGGGTGACGTTCAAAAGGGCAGCATAATGTTTGTCACCAATCTTGGCGAGTATGTCATATCATTTGCGGTTACTGTAAGGAGAAGTACGATTGAGTCTTCAATGGGCAGTATACGCAATCTTTTTCACTTTACGAATCTTGCCAAGAGCAACTGGGATGAAGCAGCCGAACTGTTTAACGCTCCCGGTTTTATAGATATCATGTCGGGATCTGACGCCAGATTCCGCAATCTTTACCTTGGATTGTCCGGTGGAGGCAATCGTAATCACAATCTTGAAGAATTCCTGATAGGCATCAATAAGAAAAAGCAGATAGAGTACACCGTGGCGGAGGAAGATGTGAAGTTTGCCTATACCGCGGCGGATGACGGCCATACGATAGAACTGAGGCGTAACGGTTGGGGATATACACTTTTGGCGGCCAAAGCAGAGGGTGAATTCATAGAACTTCCCGAGAACAGGATATCGGAGCAGAACTTTGAGAATAATGTATGTTACTTTAAGTACCGTATCAGAGAAGATAAGCTTCATGCAGGCAGGAATGTGGGCAGGATCACATTCAGACACCTATACGGAAGCATATCCGTGGACATACGTGTCACATACGGTGAGCGCAGCAGAAAAAGCGGCATGATCCACCGTGCCAAGGTGGCCAAATATTCTCTTGCAAGATTCTACATCGACTATTGCACCGGTGTGATAGGCAGGAGCAAGTGGATACAGCAGACCGAAGATATCATCAGCCACAGGGTGAGCATTGACAGCGACGATATGGAGAATCTTCTCTATCAGGCGTATCTGCTCATCATTCAGGAGAGATACAATGAAGCCAAATGGCTTCTGGACAGAAAGATTACAGATGTTATTGAAGATGAATCCAATGCAGCATACTGCTTTTATCTGTATCTGACCGCTTTGTATGATGGCGACGAATACTATGGAATAGAGATATACAATAAGATAAAGAGTATATATGCCAAAGATAAGGACAACTGGCATATTGCCTGGGTCATGATGCATGTAGGCACCGAGCTTACGCGTAATGCTCAGAGAAGATATGAGTTTGCCGTAAGACAGATAGAACTTGGATGCAACAGTCCGATAATGTATGCGGAGATCGTGGATATGCTTAACAGCGAACCGGCTCTTTTGATGCATTTTTCGGATGAAGAAGTGCGGGCATTAAGATTCGGTGCGCGTGCCGGCATGATAGGTGACGAACTGAAAGGCCAGATAGCCTATAAGGCTTTGGGCCTTAAGAATTACGATAAGAGGATACTTGATATCCTGCTTGGCTTATATGATGGCAACAGAGATAAGGATGTTCTCGAGGCTGTATGTACGCAGCTTATAAGAGGCGGACTTACCGGAGAACAGTATCTTGAGTGGTATCTGGCAGGTGTGAATGCCGGCCTTAATATCACCAGGCTGTATGAAAACTACATTATGTCTCTTCCTGAGGGCTATGAGGGTGATATCCCCAAAGAAGTGCTTATGTATTTCTCCTACGGCAGAGAGCCCGAATATGAGCAGGCTGCCGGACTGTATGCCTATGTTTTGCGCAATAAGGACAGATACAATGATGTCTATATGGCATATGGCGGCATAATAGAGCGGTTCATATCGGGACAGCTTAAACTTGGACGTATCAACAGGGATCTGGCATATCTGTACGGTGAGTTCATCACCACAGGGATGGCTTCGCAGGACGATATACGCCGTCTCAGTGAGCTTTTGCTTGTGCACATGATAGGCGTGGATGATCCGGTGATAGCTTCGGTCATTGTGCGTGACGAGAGGCTGAAGGACGAGTTGACTTATGAAGTCAATGATAGAAAAGCCTATGTTACCCTACCCAGCAGTGAGTATACGATATTGCTTGAGGATACACTTGGCAACAGATATTACAGTACAAAAGAATACAGCACTGAGAGATTCTTTCTCCCAAGGAAGCTTATGCCCGTTTTGGAGCCTTATACGGGCGACAGCCTGCTTTTTGATCTGTATGTGTGCGAGGGCAATAAGGACTATATAGTAGTCGGAGACCGTAATGTTTTAAGATATGCATATCTGGAACAGTGCGAGGATGTGACGGATGAATTCCGCGCTGCCATAAGGCTTCCGCTTATAAGATACTATCAGGACAATGAGAACAGTCTTTTGCTTGATGAGATGCTTTACAAGATCGATGCAGAAGATGTGCCCTGCAGGGACAGGGAAGAACTGTTAAGGCTTCTTATCGCCAGGAATCAGACTGATAAGGCTTTTGAATACTCTGTATATTACGGACCGGAGAATATAGATGCGCAGATACTGACTAGAGAGGCCACGCTTCTTATCGACAGAGACGGATATATAGAAGATGAGAGGCTTACCGCACTTATCATGAGTGCATTTGAGAGGGGCCGCTATAATGATACGGTTCTGCTCTATCTGACAAAGTTCTATAAGGGACCGTCCAAGAATCTCAGGGATATATGGAAAGCGGCATCCGGATTCTATGTGGATACCTACAGCATATGCGAGACCATGATCATTCAGACTCTTCAGACCGGTGCATATATCGGGGAAGAGGCAATGGTGCTCAAGGAATATGTGGATGGTGGTGGAAGATCGGATCTTATACTTGAATATATCACGCGTTTTGCAGACGGTTATCTTACAAGGGATGATCTGGTGGACGGATTCTTCTTTACCCAGATGGCACGTATATATGAGAATGAAGGATCGCTTCCCGATGTGTGCATGATAGCATTTCTCAAGTATTATGCTTATAATGTCAGACCCAAGGATATACCTGAGGACATCGCAGAACATATCAAACGCTACATCCATATATTGTATACGGAGAAGGGCATAGCGCTGTCTTATATGCAGGCTTTTGCAGATATCTCATATGAATCACAGGCGTTATCTAAATTTACGATCGTGCAGTACAACGGTGAAAGCGGATCGAGAGTGGTCATCAACTATATGCTTTCGGGTGAGAATACCGAGAACTTCGGTTATGTGCGTGACGAGATGCAGGAAGTATATAACGGACTTTATGTGAAGAGTTTCTTGGTCTTTTTCGGGGAGATGTTGCAGTATTATATCACTGAAAAAAATGAGCGCTTTGAGGAATTGGTTCAGAGCGGATCACTGACCAAAAACGATGCGGACGCAAGCGGCGAAGCGGATGCTTACGGGCTGATCAACGATATTTCGCTTTCAGCGACACTTAAGGATTATGATACGGCTTTTAATATGCTTAAGGAGTATAAATACAAGGAATATGCGGCAGATAAGCTTTTTGAACCGCAATAGGACCGGTGGGTATGTTTGATCTTAAGAGTAATAAGGGCGTAGTCGTAGGCTACGATCTGTCAGATGAATATGCGCAGATAAGCTACTGCAAGGCTAACGGTGCTGATATGGGCACGGTGAGCACAGTTCCGGATAAGGAGCAGTATGCCATCCCAATGTGCCTTTTTAAACGTAATGAGGTCAATCAGTGGTTTGCCGGAGCTGAAGCAGTGAGTTACAGTGAGATGGATGAAGGCGAACTTGTATGGGATTTGTGGAGCAGAGCCATTGAAGGTAAGCCTGTGACGGTTGCCGGAGAAGAGTTTGATCCGTTATCTCTTATAACTCTCTACGTCAAGCGCACCATGAATGTCTTGACCAGAACAGTCAACGGCGAAAATGTCATAGCTATCATGTTCACTGTTCCGAAGCTTACGAAGCGTGCGATAGAAGTGCTTCATACAGTTGCCTCCTCTTTGGAATATAAGGACATTGAAGTGAGTTATCTCGGAAGAGAGGAGAGCATATATCATTATGTCATCAATCAGGAACGAGAATTATGGAAATATGACGTGATGATATACGAATGCAGGGATAATGAACTTGACTGTTACAGATTTTATGAGAATAAGATCACGAAGCCGGTGGTGGCTTTTGTAGACAGATTCAGCATGTCTTTGCCTGCAGGTCCCGATGAGGAGAAGGATAAGAGCTTTTTGTCCATAGTGCATGATACGACATCGGGACGTGTGGTCACCTGCGGTTATCTTATCGGTGAGGGCTTCACGGGACGCTGGTGTGTGGAATCCTTAAAGGAACTTTGCAGAAACAGAAGGATATTCAGGGGCAATAACTTATACAGCAGGGGTGCATGTTATGCCATGTTAGACAGGCTGACAGGTAAAAAGCCCGAAGAAAAGGCTACGGTATTCCTGGGTGAAGATAAGCTTAAGTCCAATATAGGTATGGATGTCGTACGTGCCGGCAAGGAATCATATCTGGCGTTACTTAATGGCGGAGAGAACTGGTTTGACTCGAAAAAAAGCGTTGACCTTATCATAGACAGAGGCAACAGTTTTACCGTAACCATCACGCCGCTTGACGGAAGGAATGTACGCAAGGTTGAGATCGTGCTTGACGGGCTTAAGGATCACGAGCCCAAGACCGTACGGATCAGAGTTGAAGCTTTGATGGAGTCTGAAGAAAGATTAAGGCTTAATGTGACGGATATGGGATTCGGTGATTTCTTCCCGGGAAGCGATCAGCTTTTTACGCAGATCATATCATTGTCTGAGGCTGATGAACCGGTATCGGATGATCCGGATACGGCAAAAAACGAATCATAGGAGAAGATGCAGATGAGCAATGTATTGCTGTGTCAGGGCAGATATGCCACAACTCCATACTATGTCAGAGAAGACTGCAAGAGCATCTATTGTATAGAAGAACTGTGTTATTATCTCTATCACAATGCATTTTTACTTGATGACGGCTTTGCCGCCAAGGAACTGGCGGTCTGGATCGATGAAGAACTTGGACTTACGCCTCTTGCATCTGAGGTGAGTGCTGTATGCGGTAAGACCAATGCTCTTACAAAACTTATCGAAGTTTTGGCTTTGCGTGTGGGCTATTATACGGAAGATGAGTGGAGAGAACTGTTAAAAGAGGTGGGAGCCGGCAATGATCTAAGTGCCGAAGAGAGACGCAAATGCAGGGCGGATGGATTTTTGAACGCCGGAAGATATGCGCTGGCGATCAATGAGTATGAGATCATATTGCGTCAGGCCAAAGTCACCGAGACCGGACTTCGTGCCAAGGTATATCACAATCTGGGTGTGTGCGCCGCAAGATTATTTATGTTTAAACAGGCTGCCTCGTATTTTCAGAGAGCCTATGATACATATGCCAATACCGAGAGCTACGTACAGATGCTTACGGCCATGAAGATGTATATGAGTGCCGAAGAGTATCTTGGATATCTCTCCGAACATAAAGAATCTTACGAAGATTCGCTTGAGGTAGAGGCGAGATTTGACAGATGTGCCGAGGACTATAAGATTCAGTCTTCAGCGCTGTATATGCAGGAACTTGGCGAGAAACATGGTAAGACCTATTATGACGGTATTGATGCGTTGACCGAAGAAGTCAAGGAAAGATACAGAGAGAGCGTCATGAGGGGCGGGACCGGAGGTTATTGATGGGATTTGCCGGTAGATTTCTGTCCAAACTGTTCAAGGGTCAGGAAGAGGACTTCCTGGGACTTGATCTGGATGAAGGACTGGAAGAAGAATTTGAATGGGACTGGGATCATATCGTGGAAGAGCGTCAGCTTTTCAAGATGAGCGATGATGTCCAGCGGGAAAAATACATACGAAGTCTTGTGGAACAGGTACGTGATGCCGAGAACGAGCTTAATAAGCTTTCGGCTGAATACAATGCCGTTACGGCCATGCTTAAGGATATGGATGAGATCGATTCTCTGCCTGTTACCGAGAAGGTGACCCTTTCGGATGCTGCGCGCAATATTCTTTATTATGAGGAAGAGGCAAAAAACTACGAGATGAAGAGGAGTGCGATCACGGAGGCTCAGTTTAAGAGCATGGAGCGCTTCGAAGATAATATGCCCGGAGCTTATGAAGATATGGCGGAGGCTGAGAAAAAGCAGGAATATATCCGCGGTGATCTGCGCAAGCTGGAAGGTGAAAAACACGCGTTTTTATACCGGCAGGATGAACTTGAGCATGAGATAGTCAACTTAAAAGGCATGACAATCATATGTGTGTTTGCCACCATTCTTTGCATCATCATGCTCTTCATACTCCAGTTTGGCTTTGAGATGGATACGAAGGCGGGTTATATCATCACGGTCCTGGTGGCTGCTTTTGCGATCACCATGATGTATATCAAATTCACCGACGCCACCAAGGATCTTAAACGCGTGGAAAAGGGCATCAACAGACTGATACTTTTGCAGAATACCGTAAAGATCCGTTACGTTAACAATACCAATCTTCTTGATTATCTTTATACCAAATACAATATAGGCAGTGCGAAGGAACTTAAGAACATCTGGGAACTGTATCAGATTGAGCGTGAGGAGAGGGAAAGAGCCGTTCAAAACGAGAGGGATCTGACCTACCACCAGGCCGAACTTTTGAGGAAACTCCGAAAATATCAGCTTAACGACGTGTATGCGTGGCTGCACAATCCAAGAGCCATTATAGAACATAATGAGATGGTGGAACTCAGACATGCACATATTCTTCAGAGACAGAAGTTACGTGCACGTATGGATTATAACAAACGTCTGGCCAAAGAGGGACAGAGAGAACTTAAGGAATTCGTATCCCAGTATCCCGAATATTCCAAAGAGGCCCTCGATATGGTCGAGAGATATTCGACCGCTTTATGACCGTTATTTTAACGATTTAATAATTTACCATGTTAAATTGGCGATATTCATTGACATTATTGCCGTAGTCGGGTACTATATCCAAGGCGAATTATCAAGATGACTTATCATGGAGGATACGATGAGTACAGATTGTTACAGCTCTCCGCTGTCGGAGAGATATGCGAGTAAGGAGATGCAGTACATCTTCTCGCAGGATAAGAAATTCAGAACATGGAGAAGGCTATGGATAGCTCTTGCCGAGACAGAGAAGGAGCTTGGGCTTGACATTACCGATGAACAGATAGAAGAGCTTAAGGCTCATGCGGATGATATCAACTATGACGTTGCCCGCGCAAGAGAGAAGGAAGTCAGACATGACGTTATGAGCCATGTCTATGCATACGGTGTTCAGTGCCCCAAGGCCAAGGGTATCATTCATCTCGGTGCTACGAGCTGTTATGTGGGTGACAATACCGATATCATCATCATGACGGAAGCTCTTAAGCTTGTGCGCAAGAAACTTATCAATGTCATGAATGAACTTGCGAAGTTTGCCGATGAGTACAAGGAACAGCCTACTTTGGCGTTCACTCATTTTCAGCCTGCGCAGCCTACTACCGTGGGTAAAAGAGCGAGCCTCTGGCTGCAGGAGTTTTACCTCGACTTTGAAGATCTCGAGTACGTACTGTCTACGATGAAGCTCCTTGGAAGCAAGGGTACCACGGGTACACAGGCTTCGTTCAAAGAGCTCTTCAACGGAGACGATGAGACTATAGATAAGATAGATCCGATGATCGCTAAGAAGATGGGCTTTGAGGCCTGCGTTCCGGTATCGGGTCAGACATATTCGCGTAAGATGGATACGAGGGTGCTCAATGTCCTTGCAGGTATCGCGGCCAGCGCTACCAAGATGAGCAATGACATAAGACTCCTTCAGCATCTTAAGGAAGTGGAAGAGCCTTTTGAGAAGAACCAGATAGGATCTTCTGCAATGGCTTACAAGCGTAATCCCATGAGAAGCGAGAGAATCGCCTCTCTTTCAAGATATGTGATATGTGATGCGCTTAATCCGGCTATCACATCGGCTACACAGTGGTTTGAGAGGACACTTGATGACTCTGCCAATAAGAGGCTGTCTGTTCCGGAAGGATTTCTTGCGATAGACGGTATACTTGATCTGTGTATCAACGTTGTGGACGGACTTGTCGTATATCCCAAGGTTATCGAGAAACATATGATGGCTGAGCTTCCTTTTATGGCTACAGAGAATATCATGATGGATGCGGTAAAGGCCGGCGGAGACAGACAGGAACTTCATGAAAAGATAAGACAGCTTTCCATGGAAGCAGGTAAGGCCGTCAAGGAAGAGGGCAAGGACAATAACCTTCTTGAACTTATCGCGGCAGATGAAGCATTTGGCTTAAGCCTTGATGAACTTAAGGCTTCAATGGATCCGGCCAAATATGTTGGAAGGAGCGCAAGGCAGGTAGAGGCTTTCTTAAAAGATGTGATCAGGCCTGTTTTGGATGCAAACAGAGAATCTCTCGGAGTAAAGGCCGAGATCAATGTATAACCCGTGTTATTGATTGGAACGTAATGGCGTTCAGGAATGGAGAAGAAATGGTAAAAGCAGTTGTAGGAGCCAATTGGGGCGACGAAGGCAAAGGTAAGATCACTGACATGCTCGCAGCCAAAGCTGACATCGTGGTCAGATTCCAGGGCGGAGCCAATGCAGGCCATACTATAGTGAACAATTACGGTAAGTTTGCATTACACACACTTCCGAGCGGAGTATTCTATGATCATACAACGAGTATCATAGGTAACGGCGTGGCTCTTAACATTCCGATACTTATGGGTGAGCTTAAGTCCATCACGGACAAGGGCGTTCCGATGCCCAAGATCCTTATATCTGACAGAGCTCAGATCGTTATGCCTTATCATATTCTTTTGGATCAGTATGAAGAGGAGAGACTTGCAGGAAAGTCATTTGGTTCCACAAAGTCCGGTATCGCTCCTTTTTATTCTGATAAGTATGCCAAGATCGGTTTCCAGGTAAGTGAACTCTTTGATGAGGATATACTGAAGGAAAAGGTTGAGAGAGTTGCAGAGATCAAGAATGTCCTTTTTGAACATATGTATCACAAGGATAAGATCGATACTGCGAAGCTGCTTGATACCCTTCATGAATATCGTGATATGGTTAAGCCCTTCGTCTGCGATACTTCTCTTTATATAAGCAATGCTCTTAAAGAGGGTAAGACGGTTTTGCTTGAGGGTCAGCTCGGTACTTTAAAGGATCCTGATCATGGAATATATCCCATGGTTACATCATCATCGACACTTGCTGCTTTCGGCGCAATAGGTGCGGGTATCGCTCCTTATGAGATCAAGCAGGTAGTGACGGTATGTAAGGCTTATTCTTCGGCAGTGGGCGCAGGAGCGTTTGTTTCGGAGATATTCGGTGATGAAGCTGACGAGCTTCGCAGACGTGGCGGAGACGGCGGAGAATACGGTGCCACTACGGGTCGTCCGAGAAGAATGGGATGGTTTGACTGCGTAGCCAGCAAGTACGGCTGCCGCATGCAGGGAACAACTGATGTTGCATTTACGGTACTTGATGTACTCGGATATCTTGACGAGATCCCGGTATGTACAGGTTATGAGATAGATGGTGAAGTTACCACGGATTTCCCTGTGACCAGACTTTTGGAGAAGGCTAAGCCGGTAATAGAGAAGCTTCCCGGTTGGAAGTGCGATATTCGCGGTATTAAGACATATGAGGATCTTCCCAAAGAATGCCGCGACTATGTGGAATTCATCGAGGAGAGGATTGGATATCCCATCACGATGATCTCTAACGGTCCGAGCAGGGATGATATCATATACAGAAAGAAATAATCAGGTACTTTAGTACGACTGGAAGTTTTTCTGATTATGTGTTAGAATACACAAGATTGGGCTTAGCACGCTTCGTGCTCGAGCCCGAAACGTTCGAAACTTCGGCTTCGGGCAGGTAAGATTATAACTGTGGATGGGGAAAAAATGGTTTTGGGATTCGGGAATAACTCCCATAACTTAGAAGAGAGCGATGCCGTACTTAAGGCTAAGGTTAGAGTTGCGTTCATTTGTTATTGTTTGTGCGCAGTGATTCTTTCCGTAGCCGGTTTTGTGGTTCGCCCGTTTATTCGTGAATCGGTCAATTTATTCTGGTTTATTCTTTATTTTCTGTTACTTTGGCTTCCGATTTTAAAATTCCTGTGGATGATCAGGTATATGGAGAAGGAGAGGTTACGCAGGCAGAGAGAAGTCGAGACTGAGCGTAACAGACTTAAGTCGCTTGTGTCTGTCGGTATTACCCGTATATTTGAATATGATATGGCAAGAGACTGTTTCATGACCGCCAAGGGCGTGGACGGCAATTATACCGACGAGAGGTATATAGACAATTTCAGGGAATCTGTCAAACAACTTCGCTATGTGCTTTATGCTGATTGGGGAAGATTCGATGACTTCCTGGCAGACTGTGACAGCGGTAAGGAACATATCGAGAGACAGTTAAGATTAAGAGATCATAATGCGGATTACAAGTGGTTCTCGGTAAGAGGCCGCAGAATAGAGGACGGCACCAACGGTCCCGGCAAGATCATCGGAGTGCTTGAGAATATCGATGAAGTCAAGCGTATGGAGATCAGGCAGGCGGATGAGAATAAGCGTGACCCGCTGACTAAGTTGTACCGCATGGATTATGCCAAGGAGCTTATCAGTGAGTTCCTGCATACACAGTCGGAGAGTGACACTCCGGAATTTGCCGGACTGCTCACGCTTAATATCGACAACATGGGTATACTTAACGAGCGCATGGGTAAGGCGTTCGGCGATGAGATATTAAGGAATATAGCAACCGATCTTGACGATATATTCTATCCTACGGATGTACTCGGAAGAGTGGGTGGGGATGAGTTTGTCATCCTTATGAAGAATATTGCGGATGTCAGGGATATAGACAAGAAGATCAGAGAGATACAGAGAGTCATCAGCCGTACTTATGTCGGAGAGAATGTCAGCTTCGGAAGTACGGTGGGTATAGGAGCTTCTGTTTATCCTACGGACGGTGAGGATTTTGACACTCTGTTTGATAAGTCTGAAAAGGCACTTTTCCATGCCAAGAATGCAGGCAAGAACTGCTATGGATTCTACCTTGCAGCCAAAGAAGAAATCTACAATCAATATCCAATTGAAGAGAGACGAGCACGTATCATCATGGCCGACAAGGAATTCGGTGAGAGCGTGGGCAATTCGGATTCTCTTATTGAACTTGCTTTCAAGCTTATAGACGAGTCCAAGGATACGGACAGTGCGATCAACCTTCTGATCCGTAGAGTTGCCAGACAGATGGGTCTTGGCGGCATCAGGATCAAAGCCCGTGTGGGCAAGGAGTTCCGTACAGTCAATATGTATCAGTGCAGTACGGTTCCTGATGTTGAATTCGATGATTCCGATATGGTATACAGTTTCGAGCAGTGGAAGGATATGCTCGAAGAATATCGCGCGCATAACAATCTTATCGTATGTGACAGTGTGATGGATATAGAGAACAATGTCATGCGCAAACTTATGCTGGCTGTAGGCGCCAAGGCCTGTGTCGGCTGTGCTTTTGCCGATAAGGGCGAATTTGCGGGCAGTATAGATTTTGTTGTTTTTGACGGACCCAGAGCATGGTCTGCGGAAGATCTTACCACTGTAAGAGCCGTTACGAATGTTGTATCTTCTTATCTGCTTAAGATGAAGGCTTATGAGGATGCTTCCGATACGGTTGAGAGACTTACCGGATATGACAGTGTGACAGGCCTTATGACATACGAAAGATTCCTTACCATGGTGGGCGAGTATATAGAGAGCGCTCCTCACGGGCAGTACGGAATGGTATATATGGACTTCAGTAACTTTAAGTATGTCAATGAGACATACGGATATGAAGTCGGTGACAAGATACTTAGGGAACTTGTAAATGAGGCCGCAAGCTACGGCGAGTATTATATCTACGGAAGCAGAGTCTTCTCAGACAATATGGTCATGCTCTTCAGATTCCTTAACCGTACCGATGACGAGATCGTGAGCATCTTTGAAAAAGCGAGCAAGGCTTTTACAGACAGGATGCAGAAGGAATATATAGACAGCAAGCTTATTCTGGACATAGGTGTATGTACCTTTGAGATATGCGGTCGTCCCGTTCCAATGAAGAACATCATATCCAATGCCAATATGGCACGTAAGAAGGCCAAGCTTCCGGACAGCCCCAGATGCATAGTATACAATGAGTCCATGGGTGCTGAGATGAAGGCGGAAGTGACCTATGCCAATGACATGGAGAATGCGTTCAGGAATCACGAATTCGTGGTATATCTGCAACCCAAGGTCGATCTTGCGAGCAATAATATAGAGGGCGCAGAGGCACTGATCAGATGGAAGAAACAGGACGGAACTCTTATATTCCCGAATGATTTCATACCGGTATTTGAGAAGAACAAGAGCATTACATTACTTGATTATTTCGTATATGATGAGGTATGCAAATACTTAAGAAGGCGCATGAACGAGGGCAAGCGCATAGTGAGGGTATCTGTCAATGTATCGAGAGTACACCTCTTTACCATCAATGAACTGGTAAGCTATGTGAAGTCACTTCTTACCAAGTACGAGATCCCGCCTGAATATCTTGAGTTTGAACTGACAGAGACTGTATATACAGACAAGGTGGATGATACGGTACTGTTAATGGACAAGTTAAGAGATCTTGGCGTCAAGGTATCCATGGATGACTTTGGATCGGGATATTCATCACTTAATGTTCTTACCAAGCTTCCTCTGGATGTGCTTAAGCTTGACAAGGACTTCCTTGATGACTTTGAGAACGATCCGGATGAGAAGATCATCATCCCGAGTGTCATAGACATGGCAAAGAAGCTTAATCTTGCAGTTGTATGCGAAGGAGTAGAGACCAAAGAACAGGTAAGCTTTTTACGCGAGGTGGGTTGCGATTTTGCACAGGGATACTTCTATTCAAAGCCCATTACGCAGGAGCAGTTTGATGAACTTCTGGAGGTAGTATAGAGCCTTCGGTATAATACGGACATATAAGGACAGGTAGATCCCATGCGACATAAGTATGTTGCATGGGATTTGTTATAGGATATATAATATATGTGTTTACAGCTTATCAGTACAGACAGGAGCGGATATGGCAGACACTTTATATGATGTCATCATAATAGGCGCAGGCATCACCGGAAGCTTTATCGCGCATGATCTTTCCAAGAGAGAATGCAATGTACTTGTGATCGACAAGGCAGCGGATGTGGCAGATGGTGCCACCATGGCCAACAGTGCGATAATCCACGCGGGATATGACCCTGCCCCCGGAACGCTTAAGGCCATGCTTAATGTGCGCGGTAACCGTATGTATCCCGAGGTGATCAAAGAGATCGGTGAGGAATACAGGGCGTGTTCGGCCTTTGTTGTGGCCGTGGATGATGGTGGATCGAAGATCTTGGATGACCTTGCGTTAAGAGCTTCGGACAGGGATATAGAGTACAGGGATATAAGTGGCGACGAAGCCAGAAGACTTGAACCCAACTTAAGTGACGATGTTATCAGGGCACTTGAGTTTCCGACTACAGGGATCGTATATCCGTGGAATGTTGCGATCGCGCTTATGGAAGAAGCGGTGCTAAACGGTGTTACGCTTAAGTTAAATGAGGAAGTTACGGATATAGAAGCCGGTGTTTTTAAGGAGGATGCGAATACTTCGAAAGCAGAAACCGTAAAACCGGACAGTTTTTACAGGGTTAAGACAAAAAGGGCTGAATATACGGGACGGATCGTCATCAATGCGGCGGGAGTGTATGCCGATAAGATATATTCGATGGCGCTTGGGCACAGTGCGGATTTTTCTATCACACCGAGGCGCGGAGAATATTATGTGCTTGATGAGATGGAAAACCCGGTGGTGAGCAGGATAATATATCCCGTTCCGGGACCGAGCGGCAAGGGTGTGCTTGTGGTGCCCACGATCCATAATAATATACTTGTAGGCCCAAATTCGCTGCCTGTAGATGATAAGGAAGCGGTATGTACCACAACAGAAGCGCTAAGTAGGGTTAAGGCAGCGGCTGCGGGGACCGTTAAGAACATTCCTTTTGATAAGGTGATCAGAACATTCGCGGGATTGCGTCCGTCCGGTGGTGACGGTGATTTTATCATAGAAGAATCTGCTTGTCTTGCAGGTTTTATAAATGTCGCATGCATAGATTCGCCGGGACTTGCTTCAGCCCCGGCCATATCGGAATATGTCATTGAAGAAGTGTTAAAGGATAAGTTAAAGGCTCCGTATAAGAATGATTATGTTCATAGAAAACCCTTCATACGCATGTATATGTTAAGTGATGAAGAGAAAAATGAGATGGTAGGGAAGGATCCGGCATTCGGAGAGATCGTATGCAGATGTACGCTTGCAAGCAAAGGCGAGATCCTCGATGCAATAAGGCGTCCCGTCGGAGCAACAACTGTCAAGGGAGTTAAAAAACGTGTCGGCCCCGGGCTCGGAAGATGCCAGGGCGGTTTCTGCGAGCCGCATGTTGTGGAGATATTGGCTGATGAACTTGGGATAGACAGGACCGAAGTGAGATATGACTCAGAGGCTTCCGTTATTCTCGTAGAGGAGAAAGGAGCATCGCGCATATGATTACCAGGGAACTTGTGATAATAGGCGGCGGAAGCGCCGGTATAGCAGCGGCCATTGCGGCATATAACAAGGGATGCAGGGATATTCTCTTAATTGAAAAAGATCCCGAGCTTGGCGGAATATTGCTCCAATGCATACATAACGGCTTTGGATTACACAGATTCGGCGAGGAACTGGCCGGACCGGCCTATGCCGAAAAGTGGACAGATATGCTTGGGAGTACCGCAGTAGAGGTAAAATGCAGTACCACTGTTATCCATTTAACCGGGGACAGGCATATCACCTATGTCAATCCTGAGGAAGGTTATGTGACCATAGAGGCTAAGGCTGTCATTTTGGCTGTCGGCTGCAGGGAGAGAAGTCGTGGCGCAATAGCCACTCCGGGATACAGACCGAGCGGTGTATGGACTGCAGGCACGGCCCAGAAATATCTCAATATTCAGGGATATATGGTGGGTAAAAAGGTTTTCATCTTAGGCAGTGGTGATATAGGACTCATTATGGCCAGGCGCATGACTTTGGAGGGCGCCAGGGTACTTGGAGTGGCAGAGATCATGCCGTATTCGAACGGTCTGCCGCGTAATATCAAGCAGTGTCTGGACGATTTTGACATACCTTTGTATTTAAGCCATACAGTGACTGATATCAGAGGAAAAGACAGGCTCTCAGGCATCACGATAAGTAAGGTTGATGAGAATCTTACACCGATACCGGGGACGGAACTTGATTTTGACGTGGATACGCTGCTTATGTCGGTCGGACTTATACCTGATACCACTCTTTTTGATGAAGCTCACATAAGCCTTAACAGGAAGACCAAAGGGGCTGTGGTGGATGAGCATATGATGACTGATGTTCCGGGGATATTTGCTTGCGGCAACGGCCTCCATGTCCATGATCTGGTGGATTTTGTCAGTATGGAAGGTGAAGAGGCAGGCAATGGTGCGGTCGCGTTTTTAAGGGATGAACTTAAGCCGGCAGATAGGCTTTCACTTTCGCCGGGAGAGGGCGTAAGCTATGTGCTGCCGATGTATATTTGCCCCGAAAATATGGAAGAAAAGACAGAGATAAAGCTTAGAGTAACGGGCGTTATGCGTGACGTTTCGCTTGTGCTTAAGTCTGGAGATAAAAAGATCGCGGAGCAAAAAAAACTTAAGATCCAACCCAGTGAGATGGAGAAACTCATTGTTAATAGAGATGATCTTGCGGGACTTAAGGGAGAACTTGTGCTCTCCGTAGCTAAGGCTTAAGTGGGTCGAGGATGGAGGAGAGGCATGAACAAAGATGCTGATACGGTTAAAAAGGTATTTACATGTATAGTGTGCCCGAGAGGATGTGAGGTGACTGCGACACTTGATAAGGGCGGCGATATCCTGTCCATAGAAGGTAATTTCTGCCCAAGGGGAGAGACTTATGTACGTAATGAACTCACTCATCCCATGAGACAATTGACTACAACAGTCAAGATTGACGGCGGTATATATAGCAGGCTTCCGGTCATATTATCGGGTGAGATACCCAAGGAACGGATGATGGACGTGATGGAAGCCGTAAGCGATGTTAAAGTAACTTCGCCCATAAAGCGGGGAGATGTGATAGTGGCCGATGTATGCGGCCTTAATGTGGATGTGATCGCCTCCAGATCGATGTGAGGCTTGGATTATAAGGGAGAAGATCATGGATAATGAAAAAGATGAGGTTCTTGCTGTGACAGGGGAGGACGTAAGAATGGATGCCCATGGAGCGAATAAAAAACGCTTCAAGAGGATACTTGCGCTTTCGGGTGTGGTTTTACTTGTTTTAATGTATATATTATGTCTGATTTTTGCTATAATGGACTTTGACGGCTGGCAGAGGTACTTTATCGCATGTCTTGCATGTACCATTGCCGTACCGATATTATTATGGATCAATATATTCCTGTATGACAGGATGATGGATAAGAGAAAGGAGTAGACACAACATGGCGGCTACATTATTATCACAGTGGCGAGATGAGGCTTATTCGGCCGATACTGACAAGGGGACTTTGGAGAGACTCTGGAGGGATTATTTCGAGAAGGAGAAGGGCATATATGAGCAGCTTCTTAAAGACCCCGATAAAGAGGTGAAGGGAACTGTCGCAGAACTTGCCGAGAAATATGGCGTAGAGCTTAAGATAATGGCAGGATTTTTAGATGGTATCAATGACAGCCTTGTTAAGCCCAATCCCATAGAGGAGATGGATGAGAATACCAAGGTATCACTTAAGTTCGACAAGGAACTTCTGTATAAGAACATGGTGGCTGCCGGTGCTGACTGGTTATACGGTCTGCCTGAGTGGAATGACATATTTGATGAGGAGAAGCAGAAGGAACTGTACAAGGAGCAGAAGAGATCCACGACGGTAGTCAATGAAGCCAAGATCTATCCCAACGATCCCTGTCCCTGTGGTTCAGGAAAAAAGTATAAGAAGTGCTGCGGCAAGAATAAATAAGATCATGAAAAGCGTCGTCTGTTACGGACGGCGCTTTTTTATATTTTGGCATAATGGGGGACTTTTATAACAAAGAGAAAGTGGCGCGGGGAAACGCGCCACTTTCCTGTGTAAAAGGGGAATTCTTCGGAAATAGTTTATAATCAAACTAACCGAGTAATAATATATCACTCATCGTCCCATATGGATATGACATAAATGACTGAAAAATAAGAATATTTTTGCAAAACTATATCACGCGGTTATCAATACTATGTTCCTGCCAAGCCGCAAATTATCGTTCAACAAGCTCTTTTAGTGTAACGAATTCTTCGGGAATTTCCTTGCCGGCATTTCGGTACTTGGCTGTAATACCTTCAAGTCTGTGCAGGGTCTGGCCGGTGGTGATATTGTGCTTGTGCAGGCAGTTTTCGAATATCGTATTGTTCTTGACGATATCACGATGTGCCTTGCCCATCGGACAGAAATTGAAGAGTATGCCTCTTACCACCTTATTGAGCCTGCATGAACCCATGCATTCGTATGTCATGTATATTGAATATTCATACAGGAACAGTTCCTTGAAGCTGTTCTTACACTTCTTAAGATTCTCCTTGAGTTTCTCCTTGGCATCATATGAGAGGTCTTTGTTCTTGGCAAAGAACTGTGCGTAATCACAGTATTCACTGGTAAGCGAATGAGATGAAACATCATTCCATCTTGCGCCCTGTTCACGTTTACACATCTCCCATCTGAATTCGCCTGTCATGCGGATGAAAGCTTTTTCGAGATTCTCAACATACAGCGCAGATACCACGAAACGAGCGGGAGTCTTACGGTTCATTCCCTCGATCTCCTGCCACATTACGCCACGGCTTCCGGCATTGGGCATCAGTATGACATCAGGCCTGATATCCATGAGTACCGTATCCTTTACGCCCACCTTGGTATCTTCGAATATCATCTCATGATAGAAAGCTGAATAGTCTATGGAACATATCTTGTCAAGTGTATCAATGATCTTGGCAGGTGTTACGAGTATATCGTTCGGAGTACGGATGATGTTGTCATCAAGCAGGATGGGACAGTATCCGAATATTCTTCCGAAGGTGATCTTGTTGACGGTAGGGAACATGTTCTTAAGCTCGTAGTCAAGCTTTTCTCCCTGATCCTGCAACATTTTGGCTTCGGTATCTCTGTTGATACGGCCTTCCTTTATGAGTGATCTTAAGTACTGACTGTAATCCTGATCAAATTCATTACGTCCCGGCTGTTTCTCGCCGTCGTATACAGCCTGGAACCATTCAAGCGCGGTGTATATGCCCTGTTCCTTATGACCGTGGAATTCCTCGGCTATACGATAAAGTGCCACGGCATTGTCCATACCACAGAGTGTTGCGTCGACAAAGCCGAAGTTTAAAAACATCTTGACTACGGTAGGAACGTCTCTTAATGCTATTGCTGTATGAACGGCATAGCTGTATACCTCGTAGAAGAGTTTGGTGATGGTTCTTCTTAAGGTATCTACAGACTTGTCCGTAGAAGAACGGTCGGAAACGGCCTTAAACTGCTCGATACATTTCTTGAATTCCGTAGCAGTGGTCTCTTCAGGCTGCGCATAATCAAGGATCGTGATGAGCGCATGTGAAAGCTCTGCTTCTATCTGCGCATCATCGCTGCTTTCTTTTTTCTTGGTTGTTGCTCTTGCTGCGACTCTTTCTTTAAATGCACCCGTACGCTCCTCGATAAACTGTTTGTCGGCAAGTCCTAATTTCGTTAAGGTATCAACGATACTGTCTATGACCTCTGAGATCGCAGTAGTATCATCGCCGTTGGCTGAAGCTCTCAAATACAGATCACAGTACAGATCATAAAAATCAAGATAATCTTCATTGAGCAGATAAGAAGAGAAATTCTCCGTGGCAGCCCTGATCTGTGCCTCCAAAGACAGGATGGTGGAGATGTCTTTGCCCGAACGGTCCAGGTAACCGTATACGAGATTACTGCTCATATTGGGTGAGCTCTCGTGAACGATCTTGCGGACATTGGCATAGAACTCGGTCATCCAGAAAGGGAGTTCCTCTTCGAATTTAAATTCCATAAGTTCATCCACGAAAGGAAGTGACTTGGGATTCATCCTGAGCTCTCCGGCCAGTTCGTGATACTTATCCTGAATGTTCAGTATATATTTGTGCAGATCCATGCACGCCTTGTAGTTCTCATTATATGACGCAAGGATGCTGCATATATTACGATTGAGGGAACCGACTAACAGCTTGCGGAGGTCTTCCTGCTTGTTCATCATCGCTATAAGACCTTCCGGCGTGTTAAAAGGATAGGGGATCAGCGTCGCTTCACATGAGGCTGTATAAGTACATATGTGCTCGCCTGAAGTCAGACTGAAGATACCGACTACATCTCCCTTTTTTAAAGGATAATGAAGGTCTCCCATGGTGGCATCCACCATTCCGTCTGCTATGATATAGAATGAGTTACAAGGTGTACCCATTCTGTAGATCATCTGGTCCTGTTCGAATGTCTGCATAGATATGCTCCCCGCTCATTATATTGATAATACGAATTGCCATGCGCTTTGCGCAAAAAAACGATACTTATTAATAATACCACAACATCCTCTACTGTACAAACTCTGAAAATATGGTAAAATATATATCGTATTTTACAGAGATTATCATGATTGATGTACAGTGGGGGCATGTGTATGATATCAGATGGAATGACCGCAGATCAGATATTGCAGATGTACAGGGATGATGTTAATAAGCTTGCGGCTTTCCTGCCTTATCTTCAGTCAAAGCAGGGCGACAGAGTTTCAAGCATATATGCCGATGACGGTTTGCAGGAGCATTCTGTAGCGGTGCCTGTATACGACGGCAATCTCATGAGCTTTATCAAGACGGCGGATGCCACATCTTTCATGGATCGTAATTACCGTTATGTATATACAAGGAACCGGTTAAGATCTGCGGAGGATGAGCTTGCATTTATAGAGAAAGCTACCATATTCCAGATGGATATGATGGGCGGAATATTATCCAATTACGTTCTCGGCGGTCGCACCAAGGCAAGACTTTGGAGCGAAGGAGTAAGGAACGGAGTATTTTATAAGTTGGTCGACAAGATGAAGGAACTGGTTGATTTCTGGACCAACGCTGAACGTAAAGAGATTTAGGAGGAATGACAGTGAGCGAAAGAGCGGACGAAAAGAAGCAGCTGATACTGAGTGAAGCAGCGAAAGTATTTGCTTTGAAGGGATACAGAAATGTATCCATGAAGGACATAGTTGAGGCCTGCGGGATCAGCCGCGGTGGGCTTTACCTGTATTATGATTCGGTAGAGGCCATCTTTTTGGATGTTTTAAAGAGTATAGATGATGCTGAGGACGAGACGGGCAAGAATATGATGGCAGGTATCGAGGATGCCAGCAGTGCAGATCTCTTGCTTTGGTTCTTAAAAGAGCAGAAGAAGGAGATACTCAGAGGCAAGAACAGTTTGAGTATTGCAGCTTATGAGCATGCATTTGCGTGCAAACAGGCCGGTAAGCAGAGCGGAAGCAAGCATAAGTTCGAGACTGCGGTACTTGTACTTGAGAAGATACTTACAAGAGGCAACGAGACGGGTGAGTTTGATTGTGAGAATCCCGGCGGTGTGGCCAGCAATATGATGTATACCATAGAAGGCATGAAGATATGTGCGAGAACAGTGGGTATCACCGAGAAAAAAGTAGACAGAGAACTGGTCTATATGATGAGACAGTTCATGGAAGTGGAGGATTGATGACCCATGAGTGACGTCAAACGTATCTATGTGGAGAAGAAGGCGCCTTACGCGGTTAAGGCACGTGAGCTTAAGGAGGATATTGAGAATTACCTCGATATATCCGGAGTAGAGGATGTAAGAGTACTTATCAGATATGATGTGGAAGGTCTGGATGCGGCGACATTTAGCAGAGCATGCCGCATGATCTTTTCTGAGCCGCCGGTAGATGTTCTTTTTACTGACGGTCTTTCATTGAAAGCGGATGAGCATATGTTCTCCGTTGAGTTTTTGCCCGGTCAGTATGATCAGAGAGCCGATTCGGCAGTTCAATGCGTTCGTTTCCTGAACGAGGAAGCAGATCCCATTATAAAGACTGCAGTGACATATATCATTAAGGGTAATGTGAGTAAAGAAGATGTTGACCGCATATGTGCGTATGTCATCAACCCTGTAGATTCCAAGGTCGCATCGCCTGAGATACCGGATACTTTGGTGACAGAGTACGATGAGCCAGCCAATGTGGCACATATTGACGGCTTTATCACCATGTCCGAAGATGAACTTAAGTCTTTGTACGGCAGTCTCGGACTTGCCATGACTTTCAAGGATTTCCTTCATATCAGACATTATTTTGAGACTGAGGAGCACAGAAATCCTACGATGACGGAGATCAGAGTGCTTGATACATACTGGTCTGATCACTGCCGTCATACCACATTCTCTACAGAGCTTAAGGATATAAGATTCGGAGAGGGATATTACAGAGCACCTATTGAGACAACATACCAGAGTTATCTCGATACGAGAGAGGAACTTTATGCAGGCAGGGATGACAAGTATGTCTGCCTTATGGATATTGCTCTTATGGGCATGAAGAAGCTTCGCGCCGCAGGCAAGCTTGAGGATATGGAAGTATCTGATGAGATCAATGCCTGCTCCGTGATAGTTCCCGTGGAGATGGATTACGGTGAGGGCAAAGTCACGGAAGAGTGGCTGGTATTTTTCAAAAATGAGACCCACAACCATCCGACTGAGATCGAGCCTTTCGGAGGCGCTGCAACCTGTCTTGGAGGTGCCATAAGGGATCCGCTCTCGGGCAGAGGCTATGTTTATCAGGCTATGAGAGTGACGGGTGCTGCAGACCCTACAGTACCAGTATCGGCTACGCTTAAGGGCAAGCTCCCGCAGAAGAAGCTTGTGACCGGAGCGGCAGCAGGTTATTCTTCCTACGGCAATCAGATTGGCCTTGCAACAGGCTTTGTAAAAGAAATATATCATCCGGGCTATGTAGCCAAGAGGATGGAGATAGGCGCAGTTATGGGCGCAGCGCCCAGGCGTTGTGTCAAGAGAGAGAATTCGGATCCGGGAGATATCATCATCCTTTTAGGTGGTCGTACGGGACGTGACGGATGCGGTGGAGCCACAGGTTCTTCTAAGGTGCATACCGAAGAGTCCATTGAGACGTGCGGCGCAGAGGTACAGAAGGGCAATGCTCCTACGGAACGTAAGATACAGAGACTTTTCAGACGTGAGGAAGTTGCAAGCCTTATCAAGAAGTGTAACGACTTCGGAGCAGGCGGAGTGTCGGTAGCCATCGGTGAGCTGGCAGCAGGTCTTAAGGTTGATCTTGACAAGGTTCCGAAGAAATATGCGGGACTTGACGGTACCGAGCTTGCCATATCAGAGAGCCAGGAGAGAATGGCAGTTGTCGTTGATCCTGCAGATGCGGATAAGTTCCTTGAGTATGCGGCGCAAGAGAATCTCGAGGCCACAATAGTGGCTACAGTTACCAAGGAACCCAGACTTGTGCTCGAATGGAGAGGTGAGCCGATCGTTGATCTCTCAAGAGCATTCCTTGATACCAACGGAGCACACCAGGAGACAGGTGTGGATGTTCAGATACCTTCGCAGGACAACTGTCCTGTGGGTGACATTGCCATTGAGGCGGTGGATGAGGCACTTAAGGCCGGTGATGTGATCGGAGCCATAAAAGCTACGCTGGCAGATCTTAATGTCTGCTCGCAGAAGGGTCTCGTAGAGAGATTCGATGCATCCATCGGAGCGGCCAGTGTATATATGCCTTACGGTGGTAAGACTCAGTTAACAGAGACACAGACCATGATAGCCAAACTTCCGACACTTAAGGGCAATACCGATGTCGTGACCATGATGAGTTACGGCTTTGATCCTTATATATCCAGCTGGAGCCCTTATCATGGAGCCATATATGCGGTTATGCAGTCCATGTCCAAGATCGTGGCATCCGGTGGAGATTATCACAAGATCAGATTCACGTTCCAGGAGTATTTTAAGCGCATGACGGAAGACCGTTCGCGTTGGGGTGCGCCATTTACGGCACTGCTTGGAGCGTTTGATGCGCAGGTGGGATTCGGACTTCCCAGTATCGGTGGCAAGGACAGTATGTCGGGTACGTTCAATGATATCGACGTTCCGCCCACACTTGTATCATTTGCAGTAGATACGGGTAAGATATCAGATGTTATCACCCCTGAACTTAAGAAGGCGGGCAACAGACTTGTGCATTTTGCGGTTGAGAAGGACGATTATCTTATCCCTGTATATGAGAAAGTGCAGGAGATGTACGATGAGGTAACACGACTTATCAGAGAAGGCATCATTGTATCGGCGTATGCGCTTGACAGATACGGTATCATGGCTTCGGTATTCAAGATGGCCTTCGGTAATAAGCTTGGTGTAGAATTTAATGAGGATATTGAGCTTAAGGATCTTTTCGCAGATAAGATGGGCGACCTGATAGTTGAGGTCGATGCATCCAGACTTCACGAGATAGAATATGAATACGAAGTTATAGGTACTGTCACCGAGCAGAGTACGGTTACCGTGGCAGGAGAGAGCCTCAAGCTTGCAGATGCTATAGGCACATGGAGCAAGCCTCTTGATAAGGTATTCCCTTACAAGGCTTCGACCGATACTACGGCTGTGGATATGCCTTTGTATGATTCCAAGGGCGACATATATATATGTAAGCACAAGGTTGCAAGACCTTCGGTATTTATCCCGGTATTCCCCGGCACCAACTGCGAATACGATTCAAGGCGTGCCTTTGAGAGAGCGGGTGCCAATGTAAAAGATGTCGTGTTTAAGAATATGACAGCCGCAGATATCAGAGATTCGTTTGCGGAATATGTACGTGCGATAGATGAAGCTCAGATCATCATGTTCCCCGGCGGTTTCTCAGCCGGTGATGAACCTGACGGATCTGCCAAGTTCTTTGCAGCTGCTTTCCAGAATGAAGCCGTTAAGGATGCAGTCACCAGATTGCTTAACGAGCGTGATGGCCTGATCCTTGGTATATGTAACGGATTCCAGGCGTTGATCAAACTCGGATTGGTACCCGGCGGTGCTATCACGGGACAGAATGAAGCATCACCTACTCTTACATTTAATACTGTGAACCGTCACATATCCAAGATGGTATATACCAAGGTAGTATCCAACAGATCACCTTGGCTTGCTGGTGCGACTTTGGGTGATGTATATGTGAACCCGGCTTCCCACGGCGAAGGCAGATTTGTGGCACCCAAGGAGTGTATAGACAAGCTGATCGCTTCCGGACAGGTGGCGACGGTTTACTCTGATCCCGACGGTAATGTCTCTATGAATGAGGAGTACAATATCAACGGCTCTTATATGGCCATAGAGGGTATTACATCTGCTGACGGAAGAGTACTCGGCAAGATGGCTCATTCAGAGAGAAGAGATAAGGGCGTGGCGCTCAATATCTATGGTGAACAGGACATTAAGATATTTGAGAGTGGCGTTAAGTACTTTATGTAAACCTGAATGCGATATAGTCGCTTTCCGGATCAACTTTGTAAGTATAGCATGATGTTTTATGTAAACTGAGTGCATATTATATTATTTCTATAATGAAAGGCAGGTATTAATAATGGAAAACAAATGGATTCGCGGAGCAATACCCGCATTACTGCTTCACTGCAGTATCGGTACCGTATATTGCTGGTCTACGTTCAGCGGAGAGATAGCAGAATATGTAGGTGCTGATAAGAGTGCAGTGGGTTGGGCATTCTCCCTTGCGATATTCTTCCTTGGCATGTCGGCTGCATTCCTTGGAGATGTGGTAGAGAAGGACATTCATCGTTCTTCGCTCATAGCTACGATATGCTTCACGACAGGTATGGTAGGTACCGGATTTGCTATTATGATCCGCTCGCTTCCTCTTATATTCCTGTTCTACGGATGCATCATGGGTATCGGACTCGGTACGGGTTACCTTTCACCGGTTAAGACACTTATGCTGTGGTTCAAGGATAAGAAGGGCCTTGCTACAGGACTTGCCGTTGCAGGTTTCGGTGCAGCCAAGGCTATTGCTACACCTATCATGCAGAGCATACTTAATAAGTTTGACAACAACCCGGCTCCCATGTTCTTTATCATGGGCGGTGTATACTGCGTGATGATGTTCATCGGACATATGCTTCTTCGCAAGCCCTCAGATTGGGTTGAGCAGCATGCAGAGGGTGGTATCAAGGAATTCTTCGCAACTCTCGGCAAGAACTTTAAGACTTCATTCTCCAATAAGACATTCATCGGTATTTGGCTGATGTTCTACATCAACATTACCTGCGGACTTGCTCTTATATCTCAGGAGAAGCAGATATTCAATACTGTAGGACTTTCTGTAGCTACAGCAGCACTGCTCGGTACCGTAACGGCTATTGCCAATGCAGCAGGCCGTCTTGGATTCTCTGCATGGGCTGATACATTCAAGGACAGAAATACGATCTATAAGATAATATTCATCTTATCCATAGCATTCACCGGAGCTACGATCTTTACACAGGGTATCAACAATAAGATCGCGTGGCTGTGTATCGGGCTTTTAATCGTAGTCAATGCAGGATACGGCGGAGGATTCTCTAATCTTCCTACATTGCTTTCAGATCACTTCGGTATGAATTCTATTTCGGCAGTACATGGTATGTGCCTTTCCGCTTGGGCTATAGCAGGTCTTACGGGTAATCATATGGCTACATATATCGTTAATCATGTTGGCTCTTTCACAGAGATCACACTTTCTAACGGCAAGACCGCAAGCGTCAACCCTGTCGGATATCAGACTGTACTCTATGTGACAGGTGCTCTTTACGTGATCGCCCTTATCATCTCGTTTGTGATGATACCCAAGGCCGGCAAGAACAAGGCAGAATAATAATTTAAGAATAATCAGCGTAATATTACGCATAATAAAACAGAGCTTCCGCGGAAGCTCTGTTTTGCTTTGTATATGGCATTAAATATGTCGGAAGATTATGGTAGTGAGACAAACAGTTCTTCAATAGTGATACGACTGCTTGCTACTTTGCCCTGTATCATGTAGGAAGATCCGCCGCCCTTGGCACCAATCTTGCCTAGGATCGGTATCAGAGTCTTGGAATCCGTATCTTTGCTTCCGGCAAGATATCGGTAGCCTTCTTCGTCAGATCCTGAAAATATGCCGACGTAGCCGGAGAAACGTTCCTTGAGGGCATTATATGTGTTCTTTAATGATCCCTGTGGAAAGTCTGATGCTACGAATACCAGATGAGTCCGCGCGATATCAGGATCGCCCTTTTCGATGCGCGATATTATGTCTGTCTCCAATGCGCTCGCATACTTTGATCTGAGTTCTTTAATCTCTTCTATATGACGACCGGCCTGTGTGATCAGATTATCCTCATTGGTAGTCAGAAGATCCGTAAGCCCCATGATGATATCCTGTCTGTGGTCTATGTATTCTAAGGCTCTTCTTCCGCATAATATGCTTATTCTTACTCCGCCTTTCCAGTTGACCACAGATATGACTTTTATGATGCCTACTTCACCCGTATATGCTACATGAGGTGCACAACAGGCACATACATCCACCGGATCTTTGGCATCGCCTATGGTGATAAGCCTTACCTGCCCTTCTATATCGATCTTGCTTCTGTAGGTTATGTTCTTTAAATCTTCTTTTGAAGGGAATGAGGGGACAATGGGCAGATTCTTATATATCACCGCATTGGCTTTTTTCTCTTCTTCCATTATCTGGGCATATGTAAGCGGCATATCGAGATCCAAAGTGACGAATCCATCGTCGCTTAAGTGAAATCCTACGTTATTGCATCCGTAGTCATTATGGATCGTTCCGGTCAATATGTGTTCTCCGGAATGATTCTGCATGCGATCAAACCTCTTGTCAAAGTCCAGAAAACAGCGGATCTTGGAGTTTATGACAAGCGTGTCGGTAATATCTGTCAGATTATTGCAGGAAGACTTGCAGGATTCCGTGTAGTCAATTTTATACCATATACCTGAAGGTAATCCGGACGTGAATTTATCGTGTTCACCGGCTTGCATTTCGTCCAAAGGCTTGATCTTATCAGTATTCGCACCGACAATGATGCCGTCAAGCACGTCAAATTCAAGATTTTCACAACTTATCCTGCCGGTGTCGGCATATTGTCCGCCCTCTTCAGGGAAGAATATGCTGTCTTCCACGCTTATATACACGCCGTCTGCCGTCTTTACACAGCCTGTTATGACGGTCTCGCATTCCATTTTATAACTGTCGGTCTCGTATATCTTGTTCATGAATCTCCTTTTGGACGCGAATATATGCATCCGCAGTAGTTTTGCCTGTAAAGATCATATTTTTTTGAAAGCTCTATACTCTCTTTGTATCCGTTCTCTTTCTTGAAATCGGACGGAAGCCACAGAACATCGCTGTCACTGCTGTTAGCCAGGCTGTAGCCGATGCGGTTTAATGTGGCGGCGTCCTTAAGGGGACTTAGGGTAAGGGTCGTCGTATAATAGTCAAAATGCGCGGCAGAAGCTGCATTAAGACTTGCTTTTAATCTCAGAGCGTAGCATGCTTCGCATCTTCTTCCTCTCTCGGGACAGTCCTCAAGTCCCTTGGCCATATTAAAGAATACATTTGGATCATATTTGCCTACAAGAAGATCGATATGTCCCCTGCCTTCCATTTGATTATATATATATATAAGGCGCTGCAACTCGCTCAGACGATACTTGTATTCGTCTTCATTTGTTATATTTGGATTAAAGAAAAAGACGGTGGTATCAAAGCAGTCGCGGACTCTTTCCATACATATACTTGCACATGGAGCGCAACAGGCATGCAAAAGAAGTCGTTTTTTTTCGCCTGAAAGAGCATCTGTTATCTTATGAAATTCCTTATTGTAGTCAGTTTTTATGTTGTTCATTAATGTCCATTTTATCACAGTTTTACATATCTGCAATCGGACGGGATGCAAAATCACCTGTTCTTACATATATAATGCTGGAAATTGAACGCAAAAAGTTATACAATTATCTAGTGAGTTTATGCTTGCAGAATAGAGGTCATATCTGATGGATGAAGCTAACAAGCCGTTAGAGAGTTTCAAAAAGATCATTACAGGAAGACAGCTTTTAAGCACGGAAGCCAAGTTCAGATTCATATGTATCGCTACTGCGGTCGTACATGTGATATTCCTGGGTGCGATGCATGCCATACATGTGGATTTCATGAGCTTTTACAATATTGTTGTAATAGGACTGTACTTTTACATGGGTTCGGTCCTTGTGAACAGGGAGAAGTACAAGGAGATCATTATCCTGTTCTTTGCAGAGATAGAGATCCATTCTTCCCTTGCCACAGTGCTCCTCGGCATGGATTTAGACTTTATGCTGTATACCGTGGCGCTTATCCCGGCGGCATTTTATATGACCTATTCACCCACGATGCGTGATAAAGGTATCGGCTACAAATACACCATCACGCTGTCGGCATTTGTGGTGGCATGCTATTTTATAATTAGTGTGGTTGCTGCGAATCTTACGCCTTGGTGTGATACCTCGGGTTATGTTGGGATAAAGACCGGGATCAGATTCTTTAATATATTTATTGCCTTTTTCATACAGTTTGTGTTCTCCTTATTCTTTGCGATGGAAGCAAGTTACATGAGTATCCTGTTGGAGAAAGAGAATGTGAAGCTTGGCGAAGAAGCAAGCTATGATCCGCTTACCAAACTGCTTAACAGAAGAAGCCTTACCACATTTGTGAATGAGGCAATCGACACGATGGAGAGAGTCGATGTGTTCAGCATCGTGATGATGGATATAGACAATTTTAAGTCTGTCAATGATACTTACGGACATGATGTCGGAGATACGGTGCTTGTGGAACTTGCACGTATCATCATGGATGAGATCAGGGACGGCGATCATGCGTGCCGTTGGGGAGGCGAGGAATTCCTTCTCTTTGCACATGGATCCAAGTATGACACCTGTCATGCTGCCGATCGTATCAGGATGAGGCTTGCAGAGACGGAATTTAAAGCCAAGGACGACGCAGTTTTTCATGTGACTGTTACTATGGGCATATCCGAATACAGATACGGAATGCAGCTTAGAAACATAGTTGAGATCGCGGACAAGAGACTCTACTATGGCAAGACTCACGGCAAGAATCAGGTAGTCACCGAATAACATTCAATATGCGGTTATTATTTTGAACCGGCGCAACCGGGCTGTCTTATGTTATGACAAGCCGGCGGGCACCGGTTTATCAATGAAATGGAGTAATATATGGAAAAATTGATTGATCTTATCAGTAAGGAAGTTAAGGAAGCTTTTGAAAAAGCCGGATACGAATCAACATATGGTACGGTCACGGTATCCAACAGACCGGATCTGTGCGAGTATCAGTGCAACGGTGCCATGGCTGCAGCCAAGCAGTATCATAAAGCGCCCATTCAGATCGCTTCCGAGGTTGCGGACAATCTGAATGACAATGCGGTGATAGACAGCGCTCAGGCTGTTAATCCCGGCTTTTTGAACATCAATATAAGGGGAGGCTTTTTGGCCGGATATCTTAAGGATATGTCCCAGTGTGCCGACGGCAGATTCGGACTTGATGATATAGGCAAGGGACGCAAGGTTGTAGTGGATTACGGCGGACCTAACGCTGCCAAGGCGCTTCATGTCGGACATCTTCGCTCGGCTGTCATAGGTGAAGCCGTTAAGAGGATATTTAACTATGCGGGTTATGACGCAATAGGTGATATACATATGGGTGACTGGGGACTTCAGATGGGTCTGGTCATCACGGAACTTAAGGAGAGATTCCCTGATTTGCCGTATTTTGACGATTCATTTGAGGGTGAATATCCGAAGGAAGCTCCCATCACCATTGAAGAACTTGGTGAGATATATCCTACGGCTGCAGGCAAGGCAAAAGTTGATCCTGCATACAAAGATAAGGCCATGGAAGCGACGCTTAAGCTTCAGAACGGACAGAGGGGCTACAGAGCGCTGTGGAAACAGATCATGGATATCTCTGTTGCCAATATGAAGAAGATATATGATTCGCTTGACGTTCATTTTGAACTTTGGAAGGGTGAATCGGATGTGCAGGATATTATTCCGGGCATGGTCTCATATCTTAAGGATGGCGGTTATGCGCACATGTCTGAGGGAGCACTTGTAATAGATGTCAAGGAGGATACCGATACCAAAGAGATGCCTCCCTGCATAGTGATAAAGTCTGACGGCGCTTCACTGTACAATACCACCGATCTTGCAACCATTATGGAGAGAACTGAAAAGATCGATCCGGTATGTATGGTCTATCTGACGGATAAACGCCAGGATCTTTATTTTGAACAGGTATTCAGAGCGTCACGTAAGAGTAAGCTTGTGAAGCCCGATACGGAACTTGTGCATATAGGTTTCGGAACCGTCAACGGCAAGGATGGCAAGCCTTTTAAGACGCGTGACGGCGGTGTGATGCCTCTTGAGATGCTCATTAAGGACATCAACGACAGAATGTATGAGAGGATACTGGAGAACAGAGATATCGATCCGGATGAGGCAAAGAGTATAAGTAACACGGTCTCACTTGCTGCGATCAAGTATGGAGATCTGTCAAACCAGGCGTCCAAGGACTATATATTTGATGTGGACAAATTCACTTCAAGCGAAGGTAATACCGGCCCGTATATCTTATATACCATGGTTCGTATAAGGAGTATACTTGCAAAATATACGGAACAGGGCGGATCGGTTCCCGTACTGCCTTCATCCGATATGGAGTTCATTGCGCCCAAGTCCGCGTCTCAGAAGACGCTTATGCTTGCGCTTTCCGGTTTTGCTCCGGTGATAGAAGGCGCATGCGCGGAGGTTGCACCTCACAGGATATGCGCATATATCTACAGCCTTGCCAATGCATTTAACGGATTCTATCATGATACGAAGATCCTTGCATGCGAGGATGATAAGGAGAAGTCAGGATACATAGCGATCCTGGTGCTGACTCTTAAGATACTGGAAGCCTGCATTAAGATGCTTGGATTTGATTCGCCGTCGAGAATGTAGTCAGAAGACGGCAGGGGATAACATATGATATTTAAGTGCAAAAACTGCGGTGGTAATACAATATATGACCCGGATAAGGGGACTATGTGCTGCCCTCATTGTGACGGACTTGACAGTGAGGAAAAGGTTACAGGTACCGAAACCATGAAAAGCTGTTTAAGCTGTGGGGCTCCCTTGGATGAAGTCATCGGGGAACATACTTCGGCAACCAGATGCCCCAATTGCGGTTCATACATAATACTGGATGAGAGAGTACAGGGAGCATATACTCCCAAGCTTATCATTCCTTTTAAGGTAAGCAAGAATAAGGCGATAGACCTTTTGCATAAAGAGTTCGGGCGAAGGGTATTCACACCGTCGTCTTTCTTAAGCCGCGCCTCGGTGAGCAAGATAGAAGGTACGTATGTACCGTTTTTCATGTACGACTATAACACTGACAGCGATTATCATGGGACAGGTACTAAGGTACGGACATGGAGATCGGGTCAGTATGAATATACCGAGACGTCATATTTTGACATACATCGTGAACTGGAAGCTGATTTTGACAAAGTTCCTGTGGATGCTTCCGACTATATGGATGACCAGTGCATGGATCTGATGGAGCCCTATGATTATGCGGCTTTGGAGGGATTCATGGAAAAGTATATGTCCGGATATCTCGGAGAGAAGTACAACCGGGATGAGGAAGAACTTGCGCCGAGAGCTGTAAAGAAGCTTACGGATGCGATAGAGAGCATGATCGGTGACAGTATTAGCGGTTATGCTACCGTAAGTAAGAAGAGCCTTAACGTTGATGCCAAAAAGAAACTTGCTCAGTTTGCACTTTTACCGGTATGGGAATATGTATTCAGTTATGGTGGAGAGGATTATCGCTTCTTTGTAAACGGACAGACCGGCAAGGTGGTGGGCAGGACTCCGGTAGCCAAGGGTAAAGTATTTGCCTACGGTGCCACGGTGTTCGGAGTGGTATTTTGGATAATGTCGATGATCAGACTGCTTTTGGCAGCGTTTGTATAGATAGGATAGGACAGAGCAATGATTAAGTATCTTAGATATTTTGCTATACCGATCATAGTGGCGTTTGTGCTCACAGTGATATCTTTGAGCGTTCATAGCGGAGCCGAGAACGCCATAGACTACGAGAGGCATAATGATGTATGGGATCATACGGACTGTGTGTATGACCTGGCATGTAAGATGACTGATGAAGAGGCAGAGGAACTCAGAGCCTATATAGTGGAACTCGAGGAAGAGTGTCTGGCGGATATCGTGGTCATCACACTTGATGATCCGGAATACGGATATCTTTCCAAGGTTAGGGAATATGCAGATTCTTTCAGCGAAGAGTATGGCACGGGCTATGATTATCCGGGAGGCTCGAGTATAGTATTCGTGGACAACTGGAGCAGAGGCGGGGATGGCAAGATACATTCCTGGATATCTACGACAGGTGCGGTAAGAGAGAGACTGTCTGATTCCGAATGCGATGATATCCTGAATATACTTGATGAGATAGAGGGTGACTATGCCGATCCCTATGACCAGTATCGTGAGATAGTCGGTAAGCTTGCAGGGAAGGCGATGCCTCTTAAACCGCCGTATTCAATGCTTATAGTTTTTATCGTGGCGGTTGTGGTCGCAGGAATATATATTATCATCAATATCACGAGCAAGCTTGGAGACGTTACCACTAACTCTCATACATATGTTAAGGGCGGTAAAGGTAATTTGAAAGTCAGTACGGATACATTCCGCAATAAGACTGTAACCAAGAGAAAGATAGAGACCAGTTCGGGTGGCGGCGGTGGCGGAAGCCATGGCGGCGGCGGTCATTCGAGATAGAAAGTTAAAACAGGAATTAATAATGGATCAGAAATTCATCAGAAACTTTTGCATAGTTGCACATATTGATCATGGTAAGAGTACGCTTGCCGACAGGATCATAGAAAAGACCGGCCTGCTCACGGAGCGTGAGATGCAGGAACAGGTGCTTGATAATATGGATATAGAGCGCGAGAGGGGCATCACCATCAAGGCCCAGACCGTGCGTACGATATACAAGGCAAAGGACGGACAGGAGTATGTCTTTAATCTCATAGATACTCCGGGACATGTGGACTTCAATTATGAGGTGAGCAGATCTCTGGCAGCCTGTGACGGAGCAGTCCTGGTGGTGGATGCGGCTCAGGGTATAGAGGCTCAGACTTTGGCCAACGTATATCTGGCGCTTGATCATGATCTTGAAGTATTCCCTGTAATCAATAAGATAGATCTCCCGAGTGCCGAGCCTGAGCGCGTTATAGAAGAGATCGAGGATGTGATCGGAATAGAAGCCAAAGATGCCCCGCTTATAAGTGCCAAGAACGGCATAGGTATAGAGGATGTCCTTGAGAGGATAGTAGAACGTATCCCGGCACCGACAGGTGACGCTTCGGCACCACTTAAAGCCCTGATTTTTGATTCGCTGTATGATTCATACAGAGGAGTAATAGTATTTGTCAGGATAATGGACGGTGTCGTGAAAAAGGGCACCAATATTAAGATGATGGCTACCGGAGCCAATGCGGAAGTGGTTGAGGTAGGTACTTTCGGCGCGGGCCAGTTTATTCCCGGTGAAGAATTGTCTGCCGGAATGGTAGGATATATTACGGCATCCATTAAAAATGTGAGAGATACGGCTGTGGGTGATACGGTGACGGATGCTGATCGCCCCTGTGATGAAGCGCTTCCCGGATATAAGAAAGTGCAGTCCATGGTATTTTGCGGTATGTATCCTGCAGACGGTGCCAAGTATCCGGACTTAAGAGATGCCCTTGAAAAGCTCCAACTTAACGATGCATCACTTAATTATGAACCGGAGACTTCGGTGGCTTTGGGATTCGGTTTCAGATGCGGATTTTTGGGACTTTTGCATCTTGAGATAGTACAGGAGAGACTGGAGAGAGAGTATAATCTTGATCTTGTTACCACGGCTCCCGGAGTAATATATCATGTATGGAAGACCAATGGCGAGATGATAGAACTTACCAATCCCACCAATATGCCGGATCCGTCAGAGATTGATTACATGGAAGAGCCCATCGTGAGTGCCGAGATCATGCTCACCAGTGAATATCTGGGCTCCATTATGGGACTATGCCAGGAAAGACGCGGCAGGCAGACCGGCATGGAATATATAGATTCGGGAAGAGTTCTTCTTAAGTATGATCTGCCGCTTAATGAGATAATCTATGATTTCTTTGATGCATTAAAGAGCAGGTCGAGAGGCTACGCTTCATTTGACTATGAGCTTAAGGGTTATGAGAAGAGTTCGCTGGTTAAACTCGATATCCTTATCAACAGGGAAGAAGTGGATGCTCTTTCGTTTATTGTACATGCGGACAGTGCTTATGAACGCGGCCGCAAGATGTGTGAAAAACTTAAGGATGAGATCTCGAGGCACTTATTTGAGATTCCCATACAGGCAGCCGTAGGAGGCAAGATAATAGCCAGGGAGACGGTAAAGGCCATGAGAAAGGACGTCTTAGCCAAGTGTTACGGCGGTGATATCACGCGTAAGAAGAAGCTTCTTGAAAAGCAGAAAGAGGGCAAAAAGCGTATGCGACAGATCGGTAATGTCGAGATACCGCAGAAGGCCTTTATGTCAGTGCTCAAGTTGGATTCAGAGTAAATAGTTGCCCGCGAACATATATGCATGCACCGCAGACACGCTTCCGCTAAGCTTTTGCTCGCAGCGGTACATAAGTCGACAAAGGACGTCGACTAAGTGCCGGCGGCAAAAGATTGTCTGCTTATACATGCATATATGTTCGCGGGCAGTCAACTTTCAATTATGATTTCTATCTATATTCACATTCCATTTTGTGTTAGAAAATGTAATTACTGTGATTTTTTATCCTTCAGCGCATCTGATGAACTGAAGGAAAGGTATGTTGCGGCTTTATGTGATGAAATAAGGCTGTACTCGAAGGATCTCTCTAAGGATTCTAAAGAGATATATACAGTATTCTTTGGTGGGGGAACGCCGTCTTTACTTACTTCCGGGCAAATTAACAGAATAATGGAGACGATACACGAGGGCTTTAGAGTGATCGATAAAGCCGAAGTGAGCATGGAATGCAATCCCGGTACAGTAAAAGGGGATATTTTAAGATCGTTACGCGAATCGGGAATAAACAGACTGAGCATAGGGTTACAGTCTGCCATAGATTCGGAACTTAAGGCTCTTGGGCGTATACATGACTATGAGGGGTTTGTAAGAACCTACAGCGAGGCAAGGGATGCCGGATTTGACAATATCAATATAGATATCATGAGCGGGATACCGGGGCAGACACTTAAGACATATGAAAAGACACTGACTGAAGCGGTCAACGCTAACCCGCAACATATTTCGGCTTACAGCCTGATCATCGAAGAAGGCACAAAATTCGCGGATCTTTACGGTGCTGACAGAAGTGTCAGCTATACAAATTCGGCGATTCTTCCACTCCCGGATGAGGATGATGAGCGTCGCCTGTATTATATGACAGGAGATATATTAAAGGCTGCGGGTTATGACAGATATGAGATATCCAATTATGCCTGCCCGGGTTATGAGTGCAGGCACAATAATGTATATTGGACCGGCGGAGAGTATATAGGTGTCGGTCTCGGGGCGTCTTCCTACTTCAGAGGTTACAGATATAAGAATACTTCTGTGATAAACGAATATTTGGAGGATATAGAATATATAAGCGACAGGGATATACCGGTATGCTATGACGTATTTGATGAGTATAAGGACAGCGATTATAAAGGATATTGCGGGCTTCATGATGAGGTGACTTTTATAGAAGAAAAAGATGCCATGGAAGAATACATGTTTCTCGGTCTTCGCAGGATGCAGGGAATAAGCATGGAGGGATTCAGACTGAAATTCGGGCATTTTTATAACGATATATATGGATCCGAGACAGACAGACTGATATCCGAAGGTCTGATAGAAAAAGACGGCGATATGATCAGGCTGACGCCTAAAGGAATCGATGTAAGTAACAGTGTTTTTGTGCGTTTTTTACTGGACTGAGACCGGACAAAAGGCATAAAGCCAATGAATTTAAGGCTGATTGGGGGATTTTACGCAAAATCCTTCATATAAGTATTGACTTATGGGTATTTCTGACATAAAATAACATTTGCGTGTGCGACAAATCGTCCGTGTCCGGATTGTCCGCACTTACAGATTGAATTTGTTAGGAGGTGGAGAACTTGGCTAATATCAAATCCGCTAAAAAGAGAATTTTAGTATCCAATGCCAATGCAGAGCGCAATAAGGCTATTAAGTCCGGCGTCAAGACAGCTGTCAAGAAAGTGACCGCTGCTGTTGAGTCAGGAGATAAGGCAGCTGCTTCTGCGGCTTTAGTCGAGGCCACAGCTACTATAGACAAGGCTACATCTAAGGGAGTATATCATAAGAATACTTCTGCAAGGAAGGTATCCCGTCTTAGCAAGGCTGTTAACGAGATGGCTTAATACATCTTTGGGGCCCGTGATCTTACAGGATCATAATACAGGATTTATACAAAACGCGTGACCGTCATCACGCGTTTTTTTGCGTGCGCAATGAGCCAAAGTGATAGCCTCGTGCTGGCACGTGAGGCTATCACTTTGACGAATGCGGGGCACCGAGAAGCTTGGCTTCGAGGTTGCTGTTACGCAGAGAAGCTGCGTAACAGCGCACGCAAAATTGCAAAGTTGCATTCATCTCCCTGTTGACATCACACACGCTGTGTGTTATATTTTCACTGTCGAAAAACTTCAGACCGGTTTCGGTTTTATTTCCAATACGTAATTGCATATTTAGGAGGTAATCTATGTATTCTTCTGTCCTTTCAGGCGGACTTTGCGCAATTGAGAGCTTTATCGCCAATGTTGAAGTCGACGTATCCAGGGCATTACCCGGTTTTGATATGGTAGGCAAGCTGTCCAATGAAGTAAAGGAAGCCAAAGAAAGAGTTCGTGTTGCACTTAAAAACAGTGGGATCGACATCCCGCCGGTACATATAACGGTCAATATATCGCCGGCAGACATCAAAAAGACCGGGACTGCCTATGACCTTCCGATAGCGATGGGTATACTTAATTCCCTGGGGATCATTCCCGATGACAGACTAAAAGATGTGCTTGTGATCGGGGAACTTGGGCTGATGGGTGATGTGTGCAGTGTGGAGGGCGTACTGCCTATCGTACTTGCGGCGAAGAAGGAAGGGATAAAAAACTGTGTTGTCCCTGCGGATAATGCAGGGGAAGCTGCGTATGTAGAGGGAATGAAGATCATCCCGGTACGCAACCTTATAGAAGTCACGGAAACACTTAACGCGTGCTCTGATGCAGATGCTCATATATACACTGATGACCATAGGGAGACTTTGCAGGCAGACGGTGAAAAAACATGTGATTTTGCAGATGTCATAGGGCAGGATGCATGTATAAGAGCGGCTTTGATCGCGGCGGCAGGTTTCCATCATATGCTCATAATCGGACCTCCGGGTTCGGGCAAGACGATGATAGCCGAACGCATGCATACCATCATGCCGCCTCTTACGGCGGATGAGAGTCTGGAAGTATCGATGCTTTACAGTATAGCCGGGCTTCTTAATAAAGACAGGCCATATATGTATGACAGACCTTATTTTTCACCTCATCATACCGCGACAATAAATGCGCTCGCAGGAGGAGGGGCCGGTTCCAAACCCGGCGTGCTTGCACTTTCCAATAAAGGTATTCTTTTTTTGGATGAACTGCCGGAATTTGACAGAAGATGTATTGAGGTGCTGAGAGAGCCTTTGGAACACAAAAAGATACAAATATCACGTGTTATGCATACGTGTGATTATCCGGCGGATTTCATGCTGGTGGCGGCGGCCAACCCATGTCCGTGTGGATTCTACCCGGATCGCAATCTCTGTAACTGCTCGGACCATATGATAGACAGGTACAGATCCAGAATATCGGGACCCATAAGAGACAGGATCGATATCACGGTGAGGTCATCGAGGATCGACGCTGAGAAGATCGTTAAAGGGGCGACGGCCGGTGGGTGGAAAGCGGCACATAAGCGCCCTGTTTTTGACAGTGCCACCTTAAAGGCGCAGGTGATGGAGGCTGTCAAGATCCAGAAAGAACGCTTTAAGGGTACGGATCTTGTGCATAACAGTGACATATCTTCAGCTGATATAGATAAGTACTGTCCTCTTGGCAAAGATGAGAGCGATTATATGAAGGATATATATGATGATATGAAACTTACGGCCAGATCGTATCATAAGCTGCTTAAGGTGGCCAGAACGATAGCTGATATCGACGGCGAAGACAATATAGGCATGAAGCATCTTAATGAGGCTTTGTGTTACAGGGGATGAGGATAATATGAACGAAATATACAGTGAAAAAGAAAGCCTTTGCTTTTTGCAGATGCTTACCGGCTTTTATGCCAAGCAGATCGATATGTTAAAGACGCATTTCGGAACATATGCAAAAGCAGTCACGGCTGATGAAAGTGCGCTTAAGAAGGTGATAAAGCCGGAATTTGTCACCAGCTTGGTAACGGAAAGAGAGTTAAAAGGAGTGCCAAGTGCCTGTGCGGAGCTTAAAAGCAGGGGCATAGGTTATTGTGTGGCAGGAGATGAAGATTACCCGAGACGCCTTTTGGGGATCAAGGATATGCCGTTATCTCTGTTTTATATGGGTGAACTGCCGGATGAAGACAGACCGAGCGTGGCGATCATAGGAGCGCGCAACTGCTCGGGATACGGAAGACAGATGGCCAGGGAATTTGCAAGAGAGATAGGATCTGCAGGAATACAGGTCATAAGCGGTATGGCCCTGGGAATAGACGGGATAGCGCAAAAAGGGGCGCTTAGCACAGGCGGAAGATCTTTCGGGGTATTAGGTTGTGGGGTGGATATCTGTTATCCGCAGAGTAATCATGATTTGTACGATGAACTTAAGACAAAAGGCGGGATCATAAGTGAGTATAGACCGGGGACAGAGCCGATCGCCCGACTTTTTCCCGAAAGAAACCGTATCATATCGGGCCTTTCGGATGCGGTGCTTGTAATAGAAGCAAGAGAGAGAAGCGGAACCCTTATCACCGTATCCATGGCACTTGATCAGGGCAGAGAGATATATGCGCTGCCGGGGCGGGTGACGGATTCTTTAAGCACGGGCTGCAACAGGCTTATCTGGGAGGGTGCGACGCCGCTTGTAAGGCCGTATGATTTTGTGGATGACTTTTTAAAAAAGACAGGTTTTACATGTAATGTTATGAAGGGCAAAAAGAAAGGACGCCCGGAGACGTCCTGTAAGTCTTATGATGAAAGATTTCTTACATCAAATGAAAGAAAGATATTGTCA
>JAEEGL014862161.1_pt1 | contig 61640 bp, 58 predicted proteins | sample 9134231 | NCBI WGS metagenome assembly JAEEGL01 (sample SAMN16246548, study PRJNA631951) | gut metagenome | biome: gut microbiome; feature: rumen; material: fiber-attached | host: Bos | place: Iran: Karaj | collected 2018-10
CCAAAGCCGTGCCCATACACACGATATCCAGACGCTTCATAGAACTCTCCTTCTTGCTTCCAATAACACAATAATTTACCTTCTGCATTATACCACTCGGGCAAGTGCTTTTCGAAAAAGGCATAAGCAGGGTTTATCTCTTTTTTCGGGAAAAGCACCCGTACATGGCAAGTCCCGGTCATGCCTTTTCCAGCATGCCGGGACTTTCAAATCTATTCTGTTATTCAATCACCTAAGGCGTATACCCCCGCCTTTTCAGAGCGGCCGATCAATCTTCTACCGTCTCGCCCGGGACCTCCGGAACACTCGCTGTGATTACATCGCAGGCCTCAAAGCCTAAAACTTCCAAGTCTAATCTCTCATACTTTTCCATGCTTCTACTCCTTTATATCATGTGGTCGGCTTCGGTGTATTGATATAGTTCATGACCGCCTGATAGTAGTCGTACAGTGCAACCATAGCATATTGCTTGCCGGTTGTAAATGTTCCGCTTGTATTCTTAAGTACTGCGTTGACATAGGAGAGAACACTTACCTCGCCCTGCTGGATATTATGCATGGAAGCGAAAGATCTCGGCCCGAGGCCCTCGACCACATACACATACCAGTTACCTTCACCAAGATCGTCTGTTCTCTTGAAGACCGAGTTATCCGGATAGTAGTGATTATCCGCAAGCTTTACATAGTAATAGATCTTCGTCCTCGAGTTCATCGATACGGAATAGGCAGCACTTACGATATTGTTCTTGCCGACAGGACTTACGAAAGCGAAAGGAGCGACGAGTGTCTGTACTCTGGAGATATCATCCGAAGAGTAGTCCGAATTTTTAATAGCTTCTTCATGAGTATTGTTATCGGTCCATCCGGAGTTCTGGAGATAATAGCCGTAATCCTCCATCGCCTTAACCAGAGCGACTACATTCTCACCATAACCATCTGTATTCTTGATATACTCGCAGTATTCCTGACAGGAATAAACACTCTCGGACGTCTCGCCATCCGTACCATAGTGAAGTGTCGCCGTGAATGTATCCGCGATCTCCATAGCATTGAGTTCCAGGACAAAACAGTAAGTCGGTGCACCGAAAGCACTTTCTGTACACTCGGCAAATGTCACCTTATGTCTGCGTCCGTTCGAAAGCTTGAAGGTCACATAAACGGTGTCCTTATCCACGCCTTCCGGAATCTTGACCATGCACTTGACGCCGATTGAATCTGACAGTTCGACTGCATAACCCAGGATCATCGGAGCCGGATAATCCTCGGTGCTCATCGGATACTGCTCATTAAACTCCGCTGTCGTGTACTCTGTATAACGGACATGGTTCGGGAAAGTCTTCGTGGACTCTGCTCTGAGACGATACTTCATGAGGTAGTGACGCTCGATCTGGGTACCGTTGTAAGTAACCGGTGCGTCCTTACTGTCCCATGTAGAGTCTACATTATAGTACTTATTGCCAAGCTTGACGATATTCCAGCCATGCGCCTCGCCATTACCCAGACCTGCGATCAAACGGGTGTCAACACCCACTGTCAGAAGCATACGGTAAATCAGATTCGCATAGCCCTGACATACCGCAGTTTGATCGATCAGAGCGGCATATGCGGAATACTTCAGCGTGTAAGCCTCATCGTTCAGGTTCGTGTAATCATATGTACAGTGCTTAGTGACATAATCATAGATTGCGGTGAACTTCTGATAATCCGTCTTTCCATCAAGATTCAGGGAAGCAAGAACACTGTCAATCGTTTCAGCCACCTGCTGTTCCTGTTCCGCCGTGGTGTAATATTTCATATGGAAAGCGTAAGTTACATTAGAATACGTAGCGCTAAGACTTGCTCCGCTGCTCAGCACATGCCAGCGGAGATAGTCACCTCTGTCCGGAACTCCGGTATGTGTATATGCCGCATCTAAGATCGGCTTGTAAAAACTCTGAACATACGCAGATATTTCATCACCTGACATTGAATGGAGATCCTGATGATCTGCCGGATAATTGAGCGTAACAGAAAACTCTTCCACACGGGCGGCCATCTTATCCGCCACATATGCGCCGGCCTCTTCCACAGTGTCAAACACCGAGGTATCCCCATCTGTTGCCAGAGTGGTGACGATCGCCGCGCGGTTCTCCTGCGCCGACACCTTATCTGCCATAACCGTTGCCGGGATCAGGCTGACTGCCATGGTCGCGGTAAGCAGTAAGGATAACAATTTCTTACTATGCTTCATAATACTGTCCTCCTATGTAATCCGACGTCCTTCCGGGAGGGCCGGCTCATCCTGCCGAAGCCCGAAGCGCCTCAATTCACATAACATATCAGTAATATTTTACTCCACGGACTGCGCTCATTCAACTTGCCAATCGTAACTAAAGTGTTACGATTCGTCCTTCTGTCAGCGTTTTCCGAGAAGCGCGCGGTTATACTTTCTCCATTTGGAAAATGTCACTCTTGCGGCGATAAAAAGCGCCAGCGCGAAGACCTGCATGAGAAAGAAGAACCCATTTGCCTTAAACCCTCCGTGGAAGAGGCTGTCCTTGTCTCCATCCAGAGAGAGGATAAGGCAGTGCATGAGCCCGTTTCCGACAAGAACTCCCAGACAGCCGCCGGAAAGGTTCGACCAGAACTTCTCCAGTTTCTTTGTCGGACCGGAAATATCTGCGATCCCGGCAATAACGGCGACGATGCCGAGCAAGTAGAATAGCGAGGCTAAAACCGCAAATAATGCCAGAGCACCCGCCGCGTCTCTTGACGCTTTGATCTTTCCTGCGTAATCCGCAATATTCAAAATCCATCGGGTCAGTTCGAGAGACGAGACCTCGGATTTAAAGACAGTAAAAAGATTGAGGAACGGCGAAGCTGCAAGAATAACCATGAACACGAGTGCAATGACTCTCGATCCTATCGTATCAAAAACTTTCGGTGCAACTCCCGGTGCCATCACCGGCTGCTGGTAGCCCTGTTGCGGCATATATCCCGGCTGAGCCATCGGTTGCTGGTAACCCTGCTGTTGATAACCCGGCTGAGCCATCGGCTGCTGATAACCCTGCTGCTGATAGCCCGCCGGAGCGACCGGATCAAGCGCTACAGTCTGCGCCAGCTGCTGCATCTGAGCCGGTGCTGCCTGCTGAACCTGCTGAGGCTCCGCAATCTCTGCCTGATCCGCACTCTCTATCTCAAAATGATATCCGCATTTACTGCAGAACTTATGTGTATCCTCTACCTGTGACTGGCAATTCGGACATGTCTTCATGACACCACCCCCTAAAGAGAATTATAGCATCAGTCGCCCGTCACGAAACATGTATCTGTTTCCAGGTACCAGTAGATACCGTATCTCTCGTCGCCCGTCTGATAGTAAGGGATCAGCGGGAGATCCACATTATAGCCTTTACAGTTGAATAGACCGGAGAGCATGAAATTCCCGTCGCCGTTTCGCGTGATATATGAATCAAGTTCATCGCGAAATCTCGTAAGCGAGACTCCTTTAGGAAGTATCAGGTATTCTTCTTCGAGCACGCTTTTCTGAGTTTTTCCGTACGTGATGTCAGATCTCAGCGCCGTCCCGAAAACCACTTTCCATGCAGGTGCAACTACATCGATGCCGGCACCGGCCGCGATACCCCATAGCTTCGACCCGAGCGGCACACAGAGAACGAACGGGCCATAAGTAAAGCCGACAGGCACAGGTCCTCGGTTCACCTCCGCGGCGGGAACGGGTTCTATCGAATTCGGGATCCGCGGTGCTTTTCGCGTAACAAGCTGCGGAAGCGCATCCGTCAGGACATGCGAGGAAAGCTTCATCTCAAAATCCAGAGTGATCGTTTCATTCCCCTTGAGCTTGACCGGAAGATACGGACCATCGTCCGGAAGGATCTCTTTTCTATTGGCGACCCAGACCGGGATCAGAATCCTGATGTTCGTGACCTCATCCGAGAAAGGCGAGTCTTCAGCAACATGTCTGACCGACAGTTTTCCCGCGTCAAAATCGACATTCATAAAGAGTCTGACATGATCCGAGACCCTTACATTCGAGGAGATCCACTGCGCGATGATCACGTCATCACCGTCTTTATAGAACACCTGATCCGCGACCTTTGCGAAGTCCTCCATTCCGGTTCCGACACAGCACCAGAACGGATTCTTCTCGGGTGTATTCGGCGAATACAGACGATAGTAGCCGGTCGCCATCGGGTTGAAATATGTGTATCCGCCCTCCGGTCCCACCGAACCGAGTTTCGCATTCCAGAGCGTTCTCTCGATATAGTCGGCGAACCGGATCTTCCCGGTCCGTTCATAGAGCATCTGTGCAAGCTTGATCATGTTATATGCGCAGCAGCTCTCCGCGTTACACTGTGTGCGGGATCCGTCCAGAAGCCCGTCCTCGAAGAAGTGCTCCATGTCGCCGATGCCGCCTGTCTGATAGCACTGCTTGGCCGTGACGAGATCGAAGAAACGCGTGGCAAGCTCGATACGCGCCTCCGCGTCCTCGGAAGCACCTGATCCCGCTTCCTGCTTCTTGGGATCCACATCTTTTCGAAAAGCACCTGTCCCGCGCAGATATCCGATGATCTTCGGGATCGTCGCGTTCGCATGCACACCCTTCAGGCGGTTTCTGAAACCGAGAAGTTCATGATAGAGTTCGGGTTCATCGAAGACCTTTGCCGCGCGTCTGTACTTCTCATCTCCCGTTATATCGAAGAGCTGATAAAGGCTGTCATTCATGCCGCCGTACTCGACCGAGAGCACACGTTTTCTGGTTTCTTCATCCCACGACAGCGCGCGGTCACAGCACCAGCCGGCAAGTTTTTCCGCCACGACGGAAGCTCCCTCGATATCTGCATACTGCCAAAGATCGATCAGGCCCTGCAGCACCTTGTGAATCGCGTACCACGGCACCCACTGCTGTGCATCGGATCTTCCCTCAACGGCATCAAACTGGATCTCCACGTTGCCCGGATCCTGTACGGTCGCCGCGCTGAGGAAACCTGATCCGAGTTTTTCCTGGCACTCGGAAAGACCGGCAACGATCGTCTCCGCTTTACCGGTGCAGACGGCAAGTTCTTTTCGTGCGGAATCAAGTTCCTCACAGGTGATCCTTTCGAGAGCAGCGACCTGCCCGCGAAGGTATGCGATCCGCATCGCGAGCGCTGAGAAATAATGACCGACACCGTGTCCTGCGATGAGACTGTCTTCCCAACCGCCATAGGGCTCCGCATCCGTTTCGATCCCTGCGGTCCGGCGGAATCCGGCGAGCACGCGGTAAGTACTCATCTTCTCAAGAAATTCCGCATTCAGAGCCATCTTCCCGGTCCAGCGCGGTTCCGTCATCTGCACCTCTTCCAAAGCAAACCGTCTCATCAACTGCACCTCATCATTCTTGCCAAGAGCAGAACAGCTTAATCAAGATCAATATCCAGATACTCGAGCATTTCATCGAAGGTCATCTTCAGAGCCTTATATCTCGGATCGTCGACAAACTTTCCGTTTCCATACTTCTTTTCGAGTTCTTCTTCGGACATATCTTCCAGATCATATTCATCCATAAAGGCCTCATGATCCTTGTTCCATTCTTTTTCTAAATCGGCGATGTTCCTGCGGGCTTCCTCACCATGCTCATTTGTCTCATCGATCCATTCATCCACATTTAAGTCTTGACTTTCAAAACACAGACCGGTAGCATTCTGTGGAAGTCCGAAAAAATTAGCAGCATATCCCTGGATATAAGCGATATACCATCTATCTCCGTATTTTACAGCATCCAGGAAAAGGAGCGCGTCTTTACCATTAATCGTAAGACTTACCGCCATAGGCTTATACCCGTCCGCATTCAGTGGAGATGACCAGGAAAGAATCAAATCATATTGCTTGTATGAATCAACATCTTTTAAATAGAATTCAGAATCAACACATTCTCCCACCTCTATATCCCATTCCGGATCAAAAACTGTATCCATCAGGCCATCGAGTTTCTTTGCGTCACTTTCTTGCATCACAGAATAAGTCATACCTTCGTTGACTTTCTGCAAAACCTCGTTCTTGTGAGTCGCAGAGATAATACTCATACGCATATTGTAGATCCAGTTCGAAACGGAAGCTCTCCGACGCTCGTAGTTCAGTTCGTTAATAAATGCGTCATCCGATCCACCCAGCACATAATAATCCGTATAAAAATGCTGTGGCATAACAACTGTTAATCGTCTCATATTTGTTTTTGCACTGTAGTTATCGCAGAAAGTCTCGATCGCAAATGTCGAGATCATCTTCTGTACATCCTGCTTTCCCAGCGCCTCACAGAAGGCAGTCGCCGCCTCTTCCGGAGAACGATACCCGGATCCTTCCATTTTATTACCATTCTTTTTCTTGCCGCAGCCTGACGAAACAAGCATGATTCCCATCATAGTCACAGCAACAACTTTTCTGATTCTTCCAGCCATTTTACAACCTCTTTCCCCGTGTGTGCGAAGCACTTCACGAACCCGTTATATCTCGTATTATAACATTCGATGTTTAAGAATTAATAAAGTTTATTCTCCGTGCATTGACTCTCTAATTCCGTGGTGATACGTTTTTATCAAGGGATATAAGTGTGTTGTGAAATTGGTACAAGGAAGTACAGGGAGGTGTTTCAGATGGAGATCATCTGGAAGCGCAAAGACGAATTCACTCTTCAGCCGAAGATCTACTCATTTCCGGAACTTTTCGCGATGGCGGCTCTGGTGTCGCTTCTCGGCTTTATGGTCGAGAACATGTGGATGCTGACCCGAAGCGGTTTTATCGACAACCGCAACATGAACCTGCCGTTTCTTCTCGGCTACGGCATCGCCGTCGTCGGCATGTATCTTATGATCGGCACCCCGCGGAAGAATCACCTTCTCTTCTACTACATTCTCGTATTCCTGTTCGTCTCAGCCGGCGAGATCGCCCTCGGCTTTCTGGTCGAAGATTTCTGCGGGTTCTACTACTGGGATTACACAAACCTGCCTATGCACCTGACACGCTATACCAGCCTCTTTACGAGCCTCGGCTTCTCTGCGATCATCACGGTCTTCATGTACTACTTCTTCGAGCCGCTGATGCGCCTTTTTCACACCACGATGACTCCGAGAAGAAGACGCATCGCGATCGCTCTGTTCATCGCTCTGCTCGTCGACATGCTCTATTCATTCCACCTCATGCATGAGGCGGGCGACGTCTACAAATCCTGGAAGATATATTTGAGCCTCCCGATCGGATAATCACTTCAGCGTATCGATATCCGGCATATCGATCGTCGTGTACTCTAGAGGCATCTGATATTCTCTCTCGTAGATTTCTTTCCAGACGCGGTAATTCTCTTTTCTGAGCTGATCGGTCTGCTTCTTATACGGCAGATTCTTATCAGGATAGATCGGCTCGGAAATATGAACGGTATACTCCTGGATCGGGAATCCGTCTTCGCCGATATTCTCGGTATCTCTCATCGTGATAAAGCACGGCAGGACCGGCACGTCGTTTTTCGCCGAGAAGATAAAAGCACCGTTCTTGAGCGGCTTCGGTTTTCTGTAGTTCCACCACATGCTCTGCTCCGGATAGACCAGAACAAAGTGACCATTCTTAAGGACTGTATTCGTCACCTCGAAGAACTTTCTCATCGTGCGGATATCCGACGACAGCGGCAGCGTGTTACAGTTTCTCATGAGGAATCCGTAGAAGCCCGGGAAGGACGTATAGTTGCCCTCGCGGATGACGCGGTAGAACGTACGCTTCTTCTGCTTCGCCGCCTCATAGACGAGCTGGATGATGAAGCTGTCGAATGCATTGAAATGGTTGCATGTAATGACCGCTCCGGAATCAAGGTTCTGGAAGTGCTCGATGCCTTTCATATCCTTGATGATCAGCTGTCCGTTCTTAATGAGTTTATCGACGACTTTATGTGCCTGCGAAAACGCGACCTTCGTACGGATCTTCTGGGCAAGGCTCTTCTTCAGGTAATCGATATCATCCGGAAGCAGGGGCTTCGTCGGCGGGTCATCCTCGACATCCTCGAAGAATCTTCCGTCACGCTCGAATTCCTCGATCTTCTTAACGATCTCGACGCGGTCTTTCGCGCGCTTGTCGCGGTTTAATCTCTTAAGGTAATTGTCCTCGCGGTTCGTTTCCTTTACCGCGGTCTTACGGAGTTTCTCCGCCGCTTCAGTATCGCGCCGGCGCTCTTCATCCGTGTATGCCTTAAGATCCGCTTCGATCTCCGGATACACGGGAGTAGCCTTGGCATAACTCATATAGATGTCCGCATGCGGGCAGTCCTCATAGTGCCACGGTTTGTTGAACATGATGTAGTGAAGGATCTTCGCCTCTTCGATCGGATACGTAATCTCGCCGAACACTTCCGTATTCCACCGCTGATCCAGGAAAAGCACCCGGTCCTTGCAGATCAGGTTCAGGTAGTCCTCGTCCTGTGTGACAACGAAATCATATGTATGCAGCTCCTCGAGGAAACGGTGCAGGATCTGCTTTTCGCGGAAACTCTTACAGTTCAGCAGAAGCACGCCCGCATTAAAGTAGTTATGGCGGGAAACTCCGAGACACTTCTCGACATACTCGCCGTACTCACTGATCTGTACCATCACCTGCTCGTGGCAGGCGGCAAGATAAAAGTCACGTAATTCCGTATTGTAAAAAGCACTGATGTCGCCCGGTATGATCGTATCGGCATCAAGATAGACAGCCTTATCCAGTTCCTGATGCATGTCGGCGATCAGCAGCCGGAAATAAGTGGTTTTCGAGTAGTAATCGCGAAGCGGGAATTCATGCTCGATGAGGTTTAAGTTCTCCGTAACATCCTCGAAGCAGACATCATAGGAGACCGCAAGGCCGGCGCTGTCGAGCTGATTGCGGAACTGATCCTGTGCTTCCGGGGAAATGTCCGTGTTGAGGATATAAATCGAGTACACGTAGTTCTCCGATGCATTCTTCAAAAGCGAATACATCGAAACCATACAGTATTTCAGGAATTTTTCATCACAAGAATAAAATACCGGAATGATCGGCTTAGCCATTTAGAATCCCCTCACAGTCTTTTAGTATTTTACCATAAACCTCGTAAACATCGTCAAATTGGTGGTACCGGAAGACCTTATGGACTTTCTCGATCTGCCACTGCTTGATGTTCTCGGTATGCGGATACGGAAGATAGAAAAGCCGCTTCGAGAAGTGCCTGACGACCGTATGCTTATGTAGGAACTTCTGATCGTTAAACCTCTGCTTCAGTACTTTCTTCTTCGACGTCGAGCGGATCAGCGCACTCTGGTCGGCAAAGACGAGTTTCTTCTTCTTGATCCACACTCTCGCCTTCTCGAAAAGCCCTGTTTCACGCGCCTTCTTCATGTTAAAGAGCAGCACGCCCGCATTGATATAGTGCGGCTGGATCAGATACTTTCCGTAGTGGTCCGGACATGCCGCGTATTCCACCTCCGACACGTCCATGTCATAAAGAAGATGCACATCCCTGTTGAACATGATGTCCGCATCAAGATATAAAAGCTTGTCCGGGATCTCCGGGATCAGATCCGCGAACAGGCGGATCAGCGTATACGGCGAGCAGTATGCCGTCTCGTTCGGGCATCCCGAAAAGTATTCCTTGTAAAAATCACTTACGTCGATGACTTTGACTTCATTCTCAGGATTATATCTCTTGATCGTCTCGCGGAAGACCTGTTCCTGAGACTGCTTCAGCGGGATGTAATTATCCTTGATGGAGGTAAGGTCCATCGTGAAGACGAAGAATCGGAAGGGTTCTTTTGAATCCGTACGCATCATCATGGAAAGCGCACAGGTAAGCATCCCGTCAAAGACTCCGGAATTTCCGCAGAAAAGAACATTAACCATGGGCCGCCTCTTTTCCGACGTCCGGGATCGTCTTCAGGTCAGACTGCTTATCAGCACTTTCTGCGTCCGTTTTCTTAATGTACTTAATGACCTCGACATCCGAGTTTTTCGAAAGCTCGGTCATCCTCGCGAACACCTGGTCGCGGAGTGCTTTCATCTTCTCTCTTACACCGGATCCTTCGGTCGCGAAGAACGGTCCGTCGATGTAGGTGATCATCTTCGGTCTCTTTCTGAATCTTCTCTTGTGGTAGGTATTTACGAAGCAGAACGAAGGCACGCCGATCTCCACCGGATATCGGAAAGACGTGTCGGGGAACGGACGGATCTTCGTGTAGTACGGCCAGATATGTGCCTCCGGATAGATCACGACCGGATGGCCTTCACTGATCCTGTTCTTAATAGCCGCAAGGAAATTCTTATACGCACTCATCCCGTCGGGAAGCGGAAGTCCGCCGAGCGCCGGCGTCCACTTGCCGAGCACGGGAACATTGAGATTATTCGGATGCACGATGATGTATGTACTTGTCGGCCACGGAAGGCGAGTCTGAAGTGTCGCATCACCGAAGGGCTGTGTATGGTTTCCATAGAGAAAAAAACCCTTCTTCTTATACTGCTTCAGTTTCTCTTTTCCGACGATCTTCTGCCCGAAGATCACGCGTCCGTAGAACACCACGATCGGATACATTACGATACGGTAAAGAAAAAAGCGTGAGAGTTTCTTGGAGAAGGATTTCCGCTCATAATCATAAGAGCCGTCGATCTTCGGAGGTGTCGTCTCGAAGGTCGAAAACTCGTCATTGAGCTCGTCTTGATAGTATATGACTTTCCTGTTATCCATTCCCCTGGTCTGCCGGCCCTTTCATTTCCGGGATACATCAAAAAAGCACAGACTCCCCTGCACTTGCATCCCCACGAAAAATTATAACTATATATATAAAAGCGTGTCAATTTGAAAGGACCAGACAATTACTGGGACATGACTGGATTTCCGCATAAAAAAGCAGCGGCAAAGGGTAATTTCCTTTGCCGCCGCTGACAGATAATTCAAGAGTTACGTCACGTCCTCAAAAGGAACGCTGTCCGTAATCACGTCTTCTTCCTCGAAGAGGATGATGCTCATTTCCAAATCTTCATAATTCTCTAATCTTCCCATCTTTATCACCTCATTACTCATCATCCACCGTGTGTGTGATTGCATAGTAATAATCCGCTTCTTCGTTATAGTAATACAGCATGCTGACCAGGACCTTCAGTTCGTATGTCCTCGTCTCAGTCGTTTCTCTGCTGAGCACGCTATAACAGTAGGCCAGCGGAGAGTAAGATACGCTTCCGAGACAGGTATCTCCGTCGTAGATGGATACCTCAAAGGAATTGTCCACATCATGTCCCGCGATGCCGCTGACCGTTACGGTCGTAATACCACCGGAAGTAATGGAACGGAGTGTCTTATTACCGAGTTTAAAGACGGCATTTTCGGGAACTCCCTTGAACTGCAGGTTCATGGTGATCTCGGATTTCAGGCTGAGGTTTGTTCTGTAGAATTCAATACCGTCTCCGATCATCACATCTCCGCTAAACTGATATTGGCTCAGTCTGCTCGCGCTTTGGACCGCGATCCATCTGTCTGTCTCCGGTAAGTACTCATCTGCGTACAGCTCGGTGTTATAGTTGAAGTATTTCTGCGCGGCGGCACCGTACTTCAGAAGGTACGGAACGATGCCCTGTTCTTTATCATATGTCGCAGGATGATCCAGAATATACTTCGCATATTCTCCTACAGAATACTCATATGTTTTTCCTGTAGCTTCTCCATCGACGATCTGTGCAGTGATCCGGGATGTCATCTCCTTGGCATTCACCTTGCAAGTAAACATATAGCAGATTCTTCCGCCCAGATCCTTCGTCAAAGCCTTCTTCACAGAGACTTCCTGAGTGCTAACATCAGCCCCGTCAAGGCTGCTGACGGTAAACACCATCTTCGCGGTATTGCTTGCGGCCAGATCATCATCGAGAAACATATAGAAGTTCACGCCGATCGAGCCATCCAGACTCAGGGAATAACCGGCAAGATGTTCACCGAGGGTAAGATCGATCAGATCGCCTAAAACCTTTACACGCGTTACATCTACGAGACATTCATTATATGCATCTACCTTGTCCGCAGAAACGTGGCAAAGCGTTCCACCCGGTGCATCGTAGCCCAGGCGAGTCCCGCCATATCCCGGCCATACAAAAACACTCGGATCCGCATAGCAGAAGATATCCTGCAAATAGTTACAGTACGAGAAAGTATCATATTCGACCCGTGTCAGTGTGCTCGGGAACGTGATGGACTTAAGCGCGTTACAACTGCAAAATGCTTGATCTCCGATTGTTGTTACACCTTCAGGAATAGCAATTGAGGTCATCTCATCGCAATCATAAAATGCCTGATAACCGATCGACGTCAGCGTTCCGTTGGTTTTCAGCGATTTAATTCCACTGTTATCGAAAGCATTATTCGGAATACTTGTGATCTTGGAAGGAAGCTCGACTTCTTCAAGGGCCTTACAGCCGGCAAACACATAAGTCCCTATGCTTTCCAGCGTTTCAGGAAGATCAATCGACGGGAGTACCGTACAAGCGCTAAATGCCTTATCTCCAATCGATGTCAATTGACCCAGGAATGTGACTGATTCGAGTTTGTTACAACCGTTAAAGCAATCTTCAGGAATAACAGTGACTCCCTCCGGAATCACAATAGAAGTAATGCCCGTGTTCGAGAATACACCGTCTCCCAGTTCTTTCAGCGTGCTGGGCAGAGTAACCTTCTCAAGGTTCTGGCTTAGGAAGAAGGTATGATCTTCCAGTTTCGTAATTCCCTCAGGAATAGTGATCTCTTTCAGGTTGCTACACCAACCGAAAGCTGATCCTCCGATCGACTTGACCGTACTGGGGAGATTAAACTCAGGAATTCTCTCGCAGGAATTGAAAGCAGAATCTCCGATAATCTCCACACCCTCTTCGATCGTAAGAGATTCAATACTGTAGCAATTGGAAAAAGCATATGTTCCCAGAATTTTTACATTGCCCGGGATCGTAAGTGTCTTAAACTTGAAGCACTGCCAGAAACCACCGTATTTGATCTCCGTCACGGTGCTCGGGATCACGACAGATTCCGCTTTCTCACACTGACGGAATGCATTTTTGCCGACGACCGTGATTCCCTCTTCGATCACGATACTTTTCACCTGATCCGTCAGGTGCGGATCATAATATTCATCGCCCAGCTGGATGGCATACCATGGCGAATATGTCTCCTTATCGTACCAATCATAATCGTACATCGGACCTGTTCCGCTGATCCGGAGAACACCTTCCTCATCAAGCGTCCAGTATGCATTCGCACCGCACTGTCCGCTGTAGAGCACATCTCCGGAAGCGTTGACCTGCTGTCTCTGATAAACCGCAAAAACAGCAATCACAAAGATAAGGGAAAGCAGAATAATCCCAACCCTGTTCTTTCTCATAAGAACCCTCCTATTCGTTTGTCATCCCCAAATATACCAATACAGAAATCATTATAGCAGACAAACGCGGAGTTGTATCTTAAATATTAAATAAATAGGACCAGACCGCACCCCCGCAGCCTGATCCTATTCAAATGAAATAATCCCCAATGGATGATCTCGTTACTCTATGCGAAAAGCACTGAGGCTTTTCTTCTTCCGGCTTTTTCCGGATTTTACCAGATAACGTTGATCTCCTTGATCTTGTCGTCGGAAGATGTCTTTTCTTCCGTCTTTGATTCTGCACTGTCTCTCTTCTTTATGAATCCCGGAGCGACCTGCGGGAAAAGCGCACAGGACAGTACGTCTTCTTCGAACTTAGCAAATTCGGCAACAGATTCACGAAGTGTCTCCATCTCGTTTGCGATGTTGTCCGCCGGACGGCACTCGATGACTGCTTCATCGCCGATTGCCATCTTTCTGACCTCTTCATTTACCTTGCCCGGAAGACGTCCGTACTCACCGCGCAGGAGCATCTTCGACTCCTTCGGGAAAGTCTTATAACGTCCCATCAGGACATTCATCACAGCCTGCGATCCCACGATCTGGGATGTCGGTGTTACGAGCGGCGGATAACCGAAGTCTTCACGTACACGCGGCACCTCGGCGAGCACTTCCTCAAAGCGGCTCTCGGCACCGGCCTGCTTGAGCTGGTTGAGAAGGTTCGAGAGCATACCGCCCGGAACCTGGTAGATCAGAGTATTCGGATCGACACGGAGTACCTTCGGGTCGAGGATGCCCTGATCCTGCAGTTTCTGAGCCACACCCTTAAAGTGGGAAGCCGCCTTCGACAGCGAAGGCAGATCAAGCCCAGTATCTCTCGGCGTGCCCTTAAAGGCAGCAACCAGAGACTCTGTCGCCGGCTGGGATGTACCCGTTGCCAGCGGAGACAAAGCCGTGTCGATGATGTCAACGCCCGCCAGCGCAGCTGCATAGTAAACCATCGCGCCGGTACCTGTCGTATCGTGTGTATGCAGGTGGACCGGAACATCGACCGCCTCTTTCAGTCTGCTGACCAGAGAGAAAGCCGTCGACGGAAGAAGCAGGTTCGCCATGTCCTTGATGCAGATGACATCCGCACCCATCTCGACCAGATCTTTCGCCTGCTTCACGAAATACTCTTCGTTATGCACCGGGCTCGTCGTGTAGCTCAGTGCCGCCTCGCATGTACCGCCGTACTTCTTCACGGCGCGCATCGGGCTCTCCATATTTCTTACATCATTCAGTGCATCAAAAACACGTACCACATTGATGCCGTTCTCGATCATTCTTCCGCAGAAGGACTCGACCACATCGTCCGCATAATGACGGTATCCGAGAAGGTTCTGTGCGCGGAGGAGCATCTGTAGCGGAGTCTTCGGCATCGCTTTCTTCAGTGTGCGCAGTCTCTCCCACGGATCCTCGTCGAGGAATCTCATGCACGAGTCAAAAGTCGCGCCGCCCCAGCACTCGAGAGACCAGTAGCCCATGTTGTCGAGGATCTCGCACGCCGGCAGCATATCCTCGATGCGCATTCTTGTCGCCGCCTGCGACTGGTGTGCGTCACGAAGGATCGTATCGGTGATAAAGAGCTTTTTCTCCGGCATCTGAAGCATATTCTTTTCAGACATCTCCTGCATATTACTCCACCTCGAAAAGCACTTGTCCGGATGCAACAGTATCACCCTTGTTAACGAAGAGTGCTTTTACCACACCGGCCTTCGGGCTGTTGATATCGTTTTCCATCTTCATGGCCTCGAGAACGACGACCGCTTCACCTGCGTTAACGGAATCGCCGACATTCTTATTGACACGAAGGATCGTACCCGGCATCGGAGCATTAACACTGCCTGCACCGCCGGAAACCGGAGCAGATGCTTTCGGAGCCGGAAATGCGACCGCTTTGGAACCCTCGTCCGCGCCGGCCTTTGCGCCCTTCACAACTTCCTTGACAGGTGCTTTTGCAGCGGAAGCAGCACCCTCGGCGAGATCCTCCACTTCGATCTCATATGACTTACCATTTAAAGTGATTTTGTACTTGCTCATACCAATTCATCCTCCAACGAATATTTCTTATAGCTGATGTTGTTCTCGCGAACGTATTTCATAAGATCCGATTCACCGATCTCACGGAAAGAAACGACACGCATGTCACGGACGTCCGTCCCCGTCTCCTCGGCAATCGCGGCGACTGCCATCGCGACGATCTCTTCCTTAGTTAACTCTTCCATGTGTTACCTCCATCAGAGCGGGATGTTGCCGTGCTTCTTGTACGGACGGTCCTGCGACTTGGTCTCGAGGGAACGGAGCGCGGAAACGATCTTTTCCTTCGTCTCTTCCGGCAGGATGACTTCATCAACATAACCGCGGCTTGCAGCAACATACGGATTCATGAACTTGTCGTTATACTCTGCAACAAGCTCTTCTCTCTTGGCATCCTTATCCTCGGCAGCTTCGATTGCCTTTCGGCCGATGATGGCTACCGCACCGGAAGCACCCATAACAGCAATTTCTGCAATCGGCCATGCATAGACGACATCTGCGCCGAGGCCCTTGCTGTTCATGGCGATGTAAGCTCCGCCGTAGGCCTTACGCATAATGACCGTAACCTTCGGGACTGTCGCCTCGGCAAAAGCATACAGAAGCTTTGCACCGTGGCGGATAATGCCGTTATGCTCCTGGTTACTGCCCGGCATGAAGGCCGGCACGTCAACGAGGGTTACGAGCGGGATATTGAAGCAGTCGCAGAAACGGATGAAACGCGCGCCTTTGTCGGATGCGTTGATCTCGAGGGATCCTGCGATACAGTTAGACTGGTTGGCAACGATACCGACGGTCTTTCCATCGATACGTGCAAAGCCGACGACGATGTTCTTGGCAAAGTCTCTGGAAACTTCCATGAAGCTGTTTCTGTCAATAAATGTCGCGATGACATCTCTGACATCGTAGGCTGCCTTCGGGTTCGACGGAACGATCTCCGGGATCTGCCCGCAGGCATCTACGGAAACTCCTTCGACCTCATCCGTATAACCTTCATTATTGTTCGGAAGATATCCGATCAGACGTCTTACGCCGTTCAGGCACTCGAGGTCATCCGGGTAAACGAAGTGGGCAACACCGCTGACTGCGGAATGTACGCCCGCACCGCCGAGATTTCCGGCAGTGATCTCTTCACCGGTAACGGACTTAACGACCGCCGGTCCTGTAATGTACATCTGGGACGTTTCTTCGGTCATGAAGATGTAGTCGCAGATCGCCGGGGAATAGCATGCGCCGCCGGCACAGGGTCCCATGATGACCGAGATCTGCGGGATCACTCCCGAAGCCATTGTATTTCTCAGGAAGATCTCGGCATAGCCGTTCAGGCTGTCGATACCTTCCTCGATTCTTGCTCCGCCACTGTCGTTCATGGAGACGAACGGTGCGCCGGCCTCCATTGCCTTATCCATCGCCAGGCAGATCTTCTCAGCGTGTGCCGCACCGAGCGAGCCGCCGCCGACTGTGAAGTCCTGGGAGGATGCGTACACGAGTCTGCCGTGTACATATCCGTAACCGGTCACGACACCGTCGCCCGGTTTCTTCTTCTTATCCATTCCGAAATCTGTCGCTCCGGAAGTCATGAGGGTATTGAGTTCGACGAATGTATCATCATCGAAAAGCGCCTGCATTCTTTCTCTTGCGGTCAGCTTGCCGCGGGAGTGCTGCTTCTCGATACCGGCCTCGCCGCCGGCCATCTCCGCGCCCTGTCTTCTTGTTTTAAGATCACTTATAGAGTCGACCCATTTGCCGTCCATATAAAAGACCACCTTTCTGATATCACTGGGTACCGGCAGGCATAACTTGCCCTTCCCGATACACAATTACTATGATATCAGAAATGCTTTGAAAGTCAAACTATTCTATTATCAAACTTATTTGTTGTCTTTAATATCCGGTTTACTCATCCCCGTTAATGAGCTTGACGACCGCCATAATGCCGAATACTGCTGCCAAAATGAAAAAGATCTTACTCATGCCACCTAAAAAACCACTCATATGCTATACAGCCTCTTTAAACAGACTTCCCCTTGCTCTGCCGTCATTATATCACCTTGCGATGCCAAAATCAGTCGGATGCTTTCTTCTCCGCATCCTGCATGATCGCTTCCACATCCGCACCGTAAATATCCAGTCCCACGGCAGAGATCATCTTCACTTCCTTAATTCCGTAAAAGTTCTCGGCCAGTGCTTTTACATAACCGAAACCGAACTCATACGGAACCAGCGCACCGCCGGCCGTCGTGACGTAGTACAGTTTCTCCGCCTTACAAAGCGGGATCGGCAGACCCTCATCCGAATAATCGAACGTCGTGCCCATCGCATTGATCTGCTCGAAGTACTGCTTGAGCGAAGCCGGGAACGACAGGTCCCAGTACGGTGCCGCGACTACGATCGTATCCGCGGACTTAAACTGCATCGCCAGATCGAAGATCGGATCATCCCACTTTTGCGCCGCGATCAGGGCATCCCTCTTCTGCAGGAACGCCTCATCCGCCACCGGAAAATCGATCTCCGAGAGCACAACTTCCTCTACATCTCCGTCCAGTTCCTTAAGAAGCGCATCCGTCAGGCGCTTCGTGCGCGAATCCGTTCTCACACATGCATTGATCAGCAAAATCATAGGCGTCTCCTTCCGATGTCATCGACACTCTCATCCGGCATTCTGTCTTCGTCGGTTTTCCGCCGGACACTTCATTCACTTCTTCTATTGTACGTGAAAACTCCTGAAAATGGATATCTCTGCAGGACAAAAAAGCGAAGGCCCGGAGGGGGTGGTTCCGGGCTTTCTGGGGTTAAGGGTATATTATGATTTCTCGAAGGTTTCTTTTTCCTTTCCTTCACTTACAGAGTTTAGCGGTAGAAAGTTAAAACATCGCCAATTAAAGTTAAAGAAAAGGTTAAGTTGTACGGGTCAAAAGTTATGCCGCCGGAAAGTATTCTTCGCGTGGTGGTACTAAATCACCTCAAATAGAAAAACTTATCCCGGATACGTCTCCGCTTCCTGCATGCTCTTCGGCACAGGGTATTTCTCATGCATTTTCTTCGCGAACTCAGCGGTCTTCTCGAACGCATCACCCTCCACACGTTTCAGGCTGTCCCATCCCAGACTACCGGGATCCGGATCCACGTTGACCTGAGCGGCGGAAAAAGCCACTACCGCCTTACTCTCAGGATAGACCTTCTCCACCGCGCGTGCCGCAGTATAGTAGAAAAATGCCTGATTCTTCTTGCTCCAGCCATCCACGGAATCCAGCATCCCGAAGCACTGCTCCAGGCGCTTTTCCATAGGAGACACCAGTTCCAGTTCGAGAATTTCCGCATGCGCGTACTTTTCCGGGATCTTCCCGTCCGGAGGATAGTTTCCCCTCTCCTTCTCCGCCGCCAGAAGCTCTCTTTCCGCGATGTTCTTGACCTGCGTCTGGTATTCATAGATATTCGTATTCACAGTCGTAAGAATCGTCAGGTGCTTTAGACCTTCGGTCTTATCGATCTTCCGGAGCATGCGCGTCAGTCCGGCCGCTCCATCCCACCATCCCTGCGATACTTTTCCGTAGGCACAGCTCATCAGGTATTCGCTGATCGCCGTCAACGCATCCTTTCCGCCAACAACGATCTCCTTCTCCATCTTTTCCGGTTCCGGATCATTGATCACTAAGCTACAGTAGTGCGCATACTTATCGACCAGCCCGACATACTTGACCAGATTCTGAGAATCACCACCGGATGATGCCCCTGCCCCCGTATTCGTACGGATACCCGAGGCGCCCATCGGACGGACCACAGGACCCGAAGAGAAAGCCGCAGGCTTCACTGGAACCACCGGCATCTTCACTTCTACGGGCTTATCCGTCGACGGCTTCGCCAGCTTAGCAAAGAGCAGAAGAAAGCCGATACCGGGCACGAGGATCAACAAAACAGTGATCGGATTTTCGCCTGCGTCGAGCAGACGTCTCGAAGCAGCGGTGAACCACGGGATCAGCGTGATGAACACCCAGAGCGATATCACCACGATCGGTCCCACCATCCCGCCGATCGCGAGAAAAGCAACCACAGAAATAATTACAGTGAGAATAGTATTTGCAAGAAACGCCAGCCAGAAATCTTTCCGGTTTGTCCTGGTGGTAGTGTTTCCATACTTCTTCCAGAAATCAAGATACGCCTTCAGCATGTTCACCCCTCCATATCAAATGCCTAAGCTGCGGATTTCCTCAGATATTCCAATTATATCAGACACAGGCCACGAAAAGTTCCACAATATGTGCCTGACTCTTACTCCGGCCTTGCGCACTGCACCATCGGATCGTCGAGAAGCTGAATACGGATCTCCGGTACATTGATCCCGAGGCGGATCAGGTTCTCACGTGCGCTGTTCAAAAAAGCCTCAGCGTTCTCCGATGTGATCGGAAGTTCGCAGCGTACTGTCTCAGAAGATCCGGGAGTCAGCCCCAGCTCCGCCAGGATCTCCCCGAACGGCTTGTCCTTCTTCAGCGCCATCAGCACGCTGTTCAGCTGAAGATATCCGTAGACCATCACGGACATGAGTTCGTCCGTGCCCCAGATCCGCGAGTAATACTCTTCGAAGCTCTCGCCCTCCGGCACCGGTGACGGCATGTTATCCACCGAAGCCTGGAGCATCGCCTGAAGGTCCGAAAGCCGCTCATCATCTCCGACGAAGCGGTAATACCCGACCGCGAATTCATTGACAAACATCTCTTCCATGAGTGGCGAAAGCTTCTTGCCACATGCCTCTACCACGCAGTGTCCCATCTCGTGAACCAGGTTGTACCAGTGAAAATACAAGTCGAACTTATACTGGATTCTCTCCTGTCCCAGCAGCATCGCATAGCCCATCTTCTGTTCTTCGGATCCGGTCTCAAACTTACCGGACATAATCGTGTAACTCATAGTTTTTCCTTTCTATCTTTCCGATCCAGGATCCGCCGCATCTGCCAGATCCTTTTTGCTCTTATGAATACCGCTACCATCACGACATAAAATGTCACGAGGTAGAATGGGAATACACGCATTCCGAACGCCTGTCCGAGGAGCCCGCAGACCACCGGGCCGACCAGGATCGCAAAACTCGATACCGCCATCTGTGTGCCGATGATCGCAGGCGATCTTTTCTCCCCGAAGTTCTCCGGCGCGAGATAATTAAAGTTCGGAAACATCGGTCCGTTTCCAAGTCCGATCAGCATCAGCGCCACGACCGTCACCGCATTGACCGGAACAAGCACCAGCAGCACGAGCGCCGCGCCGAGAAGGATGAATCCGATCTTGATGATCTGCCAGCTGTGCAGTTTCTTCGCAAGCAATCCCGACAGGAACCTGCCCATCGTCATGCCGAGGTAGTAGAACGTCACCGATGCCGCAGCGATCTCGTTGCTCAAGTGTTTATGCTCGACGAGAAAAGTACTGCCCCAGTTTCCGACCGAGCACTCGATCGTGCACGAACACATGAACAGGAGCCACATTACTTTTACGCCCCTGATAGACGCCGCCTGCCGCAGCGATAACGTCTCGAAGTCTTCTTCCGACGATTCTTCGCCGCCGTGCACCTTCTTCCATATAGGAAGCGTAAACACCAGAAGCATCGCCAGTGCAAACTGCACGAGTGCCATGATGCGGTATCCCGTACGCCATGTCATCCCGCTTCGGAACACCTGCGACAGAACAAACGGACTGATCGTCACGCCCACTCCGTAACAGCAGTGCAGGAAGCTCATCCTCGATGCGCTGTAGTGGAGCGCCACGTAGTTATTCAGTGCGGTATCGATCGATCCTGCGCCGAGTCCGAGCGGCACCGCGAGCAGACAGATAAACACGAAGTGCGGTGCGAAACTGTATCCGAGCAGAGATACTGCCGTAAGAAGAGTACACGCCGCAGTGAGTTTATTCGTTCCCAGACGCTTGATCAGCCGGGAACTCATCAGGCTCGATATAAGAGTAGCGCCGCAGCAGATCGATGTCACAAGTCCGCCGAGTGAGATTGGCAGATCAAACTCCGTATAGATCGACGGCCAGGATGCACCAAAAAGCGAGTCCGGAAGACCCAGCCCGATAAACGCCGCATAGATGATTGTGATTAACAGTGTGGCCACGATTTATTTGCCGAACTTCTGGTCACAGAACGTACGGAATCCTTTCTCCAGATCGGAGATCCCCTGCACGATCAGATCCTTCGGCTCCTTATAGCCGCCACGTGCCCACTTCTCGATGATCGACAGACTGCCGACCACATGGTAGTGACAGAGATACTCGAACTCCGTGTTGTTCTCCGTGATGTTATATCGCTCGAGACAGATCGCCAGATACGTGCTGTCAAACATCGTCCCGATCTTGTAGCCCAGCGTTGCCGTGCTGTAGGGACTGATCATCATGGAGAAGTATACGCGGTTTTCATCGATATAATTAATGAGATTCTTCACATAATCCGGATTGCCCTTGCAGTCGCGGATCAGGTCCTCCATCACAGAGACGACCTCTTTCTCAAGTTTCTCGTAAAGATCGTAGACATCCTGATAGTGATGGTAGAACGTCACGCGGTTCACGTCCGCCTTATCTGCAATCTCCTGAACCGTAATACGGTGCAGTTCTTTTGCAGCAAGAAGTTCGGCCAGCGCCTCTGCCAGAGCACGTCTTGTCTTCATTGTTCTTCTGTCCGGTTTCTTGCTGTCCATACCTTACTCCTTCATCAGTCGCGTCACGATTTTTTACAGATTCACCCGAATCTGTAGTCTATTATACACGACCTATCCGAAATGCTGAATACACTACAAGTATGGTCATATCTGAATATTGAGCCATACCGGGCGTCATGGTAAATTGAAGCCACAACAAAGGAACGACACAAACACGACAGCAGGTAACGACATCAGGACAACATCACTCGCAAGAGATAAGGAGACAATATTATGAGACCACTTTTCAGATACTTTGCATCCGCCATTATGGCAAGCGACATGGCCACGGCAGCTTCGCCGGCAGATCTTTCGGCCGCAGGACAGCCTTGCATGCCGGCTGCGTACTACCCGCATTACTTCAGCCACTTTTCCTACCCGCTTTATACTCATACCACCTTCAACAAACTTCCAATCAAGACTATCACCTAAAACACAACCAACCTTATAAGCGGGCATAAAAAGAACTCCCCGAGATCATTTATCGATCGCAGGGAGATTTCTTTTTTTTCGAAAAGCACTTACCAGGGATAAAGCAGGAAATACGTCAAGACGCAATATGCCAGTATCGTGAATGGCATTGCAATCAGAACGATCCGTATCACTTTCTTCGTCTGCTCATTCAATCCCGCCTTCTGCTTGTTATAAACGACTGCCAAAATCACTGCCAGTGCGATAAACCACAGAGCAAAAGCGCATCCCATGAAGAATGCCACCACATGTGCCCCGTGCGACGAGGTTCCCCGAAGTATGAAGATCGTCATTATGTATGTAAGCACAACGACCGGAGCCGCTTTGATCAGTGTCATTAATCCTTTTCTCTCGTTACTCATAATCAGCACCTCCGATAATCTTTAGACGGAAATTTATATACCCCAATTGCATTATAACTCTTTAAAGTACGGACAGATATTCTCGTAATGTCCATCCTTCATGCGGAAACCGCCTGTGATCGTTCCCAGCTGTGTAAACCCGAGTCTCTCGTAGAGGTGTCTGGCATGCGTATTTGTCTCGACGACCGCATTAAACTGCAGCACCCTAAACCCCAGTGTTTTTCCCATCGAAAGACAGTCCAGCACCAGCTTCTCGCCGATGTGCTGTCCTCTGGCTTCCGATGCGACCGCGTAGCTGGCATTACAGATATGTCCGCATCTTCCGACGTTGTTCGGGTGAAGGATATAAAGTCCGAGGATCTTTCCGTCCTCTTCGGCCACGCCCGTATAGCTCTGTCCGGCAAAGAATTCCGCGCCGCTTACTTCGTCCAGCAGTTCCTCCTGCGGGAACGCGATCCCCTCGTCTACGATCTCATTCCAGATCCTGATCATCGCCGGCAGATCCGCCGCCTCGTACGCACGCACCGTCATAGTCCGATCTCCTTGTAGATTCCCTGAATGAAGGGCCCCTTGTGCTCGATGTATCCGTCGATATCATACGGAAAAAGCAATGCTCCTTCTTCTTTGATTCTACTATACTCTGCCACCGCTTCGGGGTGTGCGCGAAGGTAATCGCGGAAAGATAAATGTCTCTTCAATTCAGACGCATTCTTATCACAGACATACAGATGGTGATTGCGGAGATGCTCTTTCCCGCTGAAATGGAAAGCCTCTCTTCCCGGGATCCCCTGATCACCTTCATGGGTATATCCGATCTTTGCCAGTGCTTCGATCACAGCATCAAGTTTGGAACGGTCTTCGATCACCACATCGATATCGATGATCGGCTTCGCCGAAAGTCCCTCGACCGAAGTACTGCCTACATGCTCGATTGCAAGAGCCAGCTCACCGAGCGCCGGTGCCAGTTCATCTCTGATTGCAAGGAAGTCCTTCTTCCACGCTTCGTTATACGGTTCCACCACGACATGCTTCGCACCGCCGAGGACGGCTTTCACGATCTGGAAATTCCGATCAAGATCATCATCGCCCTTCAGCTCGATCTGTCTGCACGTCAACAGTTTCTGCCATTCATCGTGCTTTGCCTTGCTTCTCATATCGACACTTCCCGTGTCATACTGACTTGCCCACTCAAGAAAAGCCCGGTGTTCTTCGTACATATCTCCGCCGGCCTCGATACGGTCGCCGAAAATTCTTCCCTCACGCGCATGCAGTCTCTCAAGGCGCACCTTCGTATCCGTGAACAGCCGGATCGCCAGCGTAAACAGAGGGATCAGTTCATCGCCCCAGTCCACAAGTGAACCGGAAATCACGACATTCTCGTGCTCTTCGATATCTTTTTTCATCATGGAAAGCCGTTCTTCGACAGGACGCTTCGTGGTGAACATCGGGTCCGTCGGCATCCAGAAATAATCGTCCGTGTCCATGAAGAAATATCCGAGTTCCTCACAGATCTTTCTTCCGAGTGTAGACGTTCCCGAACCGGATGCCCCGTAGATATGGATCACCTGTTTCATAGACCAAGATCCTCCCTGTAGATCACCGACACATGCGTGATCTTATTTGCCTCTTCCGGATACTCTTTTAGGAAGTGCATGCCGATTGCTTCCGCCGTTTTATAAGATCCGACATTCGTGTACTTGCAGTACGAATAAAGTGCCGGATGTTCCGTGTTCTGAAAAGCCCAGTCACGGACAGCCAGAGCTGCCTCTTTAGCATACCCCTTTTTCTGCTGGTCCGCACGGATATGATATCCGATCTCCGGCAGCATCTGTCCGTCGATATTCTGAAGCGTCAGACCACAGTCACCGATCATCTCGCCCGTGCTCTTAAGGCACACCGCCCACAGCCCGAATCCGTCCGTCTCGTAGCGCTTCATATTCCGCTCGATCCAGCTCTGTACACGTGCATCGTCAAAAACATAAGGATAGTGCTGCATGATGTTCGTATCCGCCAGTACATTGTACAGCGATTCAAAATCATCCATCGTCATTTCGCGGAGATAAAGTCTCTCCGTTTCCAGGATCTTTTTCATGTTAACCTCTCTTCTTCGCCGTTGCCTTTTTCGCAGCCGGCTTCTTCGCAGCATCTTTTCTCGACACGATCATAAGATGCTCCGTGTGCGTCATGTAGTCTTCCTTCTCGCAGAAACGGACCGCGTAGTCATACCATGCCTGACGGATCTTTCTCGGCTGCGCCGCCAGAGTATTCTTGTATGGCGAGAGGATGCTCTCCTGACCGAAAACTGTCTCTGTCTTAAGTCCCGGGATCGATTCTACAAGTGCCTTCGCGTCTTTCACCGTCGTCATAAAAGCATACGTAAACGCTTCAAAAGAAAGTCCTTCGTCATTGGCCGTCACTTCGAAGAAAGGCTGTTCCGCCTCCCGCAGGATCGTAAGCGGAAGTTCACGCAAACCGTATACAACGCCGCCGAACATGAGAATAAAACTACTGAACAGAAATCCTCCCGGTTTCAGAACGCGCGTCGCTTCTTTCAGAGCCTTTACTCGGCTCGACTCCTCCATAAGATGGTAAAGAGGTCCCATCAGGAAAACGACGTCAAAGGAGTTGTCCTCGAACCTCGAAAGGTCCATCGCGTCGCCCTGCTGCGCGTTGATCTTTACCTTGTACTGGCGCGCTTTTTTCTTGGCGAAACGGACATTCTCATCACTTAAGTCCAGAAGTGTCACATTATGTCCGAGCCTCGCATAGTGGATCGTGTAATGTCCCGGTCCGCCGCCGATATCGAGAATCTTGTCGCCCGCCTGGATGTAGCGGTCCATCATCTGGATCGTAATGTATTTCTCATAAGGAAAACGCTTCTTCAGCCGGTCCCATTCTTTCTGCGGATCCGCATTGTAATGGTCGCGGATCGCCTCTTTCTGCTCGCGCATAGTCTGACACTCCTTTCCGTAATCTGTTCTGAAATTCTTTCTGCCCATTATACTTCAAGAAGCACGTCCGACAATGGTTCTTACAGTAGCGGTATATAGCGGATTCACATCCGGATAGCAACCAACTTCATTATATCTCATCCCGCCGAGCCGCATCTCACTTAAACATCACCGGCATGAACGGATCGCCGATCACCGTCGTATACTCCTTGACGCCGAACGCCTCGACCAGCGAAGGATCCGTCACATCGACCCACTTCCCGTCGACCAGGAAGAACGATCTTCCGGGCTCGGACTTCGCGACATATTCGAGTTCACCCGACGTCGGTGCGCCGACCATGTATCTCGCCTGCGGCACAGTCTGGCTTCCGCCCTCGACCATGATCAGTCCCTTCTGATGCACCACGACCGTGCACTTCGAAACATGCAGAGGCTCCTCGAGTTCTGCCAGGTGGTACCCCGCCGCGTCTGCCTTTCCCGACACCGTCGCGAGTTTCTCTCCGAGTTTTCCGTCTTCGAGCGCGCCGTCAAAGATCTCGACCGTGTAGGAGTAATCGTCCACTTCCTCCGTGAAGAAGATACCGACCGCGCCCAGGTCACCTTCGTGTTCTACTACCGTGGCAAAAGCACTCGCCTCGTTTCTTCCTTTCGCCGGATCGACCGATCCTGCCGGCATACTTGCCAGATTAATTCCACTTGAATACTCATTCGTCGCCATGTACACGGCCGCCAGCGGGAACTGGACATCGTAGGAGACCCAGTAATAGGCCGCCACACCGCCCGGTGCCTTTGTATTGTGCACGAGCCAAGCTCCGTTTTGCGAAGCCGTCGTTCCGAATCCGAAACCTTCTGCCGGGAAATCGTCATCCCATCCGACCACGCACAGAAAGTGATTTATCGCCGCATCCTCGTATCTCTGCACAGGATAGCCGTGTGCGTCCGACATGCCTTCGTTGTAACTGATCGCCACAACCGGCGCGCCATATTCCCTGACCCAGGACTTCAGAGTATCCACGTCCGGGTTGAGCTTACGGATCATCTTGGACAGCACATATCCGTTCAGAGGTTCCGTTTCGAGCGCATTAAACACTCCCAGCGGATCTCCGCCGTATTCATCCGGAGATCCGATCTTCGTGAAAAGCCCCTCATCTCCAGAATCGAGTTCCGCGTTCGGACGGTACATCCTGTTAATGATTTCTTTCGCATCAGCCTCCCAGGTCACGCCCTGCGTTTTTTGCAGGTAAGCCTGGATGCTCGTGACCGCCGAGTACGCGAAGCAGCCGCTGTACCCCTGCGTGTACACAGGAAGCACCACGCCCTCATTCTCCGTGCAGTAGCTTGTCTCCGGGTTCTTAAACGGCTCGAAGTAATCTCTGTCACCGCGGATAAACAGTGTATCCGTGAACTTTTCCGGCGCCGCCTCCGACGTAGTTGCCGACGGCGTCGTCTCCGACTCACTCGCACTCATATCCGAGCTCGTACTTGTCACATCACTCGCCGAGCTCGCACCCGTGCTCTCCTTATCCGAATCACTTTTTTTGCATCCCGAAAAAGCACTCGCGCTCACCATCAGCGCGACCACGAGCACCTTCGCCATTGTTGTCTTTTTCATATGCTTTTACTTCTTCTCACAGGAAGCCAGATTTCGTTATGCGTTCCCTTACCGTCCTCATTCGGTACTTCATAGCACTCGATGTTATACTCGCCCGCCGGCTCGTATTCATCTGTATCCAACAGCCACTCTCTGAAGATATACACTCTCAGGTCCTGAAGTGCCTTGACCGAATCATCCTTACATCGGAACTTCGCCCACAGCGTCTCAGGGATCTCGATCACGTGCATCCCTTCCGGCACTTCGCGACCGTCGTAATCGATACCGACCAGGAACAGGAACTTCTCCGCAAAAGAGATTTTCTGCGCATCAGATTCCGAATAATCATTCAGCCACGGCTCACCCGATGCATTCAGCACATCGTAAGACTCGCCGACACTGACTCCGTAAAAACCGCGAAACGGCTCGGGGAAGAATCCTTTCTTACTCTGCTCGCGCCAGAATCCCTCGACATATCCCGGGATCACCTGAAAGCACGTATCGTTCGAGAAGAGATCCGCCTTGCCGATAAGCCTCATCTTCGGGGACTTCTCGATCACGACATCTACCGTATCCGCGCCCTTTACCGAGAACGACAGTTTCAGCGGCAGGAACGCCTTGATCGGCTTCTTCTCTTTCTTGATCTCATTCGGAGTCGCGTCATGGAACCTCGAAAACGCCTTTGTAAAGCTCTCCGGCGTTTCGTATCCGTATTTTTCGGAGATATCGATCACCTTCACGTCTTTCTCGAGAAGCTCCATCGCCGCCAGATACAGCCGCCGGTTACGGATGTATTCGCCGATCGAGAAACCGGTGATCATTTGGAAACTGGTTTGAAGATAACTAGCAGAAACATGCACCTTAAGGGCCACCTCCTTCGGACTCGTCACGGTCAGGAGATTCTCCTCCATATAGCGGAGCGTCTCTTGAATAACATTGACCCAGTCCATCGATTGTTCTCCCTTACTTTACATTTTCCGCGAATCAGTTTCCTGTCTTTAAATCCGAAGATGTGTCCATTATATCATCACGATTTCACCGCATTATTGGTAAAGTGGATCTCCATTCCTATGTAGCCGTTATCCAGGTTCTTGAACTCGATCCAGATCACGCAGCTCTCGTTAAAGTTATATTCAGCCCATAGTTCTGTCCTGTCGTTGTTCGCGCCATTCCTGACAGGAGTACCGCAGGCCATATTCAGTTCCTCGACGAGGTCGTTATAGAACTGCTCCGTTTCCGCGAGGAACGTATCAGAAGGTTCATATGCGTCAGGCAGGAAATCCGAGTTGGTCTTATCGAAGTAGACCCTGCAGACAATTCCGTCATCCCGGTTGCACGCGAACGTGATATCGTTGAACTTCGCTGTCCCGTCGCTAATCTGTGTATAGAAGCTGTAATTGTCCGTTTCCTTATCGGTACCGAGCGTCTCCCCCAGCACCGTCGAATTCTTAAGCTTTTTCCCGAAGTGGTCTTCCACCATTTCCCTTGCCTCTTTGTACTTCATTCCGGTCGCATCGTACATGACTTTCAGGACCCGTCCCGCGTCGCTGTCCGAGAAGACACCGGTACCCTGTTCGATCGGTCCTGCATGGACGTTTTCCACGTACAGCATCGGACGTACGCCAAGTTTCTCTGTGCAAGGAATATTCTTTGAATTCTCGCACACTCCCTTTTCCGTAACGAAGAATGTCTGGTCATTGACTGCGGAACCGAGCCACCACTTCTCAGGGATTCCATCTTCCGTGTAAGCGATCCGCTCTTTTTCAGAAGAGAAGTAATCTTCCAGTTCTCCGGGAACCATCAGGCACACATAATCCACCGACGAGAACAATTTCCGACTATTTGACGTTCCATCCTCGAAGTAAACTGTCTCAAGGGTCTTGATTTTCTCCCTCTCTTCCTTGGTAAATGAAGTTTGCAGGAATTCCCCGTTCAGCCAGTTGTTCAGCGAGCATCTTCTCCATTCGCCGTTATTCGGATCCGGATCCATTGCCATATGGCAGAGGATATATTTTGAAACGATTAATTTGCGTTCGTATGCATCATGAAGAACGATCCATTCGATCGGCTCTCCGTTAAACGTTCCGAACGTGATCTCCACTTTTTCCGAATCCACATCGTCTGGTGCCGTAGGTTCTTCGGACGACTCATCTTCGATCTCGGTCACAATCTCAGTGACCAGCTTCGATGGATCTGTTTCAGAATACCCGGACTTATCCTTCCCGGCAACCTTCGACTTACTGTCCTTCCCGCCGCATCCGCACACAGACACGGCCATCACCGCGCACAGAAGCGCCGCCAACACTCTGCGAATTGAATTTGCCATGATAATATACCTCCCCAACCATAAAACCCTAAATCAAGTCTATCATCCATCTATTTGACTTTCAACTTCACCCGATTTTTTTGCATATTATCCCCCGCTATTTCAGCCTCTGCGCCAAAAGCACCCGCCCCATTCCCACCTTCCCTCACTTCGCAAAGCCCCTCACGAAGTGGTATTATTTCATATAAGGAGAAGGAGATTGATTATGGATAAGAAAAGACGATTTCTTATTGGATTCATCGCTTTGAATCTTATATTCGCCATCGGCGATTACTTTTTCTCGAAGAGAGATTCATATAACAAATACAAATCCGGTGAATATTTCTTCCGTGCAAGAGCAACAACCGTACCTACCAGTCAGGATGACTGGTGGACACCGGAAGCGCAGGCACGGGATTATTCCGATTCCAAAAACGTTCTGATGTCTTCGTCCAATGCGACGGTCTATGCCTATGATCCCAACGGGGCTTTCTGCACAGTCCTCTACGGAGACAAGGTTATCGAGAATTTCCCTATATCCAGACTGAATATCGAAGAAGAGGATCTTCGGGACTTCTACGGCACTGAGAAGTATTCATATAAAGAATATATCAGAATCCTCGACAATCTTTCCAAAAAAGAGTTCAACAACGGCCGCATCAGTTCGAAGAGTATGCGCAACTACAAATCCATCGGCAATAACATGTGGTTACTGGTTGCATTCGACGCTGCATTAGCCGTCTTACTCATTCTCTTCGCATGGAAAGAAATCGATGAAGCCATCACCTGGACGCTTTACGCCGGCGTTGCCTACAGCATCTTCTTCAATATCGGAACACTTATCTTTATCAGATGATCTTTCCGCACCATCAAGCGGAATCCAAATACTGATTAAGTGTCAGGCGAGCAGTGCTTTTACAAAAGCACTGAACACTTTTCTGCTGTTCTCATCTACCTTATGTGAGAACTCCGGATGCCACTGCACGGCCCAAATGAACTTATTTCCCGGACGGCAGACTGCTTCAACGATTCCGTCTTCCGCTTCCGCCATGATCTCCAATTCAGAAGCGACATCCTTCACCGCCTGGTGATGGTAACTGTTTACTGAGATACGTTCAGATCCGATCAAGTCGGATAATGCGGATCCTTTCCTGATCAGGACATCGTGCACCGGCACGTCATACGGTGGCGTCTGATGATGCTCGATCTCAGAAGGATGCTGTGTCGGCAGATCCTGATACAGCGTACCGCCCAGCGCGGCATTCATAAACTGGATACCTCTGCAGATTCCGAGCACAGGTATATCTTTCAAAATCGCTTCCTCAAGAACGATCTTCTCCATCTCATCACGCTTTACGCAGCTGCATACTTTTCCCTCAAGAGGTTCTTCGCCATAGAGCGATGGTGTTACATCGTGGCCTCCCGTCAGCAGGATCCCGTCGCACATATCCATGAGCCGGACGATCTCCTCCTTGTCCACGGTCAGAGGAAATATTATCGATGTAGCTCCCGCTTCCTCCAGTCCTTCCAGATACGCGGGAAGCATCCACAAGCTCTCTTTCTCATCGTCCCACAAGGGCATAACACCAACGATCGGTTTCATGAAATTCCCTCCAGCCATTTCAGGCACTTCTCCACCCACTGATTCCACTCCGGATCGATCTCGGAAGCAGGATCCGTCAGGCGGTTATTAACAGACATACCGTGACGTCCGCTCTCAAAGATATGCATCTCATATGGACGTCCATATTCTTTCATCTTCGCAGCGAGTTTCTCCGCGTTATTTACCGGCACGAACTCATCGGTTTTACTCTGGAAGATAAACATCGGCGCGCTGTCTTTACTTACATAGTTTACTACATTCACTTCAGGTGAAAGGTTAGCAACGACCTGTCCGCGTGTGAAACCCAGTTTCAGTCCCAGTTCGATCGCCACATCCTTCGGGATTGATGAGAGATCAACGCCACTGAAAACTGTTGAGATATCGAAGACTCCATAAGCCAGTACGGCTGCGTCCGGTCGGTACATAGAAGATTCTCCGCCCAGCACTTCGCAGACACGGGGATCGTTCCACTGTGTTGCTGACAGTGCTGCGACCGTAGCACCTGCACTGAATCCGGAGATACAGATCCGGTTCGGATCGATGTGCCATTCTGAGGCATGTTCACGTACTGTACGGATCGCCCACGAGATCTCCACCAAGGGATTCGGGAACTCACTGTACTCTCCCAGGGAATAGTTGAGCACAAATCCCGCGTATCCTTCTTTGACGAAAGTCAGTGCGACACCTTCACCTTCGGCCGCGCCATGGAATTCCCATCCGCCGCCGGGGCAGGCGATCATGGCAGGACGAGGCGGCAGGTCGTCACGGCACAGATCCGGAATATATGTCTGCAGATTGACTCTTCCATCTTCGGTATAGTTGATCTTCTCGTAAATCATGGTTTTCCCCTAATGAATCTTCTCGAAGTTCGTCCTTACCGCCAGGCACTCCCGAAAGAGCTTTCTTCCCACGTAGTTTTCGAACTTCGGGCAGTCTTTCCGATAGAATTCGTTCCAGTAACTGACCATCCTCCGATAGGCCAGCTGCAGCATCTTCGGATTATTCTGACTGAACAGCCAGAGATCGTTGTTATCACGCTCTTTCAGTGCATCGTAGATCACCGAGGTGATCTCCACCACATATTCCGAAGACAGTTTCATTATAAACGGGAAGCACCACTCCGGGTAATCTACCGCCAGTATGTTTCGGATATGTTTTTCCCTTACCCGGCCGTCACAATGTCTGGTATATATGCTGTCATAGATAAGTTTCTCGGCATCAGATAATCCGGAATAGACTTCATCATCATCGAGATAATAGATCCTGTACGGAAACGAGATCCGCGTCCCGTCCGAAAGCACATATTCCTCTTCCTCCGGGCGGTCGTCAGACACACCGGGGAAAACGCCATTGTAAGTGACCTTACTCATGACGGAAATGACTTTCTCTACCTCACCTCTGAGGCTCATCGGGAAACCATTCTCAAACATACTGTTTACCCTCATTTTCTTTCTACCAATCAAATATGAAAAACAAACAGATACAGATAATTACAAGGACTTTATGATACTCGAAGAACGAATATTCCGTACTTTGTAACATTGTTACTTTCAAATAGGTCTACGTAAAGTCGGGCCATGGGTCACCCTTTCTGCACTCCGGCCATGCCCCAGTTCTCGAGGGGCGGTTCGTGGATGACAATGAAGACATCGGTTGGTTCGATGTGGAGGTTTTCGACGAGGGAGGCAGTCAGTGTCTCGATCAGGGACTTCTTCTGATCCTTCGTTCGTCCTGGGAACAGGGCGATCTCAATGATCATGAAGCCCTCGCCTTTTCCGGGAGCGGTCTCGAAATCGTCGGGTTCGATCTCAACGATGCGCTGGAAGCGGTCCCAGTCCTCGATGCCGATGGCCTTTATGAGGCTTTCATGGATACAGTTCAGAAGTGTCTTCTTATATTCCGGGCTTCTGCCCTTTCTCATTTCAACACGGACTAACGGCATGATCAATCCTCACTTTCTGCTTTTTCATCGATACCGGAGGCCTTCTCCGCATCATCCAGGATCACGATGCTTTTCTGCGGATCGCGGAGAGAATAAAAGACCGGAACACAGCACTTATTGTACTTGGACGAGTGCTTTTCGAGCAGCTTCTGAAGCTCCGGCTCACAGCCTTCTTCGTAGTCACCATAGGCTTCGAGGACGACCTTCAGGGTGTGTTCCTGCCCGTCAGATGCCGTAAAGAGGGTCTTCGCATAGACAAATGGCGCCGAATCCTGATCCTCCAGGAGCACTTCGTCGATAAAGCCCATCGTGACGGGCCAGATCTTGACGCGGATGAACCAGACGACGCAAAGATAGATAATGACCAGGAGCGGGATCGAGATGATGGTCGCGATCGCGATGGACACTCTTCTCATGAAATCCGGGAGAATATAGACCAGTGACCAGGCCAGGGTAAGGCCTACCAGAGACACAAGGATAATGCAGGTGTCCTTCAGAAGGTCACGGCGGAAAACTCTTTTTCTATATTGTTTCTCATTACTTAGCATATTAGGATTATACTATTTCTTCCCGGTTTTACATATCTAAATCACGACTGGGCGAGCCACTGCCAGAGGGAAGAATCGCCATCGGTGCAGGCATCGTTGAAGAAATAGATCCAGGAGAAATGACCGAGATACTGGTAGGGGGCTCCGTCCTTCGTATATTTCCCTGTGATATCGTGAACATCGTCAAAGACCGATACGTGGAGATCAGAAGCGCCGATGCTCTTTAACTTATCGAGGAGCGGTTCTTCGTACAATTCCGGGTCAACGGTCTGGTCGTTCTTCGCATAGACAAACCACATCGGGATATCCTTGATCGACTGGAGTTTCTCATCGGAGAGCTCCTCCATGTCAAAGATCTCGCAGATCGGGAAAGCCTTAGCAAAGTAATCCGGATAGGCAAGGAGAAGATCGAGCGTCATGAAGCCCCCATTGGAGCAGCCGCCGATCAGGATGCGGTTCTTATCCACGTTATGCGAGGAAACGACATCATCGATCAGGGCCTTCAGATCCTGAAGATAGATGGAGTCATAGGAATCCCCGCGTTCGATCCAGGCACCCGGGCACTGGGGAACGAGAACGAATGCCCCGCCAAGTTGGGACTGGAAATCCTCGCCAAAGAGAGAAACGACCTTATTGCCATAGCAGGTGATCCGGGGATCCGTGCCGCCCTCACCGCCACCGTGAAGCCAGATCACCAGAGGACGGGAACTTTCGGATGCATTCGACGGAGAATAGAAAGCATAACTCATGGAATGCCCTTCCGGACCCGTGAAAGAGCTCATCTCCACATCCTTGATCTCCGGGAACTGAATGGTGTCCTGCGCAAGGCTCACGGACTTCCCGTTTGAAAGCGAAACGGAGAGAGAGTAGCTATCGAACCACTGGTTCGCATACTTTGAGTTATGGAAATAAAGAAGCGCGCCCTCCTCCGGACCGACCTGAAGTTCAAGCGTCAAGAAGAGCTCGCCATCGAAAGCATTCACATCGGCGACGGCATTCCCGAAAGCATCGGAATAGTAGACCTTCTCCACCTTACGGGGTTTTGAAGAAGACGAGAGATTATCCGCCTTCTCCTCAGCTACGGAAAAAGACGCGGGAGAAAGATCGGAAAATGGGCCATACTGTGCATCGGAGATAACGATCTTATCTACGGACGGGCCCCAGTCAAAACCATGCGCCAGCAGGAAACTACCTGGGTTTTTTGTACTCTGGGAAGCAGACACCTCTGCACTTGAAGAATCAACGGAAGACTCCTTCTCCCCTTTACTACAGCCCGCGAAAAGACCGGCCATGAGAAAACACAGCGCTAAGATCAGGGACAGGTGCTTTTGAAAACGAAAACTCAACATATAAAGATTATACCTTTCAAACATGGAAAAAACTATCTACTACAAGGATAACACTCTTTCATTTACTGCAGGATCGAGCGCTGAAAACACGGTTTTTTGTCGCAGAATCCGCGGTGTTAGGGTTCCGTATTACTTCTATCTTCTCGCGGAGGCGGAAAATTCGTCAAATTTCCTTGAAATGACATCTCAGTTGGGTATAATGAGGAACGGATTTGCCCGAAAGAGGAGCTTCCCGCTCTTAAGGATTACTTAATATCCTTCGCGGCAAGATACGGGCAGATCCGAAAAAGGGAAAAGTAAAGGAGCAGGGTAAAATGAAAAAGTTAGTTGCAGCATTACTGTGTCTGTCTATGATCGGTTCTCTCGCCGCATGCGGAAAGAAAGACTCCGATGATACGAAGAAGACGAGTGCTTCTAAGGAAACTTCTGCGGATGTGAGCGAGGAGCCGACTGAAACGGAGAAAAAGGCGACCACATCGGAAGCTGAGACATCCGGAACCGAGAGCGAGACCACACCGGCCGAGACTTCTGCCGCAAAGGGAGATACGATCTGGGAGATGAAGGACATCGACGTCGTCAGTACTTTCCCGGAATATAAGGTCGAAGAAATCACTGGTGACCAGAACAACACCGTGAAGATCGCAACGGCCAAGATCTGCAACCCGAAGGACGAGACGATCGCCGCTCTGAAGAATAACGCATGGCTCAGTGGCCTCGGCACCAAGGCGGACGTCAAGGGTGAATGGGGTCACTCGAGCATGAACAGCGTGCAGCCGTGCAGCTGGTATTACACATATGACGACGGCCTTGCCATCTTCCCTTCCGACATCGAAGCCGCGAAGATGTACGGCGCGGATCTCTTTACTGTCACATATCACTACGCGACACGCGAAACAATTGGCGAACAGGCCGTGAATGTCGAGTTCAACAAGATGGATTTGACCGACAAGGCGACCCAGGAACATGTGATCGAGATCGTTAAGCAGATCTATGGTGAGGAATTCGGCGAGACGATCCTTTTCGCGAAGGATCCGAACCCGGAGAACTATACTGAACGTCCGAACGACCTCTCCATTCACCAGACCGTCAACGGTATCAACATCAACGTTGCCAGAAATCTTGATGAAGATTCCCTGCATATCCGCGTCAGCTACAATGCCGAAGGTGTGAAGCAAAACGGCGGCGGAATTACACAGGGACATACTCCGGACTTCTCGGTCTTCAAGGGACTTACGGATAACGTATTCGGCGGCAATACGGGAAACCAGACACCGAACGATACGGCTTTCCTGGACAATCTCCGTTCTGTATCGAACTTCAAGACCGAAGATGCCTACATGATCGAGTATAAGTTCCTGGCATACAAAACAGAAGACGGCAAGGAACACGACAATGTCGAATTTAAGTACGAGAAGACGATCGACTGCTCTCTGTGGTTCCAGTATGACTGTGCTTTTGACGGTGACACCCTCAAGAAATTCAGTCTGCAGAAAGGCATCATGCAGAGCGTAGATCACGGAAGAGACGCTGACACGAACCTCGCGATCATTAACAAGTCCCTCTCTACACTTTTCGGTCAGGACATCACCGTCCAGAAGAGCGATCTTAACGATAAGGGTTCCGCGAAGATCACGATCGACAAGCAGCTTGGCGAGCAGAAGAGAACCATCAGCATCAATGTCAAAAATGACGGACAGGCCTGGTGGAGCATTGCAGGTAAGCTTTACCTCAGCTGATGCGAGTATAAGAAGAAATTATATTTCCGGTTCAAGGATAATATAAGCAGAAATTATATAAGCAATAATTTTATTGGCGCTGTGTGGGATCTCCCATGCAGCGCTTTTTCTTTTGAAATTACGCAAAGGATGTGAGAATATGACATCGTGATTCGTTTAATGAGTGAGATCTCAAGAAACGCCAGGGAGGCAAAACCTTTGAAGAACGAAGACGTTGTCAAACTATTCGATACCTACGCGGACGATCTGTTCCGGTTCGCCGTATCTTATGTGCAGTCGAAGCATGATGCGGAAGATGTCGTACAGGATGTATTCCTGAAACTTATCGGGAAGAAACTTCTGATCGATAAAAGATTTGAAAAAGCATACTTAATGACCATGACGGCTAATAAGTGCAAGGATCTTCTCCGGTCATCGGCAAGGAAAACAAGCGTCGATCTGGAATCGAATGAATGGCAGCTAGAGTATTACGAAGGTTTTTCCGACCACAACAAGGAAGTCTTTGACGAGCTGATGCGCCTGGAGGAAACCTACCGCGCACCGATCTACCTCTTCTACTATGAGGGGTACTCGTATAAAGAGATCTCACGGATCCTGGATATTTCGGAGTCCGCCGTGGGCATGAGGATCAAGCGCGGCAAGGAAATGCTTAAGATCAAACTGGAGGAAGAATCATGAAAGATACATTCGATAAGATCCATATGGATGAAGAAAAAAAGGAAGAAATCAGAAAGATGCTGGGCGAGACCACGGCGAAGAAGACAAAGCGCCCGAGATGGATCCCGGCACTGGCTACTGCTGCCGCGCTGATCGCGGTCATCCTGATCATCCCGACGACAAGGAACATGGTGGTATCCGCGGCGGAGAGACTGGGATTTAAGAGAACAAAGAGCGGCGTCGAGGTCGATTCGAGCAGTTCTGTGGACGAGAACGGAAACCGCAGTTTTTCCATGCAGTTCTCTACTCCGGATACGGATAAGGGAAAATACGCACAGGTCAAGGACGGACGCCTCTATCTCGTCGCTGACGGCAACTGGACCGATGTCACGGACAAGTGCAACGCGACGGGGTACTATAAGTACGAGACGAAGGATAACGACGGCGACAAGGTCGTGATCTATGTCGGCGGCACGGTGGACGAGAACGGATCTCTCGAGTTTACTTACGACAAAGACGGCCAAGTGAGTGTCGTGTTCGGTTATCTCGATAATCAGGATGCTACATGGGTCGACGCGGCCTTCAAAAACGAAGGCATATCAGATTATAAAAATGGCGGTGACGAAGGTTATGCCATGATCCAGACGGATGATTCTCTCCCCGGCTTTATCCTGTATGTAAGATCAGATGAATAAGGAATAATAATTTCGTAAATCATTCGCGGTCTATATATATAAACGAAAGAAGCACCTACCCGGTTTGGGCTGCCGGGCAGGTGCTTTTCTATACGAAGAAATGTGACTAATCCCTTATCTAAAAGCCTCCGAAGTGACGGATACCTTATGAAAATACGGCATTTGCCGTGCTACCATTAATTCAACGGAACACCGAAGGGCGTTCCGTAAAAGATGGCAAGAGCCGAAGATCAAGTGTCAGGATATTCGGCAAATATAGGTAACAAGGAGGCAATTTATGAAACAGTCTGCATACACTAAGTTACTCGTAGCATTGATCGCATTCTCGTGTCTTTGCTGCTCATGTGTAAAGGGTACATCCGAGGAAACAAAGAAGAATAATGAGACAACAGATTCTGAAATCTCTTCATCCTTTACGGAAGAAGATACGGACAGCAAGATCGATGAATCCAGTTCCGATACACAGACATGGGTCTCTACTCCCGAAGAAACATCGGAAATCGTGAAACCCTCTTCGGACGATAAGGACGTCAAAGGGATTCCTTCCGATAATCCTGCACAGCCGTCCAATCCGAATAATCCGGTCACCATCTCTGATACACTCGGAACCGGCAACCTGACAAACGGCGGTTTTGCAACCGGTGATAAGAATTACAACTACTATGTCACACATCCTTCTAAGGAAAGAACAGCCGTCGTTCAGGAAGATAAGGTATCCGGCGCGACCAGCCAGGTATACTTAAGTGTTCCGAAGACAGAGCCGGTCATCGATTACCTCTGCGTATCCGGAGACAGCCTGTTCTTCCGTGAGAACCAGGACGGACGCGAGACTTCCATGATCGTTAAGGTCAACCTGAAGGACGGAAACTTCGAAGTCATCGACAACGGTGAGATCTCCATGCTGACCATCTACGGCAACAATCTCTACTACTGCAAGGGCGATGCTCTCGTAAGAACAGATCTTGATGGAAAAGACGAAAAGGTCCTCTTCGAATCAGATCACTCCGCAATGCCGGCAAAGGTTGCGTACTGCATCATGAACAGCAAGATCTACTTTGCTGAGCCGGCACAGTTTGCCAAGGGCGGCATGTTCTTCGGAAAGCTCTTCTCTATGGACTTAGACGGCAGCAACAAGACCGCGATCAACGCAGATGTTGATGTCTGCAACAGTGAGCTCTTCATGTCTGACGGTGAGATGCTGTACTTCTACGGCAACACCGAAAAAGACGGCATGGCGTACTACACCTGTAAGCTCGACGGATCCGAACTTGAGATCTTCGATAAGAGCAGCCTCGTATCCATGAACTTCGCGGACGGCAAGCACTTCAAGTCTTCCGAAGACGAGCTCTATGTCAAGAAAGACAGCGCAGGATATAACCTGTCCTATAACGGTAACATCCGCTGGGCCAAGATCGTCATCGTCGGTGAGGACATCTACTTCATCGAGAAGGATTCTTCTGATCCGGAGAAACTGGTCACAAAGAGAATCTCCATCAACGGCGGTAAGGAGACCGTACTGAACTAACCACCTCCGCTTTCACCGTAAAGCGCATCCGTTTATTCGCAATAAGAAATGGAATGACCCCGGGTCCCAAAAGGCCCCGGGGTCTTCTCTATTCCGCAAAGAAACAGCGAAAGCTCTTTTTATTCGTCCTCCTTACTTCCACTGCTCTTCCTCATAGAACCAGTCTGTGTTGCCTAGCATATACACTGCGACACGGATCTCCACATGTCCGTCATCCTGATCGACAATACCGATCTCCATCTTCACGGCTTCCCTTCCGGTAGAATAGGCATCGGCGTTCACGGAACTAAGAAGCGCTTCTTTCATCTCCGGATCTTCAAACGCCATCTCAAAGCCTCTCTGATAGCACTTCCCAAGCTCTGCGTCATCCATCGAGTAATAGGGCCAGAACGACTGATCGGCCTCGTTATAGCGGAGCTGGCAGTTATAGTAGAGATCGGTCTTCACGCGGGCATTGGGGCGCTCCTTCAGTTTATAGGTATAGTCATCGAAATACTCCCCATAGTAGAGCATCTGGAAACTGTCCTCGACATATTCCTTATAGTTAACATCGTCGTATTCGTGATAGTTGATCTGCGTGCCCGGATAGGGATCTCCATCATGCCAGTCGACGGTCGTCGCGGTGGCACCCTCCGCCTGAAGGGCTTTCTTCTTGCTGATAAAGCGATCCTCTCTCAGCTCGTACTCCCATTGCAAAAGATCACACTGCAGTTCGTTTTCCTCGGTAGCAAGGCAGAAGGTCCCATCACGAAGAAGCATAAAGCTTGCGCCTTTATCCTTCTTAAATGCGGACGTGATAAAACCAGGCTCCGGGGCCTTCAATTCCTTTATGGCACGGGCGTTCTTCTTACTATGGCATCCGGGAAGAAGAATGGCGAAAGTAAGCAGTATAGTCAATAGTTTCCATCGGTTGAGAGTCTTCATGTGGATCACCTCCTAACCTACTAATCAACAATCAGGTGGCGACCGTCACATATTTATGGAAAACTTTTTTGGGGGTCAGGTCACGACTCGGTTCTTGCCGTTGTTCTTGCCGAAGTAAAGTTTCTCATCCGCGGCATCGATCCACTTATCGAGCTTGATAGACTTATCTTTCTTCGCGACTCCGGCCGTGATGGTAAAGGAGATCTTCTTATCTTCGAAATCCACGGTCATGGACTCGATCTCTTTTCGGAGGCTTTCGATCAGGTCGGGGGCTTCTTTTGTCAGGATCAGGAACTCTTCACCGCCCCAGCGGGAAACGGTACTGCCCTGGCAGTGCTTTTCCATCGTCATCGCGACCTTACGGAGGACTTCGTCACCGCCGCCGTGGCCATAGTTGTCGTTGATCCCCTTAAAGTTATCGATATCGATCATGGCGATATAGTAGTAATGGTCATCCTCGTAGGCTTCCTTGAGCTGCTCCATCATGTAGTGGCGGTTGAAAAGGTGCGTGAGGCGGTCCTTGTTCGCGCGGTCGGAGAGCTTCTCCTCCGCAGCAATGACCATCTTGATCATGACCTTCGAGTAGAACGTCACAAAGCCCAGGACAACGATCGAGTTCGTGATGAAGAACACGCCCGCGATACGGGAGTCGACTTTATAGACGGGTTCGTTAAAGAGTGAATATCCGGTAGTGATCAGATACGCGGCGATCGCCAGTGCGCTGTAAAGAGTGGTGCTGAACGATCTCGTCTTAAGCTGGTAGGCCATGTACTCCGTGTAGAAGATGATCGGGATCATGGATATGCTGTAAAGATGAAAGCCGAAGGAATAGCCGAGGCAGAGCGTCGCAAGGCTCATGTAGAGCGTGAGCCACCCGTAGACGAGGCGGACATACAGGTCGAGCATGTCTTTCTTAATGAGGTAGAAGCCTGTGAGGTACACGCCCGCGGTCGGGATACTGAACCAGACCAGGAACCACGCGTCGGACAGATAGAAAAAGCCCATCAGACCAAACACCAGGATCAGGATCACGGTGTTGATGAGGAGCGTCAGTTTTTTGATCTGTTCTTGTACCATATCTCCATTATAACAGGGTTCAAGGCTATGGTTTGAAACGGTTTTGTGAACGAAAGAAGACCGCCCCGGGGAGGTGAAGCATTTTCCCCGGGGCAGTCCCCTTCTCACGTGTAACGTTTTTTAGGAGTATCAGAACTTATACTGGAGGGAGAAGAAAACGGTCTGTTCTCTGATGTACTGGCAACCGCCGAATTCGTTGGTAACATCCAGCATCGGAACGATATCGGATGCATCGCACTCTTCGATCGTGAGCCGGACGCCGTACTGCAGAAGCTCGATCGTGCCTTTTCTATAGAATCTCTCGCCCGCATCACAACGGCCGTTGAAGTTTCTGTCTTCATAACCCTTGTAGTAGAATACTGCGACGTTACCGTTGATCGGCACCTTGACCTGCGCCAGTTCAGCTGTTCTGTAGACCCACATAGAGATCTGGACTTCATTTCTCCAGTCAGGGGCACAGATCGTAAAATAGAAAGTGTCATCTTCGTTTTTGTATGTTCTGGCATACTTCGAATAATCAGTGACCTCATAGTATTCAGGCTCATAAGGCTTGCTCATATCGAAGAACTCCTGATCTGACGGGATCCAGCAGCTTCTGAAGTAGTCGTTGATCGCAAAACCATCAGTATATCCCTCGATCGGCCATACCGGCGGGAACTCTCCATCGTAGGCAGATCCTTCCTGATTATTGATCAGCTGGTCGACCGTGTAGATCGTTTGGATCGCGGACACATCGTTATACGCAACGTTCTTGCAGATGGTGTTCTTATATGGTGCATACGTGTAGTACACACCCTGACCGGAATAGACATGGTCCAGGACCAGTACGGCTTTATCGTTTCTGTAGGTATAAACCGTGAGCTCGCCGCCGTTATCGTAATTGGTCTTGTCATAGATAACCAGTTCCGGGATCTCATCGCCATCAAGGTGCATAAGAGAATACTTGATCACCTTTCCGTAAACATCAAGATTCGGGTCGATGATGTCTTTATATACCCATCTCGGAGCCAGCGGATCGTTACAGCTTGTCGGGATCTCCGGATATGTCTCGGAAGGGGTGGTCTCGGGGGTCTGTGTTTCCTGAACCTGCGGCTCGGTTACCTTCGGCTGTGTCTCTACGGGAGCCTGGGTCTGCTTCGGAGCTTCGGTTTCCTTCGGGGCCTGGGTCTGCTTCGGTTCCGTTGCCTTCGGGGTCTTCGTCTCTTTCGGCTGGGTCCTCTCTGTCGGAGCAGGTGCTTCTTTCTGCGTCGGAACGGCCACGTCCGGTGTGGTCTCAGAAGGCGCCTCGGACGGAAGGATCATGTCCTGATTCTCTGTGGCATCCGAAGCGGTGTCTCTGGATGCATCAAGGACTGTCGCATCTGTCTGCGCGCCGGCTCCATTATCCACTACGACGTTTACTTTATCTACGTAACTGTCGATCGCACTCTCGATCTGCTTAGTATCACCACTCAGTTTCAGTTCACAAGCTGTCGCGGAAAAGGCAACCATGGTAGTCATTGCTGCGATTGCGAACTTAATCTTCATTGCTTTCATTTTCTTATTCCTCCAAATAACCAATCGTTAAGATTTTTACTTCGTTTCTTGTTTGTTTTTAGATATCCTTTGCAACATTGCAAGGTCATTCTACATGTGTAGTACATCAATGTCAATAGATTTTTCTACATTTGTAGAAATTTTTTCTATAATTGTAGAATTAAGCGTGCGGACGAGTGCTTTTCGGGCAGCAAAAAAGGCTGTTCCTCCGGGAGAAGATCCCGGGAAGGACAGCCCTTTTCTTAATTCGAGGGGGATATATCCGCTCTTTTAGATTTTCGAGTAATGGTATGTGTCAACGAATACGTAGCCGCTGGCGACGAAGCTCGCGGAAACATCAAGTTCCGGAACGAGTTCGGATCTGTCGACATCCTCGATATGCATCTCGACATAATCGTCAAAGAGAACGAGCCAGACCTTTCTGCAGAAGTATTCATCCTCCTGGTTGACGCCGTCGAAATTATCATCGTAATACCCCTGGTAGTAGAAGACCGCGACGTTATCTTCGATCGGAATACTCACCTTCTGGAGCTCCGCGATCCGGGTAAATGTCCAATCAAAAGTGATCTTCCCGTCCTTGACGTCATAGATACTCAGGTTGAGGAAGTCATCGTATCCTTTGTAGTTTCCGTAATACTTGCTGTAATCGCTGATCTTCGAAGAATCCGGCGCATAGGGCTCTGTTTCATTCGGCGGAAGCGTCGGAAGAGACGCGTAATACTCGTCAGTGTAAGGCTCATATTCCGGATGGAGCTCATATTCCGTATCCTGCGGAATGGAACCTGACTTCAGGAAAGAGACCGCTTCCGCAGCACTGTCTTTTCCGGCAAGCACCCAGTTCGGCGTGCTATAGCGGTACAGCACCCAGTTGCCCTCTCTTCCCTCGATATACTCATCCATAAACGTACGCTTCAGGATATACGCCGGGACCGAGGCGTCACCGAAATCCGGTGTCTGATAGTGGCAAAGGCTTCCACTATAAGGGTTGTAGCAGTAAAACTCGATGATGCCGTTGTCCGACCGGGCATCCTTCAGGACCGTCACGGCCTGATCCTCTTTATAGGTATAGATCGAAAGCGCAAAGATCTTTCTGTCTTCTCTCTTCTCCTTCTGATATGCGCGGAAATCCGAGACGATCAGCTCCGGGATTTCATCTCCGTCGATATGCGCAAACGCATACTTCACGTCTTCGTTCGATGCGCCGTATCCGTTGATGATGTCGATATACGCGTCCGCGTAGGCCTTCGTGTCCGCGTTTGCCGCCGGCGCGGCCGGGGTCGTGTCGAGCGCCGCGTTCGTGGTGGTGTCGGCAGGGCTCGTCAGTGCTTCTGTTGTGTCCTTGGCTTCTGTTGCGGCTGTGGCGTCTGTGGTGTTTGTTGTGACCCGGGCTTCTTCGCTGGATGCCGCGCCGCTACTGTCCTGCGCCGCGTCCATCTTCTCTTTCGCACATGCTGTCGCTGAAAGCGTCATCACGGCAGTCAGCGTCAGGGTCATAAGCTTAATCTTCGTATCTTTCATATTGTAATATCCTCCGGTTATCACTCTATATGTTCATGAGTTACGAGATCTCTTTCTTGATCTCACGTTTATTCTACATGTGTAGTATTGCGAAGTCAATAGTTTTTCTCTACATTTGTAGAATAATTTCTACACGGGTAGAATATCGCTTTCAGAAAATGGGTTATCGCCGGATCAGGCGGTCATTACGGGAAGCACAGAAATACTGGTTTCTAATGCCTCTTATTACCCGACTCTCGAAGTCAGCGGATAGTAGTAGATCCCCGGCGTGATGTAATAGCATCCGCCAAAGCTCTCGGAAACATCGAGTTCCGGCACGATCTCGGAGGAATCGCAGTTCTCGACCTGGATTCGGATACCGTCCGGCCAGAGCTCGAGCGTGGCCTTTCTGTAGAAAAACTCAGAACTGTCAATAACGCCGTCATAGTTCTCATCATAATAACCCTGGTAATAGAAGTACGCGATGCTGTCCTCGTAAGGGAGCATGACAGGATCCAGGGTAGCCGTGCGGTAGAAGAACCACTTAACCTCGATTTTCTTATTCGCATAATCGATATACGGGATCGTAAGCTCCTGGGAACCCTCTTCGATACTGAACTTTCCGATATACTTCGTGTAATCATCGATCGGAAGCGGAGTCGCGTGATATCTCCAGGACGTTGTCGCATCCGGATCCTGCGTCGTCATCGGCGGTACCGTCGTTGTTATGGTCGGCTCCTGCGTAGTAGTCGTCGGCGGAACCGTTGCACTCTGAGCATCTTTCGGCGGATACTTCGGATGCTTCTCATAGAGACTGTCCTCCGGAATATTCCAGGTCGTAAGGCGATCGATCGTAGATTTCACATCTTCATGCCCCAAAATGACCCAGTCCGGAGTACCATACACATAATTTTCCTTATCGGAGGGTCTACCTGAAAGAATACCGATTATCGTATTTTCTTCAATCACATAGGGATCTACGGAAGGATCTCCATAGTCTGTTTCCTCGAAGAGGTAGATCGCACCTGTTCCCGGCTGATAGCAGTAGAAATGACTATAAGCATCATCCGCATCCACCTGATCCAGAACACAGGCTGCCTTGCCATCCACATATGTATATATAGTCAGTTTAAATCCGTTATACCGGCAGTCCCAGCTGTCCGTGATGATCAGTTCCGGTGTCTGGTCATAGTCGATATGGAGCAGGGCACACTTGATCGTCGGCTTATTCGGGTCGAGCTTATTTAAGATATCGATATAGGCTTCTTTGAATCCGGACTGTTCAACTCCGGTGCTTTCAGAAGGAGCTTCGGTCTCCGAGGACGGTGTCGTTTCAGAAGACGGCGTCTCAGAAGGTTCAGATTCCTCAGTCTCCTCAGGTTCTTCTGTCTTGGCGACCGGACTTCTTCCGAGCTTGGCAAAATAATCCTCGATTGGGGATCCGAGAGAACGTGAGGATGCGAAGAATACGACACTGAATGTCATGATGATGGCCAGGACCGGCATGAACTTCTTCACTTCTTTATTCTTCAGAAGGTTCTTGATACGGATCTTGGTCTCCATGCCGCCAAAACCCAGACCGCTGAATGCCGTATTCTGAAGGAAAGATCCGCCGGCATCCGCATAGGCGTGCTTGACCAGAGAGATGCAGTATTCCTTGACCATGTCCATATCAAAGGCCTCGGTCGTCTCTTCATCGACACGCATCTCGATGTCGCCGCAGAGAATAAGGAAAGCGAGCCATACGAGAGGATTGAACCAGTGGACGACGAGGATCAGGTAGCTTATGAGCTTGATCACGCCGTCTTTATTCTTGATGTGGGTCCACTCGTGGTTGAGGATATATTCCTTCTCATCTTCGTCGAACTTCTCCGGGATAAAGATCTTCGGGCTGAAAAAACCGATGACGAAAGGAGATTCGATATTGGTCGTAAAGTAACTGCCGTCATAAGCACGGGATTTCCAGCGGGCCCGGGAATAGAAGATCAGGTATCTTACTGTGAAGAGTACACAGAGTGCGATAATGACCAGCAGCCAGATATCCGCAATGATATGCACTGCGAGCGCCTGCTTGGAGTTCAGGCGGCTGACATCATCGATAGTTTCGGGCGCAAGTTCTTTTGCATCGGACTTCTGAGGATCAGCCGTGAGCGTCCCGTCCGTTGAAGCCGGGGCAACAGCTGCATCGGCGTCCGACACTGTGTCGGCATCTTCATCCGAAGACTTATCCATCTGCGTAACCTCCGTCTTCGAATTGCCCGATCGGAAAAGCCGGCCGGCATTCAGAAGACTTGTCGGCGAGGCAAAGTTAATAGGCAGCACCAGACGTACCGCCACGATCATCCAGAAAACGATCAGGACACGCTTCGGAAGTTTACGGAAGATGAGGCGGAACAAAAGCACAACGAGGATCGCGATGCTCCCGTATAAGCTCATCTCCAACACTTTTGCAAATATAGCATTCATCCGGGGTGCGCCTCTTACTTGGTATGCTTCTCGATCATCTCGATGAGCTTCTGGGCCTCATCTTTACTCAAGTTCTTATCGCCGAGGAAGGCATTGACGAAACTCGGGAGAGATCCCTGGAAGCTTCTCTGCACGAGGTCGTTGCTCTGCTGGTGCTGGACCTCTTCTCTTCTCACGAGGAAGGTGATCTTCGCCTTGTTGTTGGCAATAAATCCTTTGTCGCAGAGACGCTTGATCATGGTATAGACGGTCGTCTTCTTCCAGCCGTGGTTCTGTTCGCAGATATCCGACAGCTCACCTGAAGAGATCGGCGCATACGCCCAGATCAGTTCCATCAGTTTATATTCACTGTCACCTAAAGAAAAATCTTTCATGGGTAGACTCCTTTCATGTTAGACGCCTTTATTCTACTTCTGTAGAATTGGATTGTCAACGAGCAATTCTATTCTTGTAGAATTTTTATCCGTACAAGCCTTTATTTCTAAATCGTCACGCTTCCATCCTGAATATTTGTTACTATTATCTTGGAATAATATGGTGAAGGATGGATATATATGAAAAGATCGCGCCTCATGACAAAGACACTCGCGCTCTTCCTTGCATCAGCATGCCTTCTTACATCCTGCAGCAAAGGAAAGAGTGAATCAGAGGAAACCACTTCTTCTGCAACAGAATCCGTAACAGAAACCACGACCGGATCCACCACGGAAACCACAACTGAAACAACGACGGAACCGGAAAGTTCTTCCGAACCCACGAGTCAGAATGAGCCATCAGACGAAGTGAATCTGGACAGATCGATGGTTCCCGTCGAGGATGAACTTGCTTCCGAGATAAAAGCACTTCCGGGTGTCGTTGAAGTATCCAGATTTAAATACCACTCCGATGATGATGAGTACGTCATTTTCTTCGAAATGCCCGTCGACCACAAAGATCTTTCTAAAGGCACCTTCCGCCAGCGGGTGAACCTCAAGTACAGAGGTAAGGACGCGCCGAACCTTTTTACCTGCACAGGTTACGACCTCGTTTTCCCGTTTTTCGACGAATATCCTTATAATGAAACGAATGAGACCATTCTTTCCGAAAAGTACGAGTGTAATTTCATCGAAGCGGAATACCGTTTCTATGGTCAGTCCACTCCGGAAGGCTATCACTACACCAATCCGGAACACTGGCCCTACCTTACCAATGAGAATGCTTCTGAAGATCTCCATACTATCATCGAGAGCCTGAAGAAACTTCTCTCGGGGAAATGGCTTTTCGAAGGGAACAGCAAGGGCGGCTGCCTCACGGTCTATCAGGCCGGACGTCACCCGGAAGATGCCGATCTGTTCATCGCAGAGTGCGCTATGGTCAAGTGTACACAGAACTATCCGGGACTTTATGAATACTGCTATACGAAGGCCGGCGATGAGAGATTCGGTAAAGAGATCGCCAGGGAATACCGGGATCTGATATTGGAATTTCAGGTCGAGTGTATCCGCTATCGCGAAAAACTCATGGATAAAGTAAAAGGATATATGGTTTCCACCGGAAGCGTGATCGATCCGGATCTCCCCATGGATATACTCTACGATTGTCTCGTTCTCGATCAGATCCATTTCTGGCAATACTGCGATGAAGAGTACATCGCCCTGGTCAAGGCTGCCCTCGCCTATAAGGACGTAGACAAATCCGACTATCTCAAGATGGATATCTATATGGACAAACTCTATGAAGCTCTTCTCATGGGGTACGGTCCATGGCAGTATCAGATCGAAGAACAGAACTATCTGCACGAGCCTGATACGATATACCAGTATAACTTCCAGAATTACAGAGAAGACGGATACTATCTTTATGATTTTTCCTACCTACGGGAAGCCCTGAAGAAGGATGGATCCGGTCTTACACTTACCGTCACCGAAGATATGGAGCCCTCGATCCACGACATGCGTGTCGCAAAAGAGCAGCGGCAAGTTACATCCTATTTTCCCGATACGGTAGAGGCACGTCTTAAAGCTATTGAAACCACGCAAAAACCACTGATCCTGATCAACGGTCTTACCGACATTCACAGCATTGCCGAAGTCACGGAGAGCGACAATCCGAATGTATACATCTTCAATATTCCCGGCTCCGCACACCACGAGTGCGAACCGGATTCTCTCTCCGACAGCCAGTTTCAGGAGTTCGACAAAATCGTTAAAGGTGTCCTGGAAAACTAATGAAAGGAAGGTCATCTCTATGAAAAAGAAAGCCCTGATCGCCGCATTGATCCTACTTATTACCGGAGCCATCGTTCTCGGGACCGTTCTCATCCTGAACAAGATGAAGGACTCCCGTCCCTTTGTCGAAAGGACCGACCCGCAGATCGAGTATATCAGCCTGTCTTCCAGCGGTGGTATCTCCGGGCACTACGATAAAGAGATCAAAGCCTATCAGGATGGATCCGGGTATCACCTTTACTACCGTTACAACGGCGAGGAAGAAACTTACGATCTTACTAAATCCGAATACCTCATCTGCACGAATTACCCGGAGGAGTACTTCAATGAACTTCAAGAAGCGGAAGAAGTACGCGGCTGCGATCTTATCTATGAATCTGTTGATGTAAAATTCAAAGGGAAAGACAGTTTCTACATCAGGGGAAAAGCCTACTCCGGTCAGGTACTCACCGCGTTAAGATACTATGCCACTGTTAAGGCGAACGGACTTGAAAACAGAGAATTCTATGCGATCCAGACACGGGTGAGTGAGTACCTCTTAGAGCACAAAGTCTCCGTGGCCGGTTTTCGCTTTCAGCTCAAAACGCCATCTTCCGACATCTACTCCGGGAACCTCTGCTTCTGGGAACACCTGGATATAACCGGGGAAGAATTAGCTGACTATCGGGCAACCTCCTCTTTCCTTAATCGTCTCTCCGATCCAAAATTGGGAAAAGATGACTTCAAGGAGATCAAGATTCATGGGAAAACAGCCTACTACATTACACACATCGAATCAAACATGATCTCTGTCGCACTCACTATTCCGGACGATACAGAAGTGATGACCTTCTACTCCACACCTCCGGAAGGCATGAGTCTGGAAAAATACCTGAAGGTTATGACAGAAATGATTATTCAGGAGTAGAAACAGAGCGGATGATCCATCTCTGGGCGCCATGTGATCCCATGGTGCAGAGCGTGGCGGTGCCGTCCTTCTTCTCCACGGTGAGAACTCTTCCGCTTTCAAAGGATGTCTGGATAAAGTGATTTCCGTCACCGCTTCTGACCAGTCCCCATATCTGAGCCTTGTGGCAGCCGGTACCGCCATGGAGCTTGATGAGATTGTCTTCTTCGTCCCACGCATTATGCAGGTCGATCCGCTGATCCGGGAAATCCTTTGGTGAAATCACATACCGGTCATCTCCGGAATAGCGGAGATTCCAGACGCACGGTTTATCCGAAAGAGTCAGGCGGAGTGTCCTATCCTTCGGCTTTTTCTTTCCGCCCGTTTTCTGCGGTATGGCGGCCAGATACTCCTCCCCGTCTGCATTCTTCAGGGTAACGCTTCCGATCTCATAGAGGTTTCTCTTAATGAGCGGCCACATCTTCGGATACATGCCGACGTACTTTGTCGTGCCGTCTCCGGTATATGGCAGTCTGCCCGAGAGTACCAGTTTATAGAACTCGAAATAGTCATAGTCATTCGCATCGGCAGTGAACTTCTTATATCCCGGGAATTCGGACGGACCTCTGTACGCATGGGTCGACGGATATTCGATCCCGAGAAGCTCCCCAAGATATTCGAGCTGGTGCATCCATTCATGGACCGCAAGTGCAGTTGCATATAGTGACGGCACCACCGGATCAGAAAGAGGATACGTGCCTCTTCTCGGGAAACCCAGATTAAAGGTCGAGTATCCGATGGGCGAGGAAAGTCCTGCCGTCATGAGACCCAGGATCGCCTTGTGCTTATTAAAGCCTCTGCGGAGACGGTTTCTCCTGCAGTTCTCCTCTCCTTCCGTCTGGATGGTCGTAAGCACCGTATCGTATTCCTTATCCGGAAGATACATCTCTATCGCCGGCTGTGCGGATTCCTGCGGAAGATACAGCCAGTCTTCCCGGTCGGATTTTCGAAGCTCTGCAGCGTCCTCCACAAAATGAAGATCGGCGGTGATCTTGAGGTTATGGTCGGAGATCTTCTCCAGAAATTTAGTGTAGTTCAGAGTGACCGCCTGAAGATACTCCCGGTCAAAGTCCGTCATCTGAAAATCGAGTTTCCCGTAGGTAACATGCGTAAATCCAAGCCAGAGCACACGATACTTTACAGGTGCTTTCAGCGCGGAACGGTCCTCTGCCTCGAACTGCTCCTTTGCATCCCGGAGCATCCGGTCCAGCTTCTTGGCATCTGACAGCAGGGACGTCATGTATAAGCACTCGCTTTCTTCGCAGTTTTATCTTTATACATTGCTTCATCGGCGCGCTTAGCGACATCTGCCGCAGAGGTATCCGTCTTCGAATCGAAGGTGGAAAGGCCGCATGCGATCGATACATAGTCCGGCGGCATCGGCAGCGTATTCTGATACGGACTCATCTGGTCGTTGATTTTCGTCATCAGCGCTTCGCGGTTATCGTAATCCTCACCGCTCAGAACAGCGACAAACTCATCGCCGCCGATACGGAATACCGGGCTGTGCTTAAAGACATTACAGATCAGGCGGCACGCGCGGAGCAGGTATTCGTCACCGGCTTCGTGCCCCTTCGAATCGTTGATGAGTTTTAGGTTATTGACGTCAAACATCGCGATGGCAAACTCGATATCCGGATCCGCCACGATCTGCGAATGCAGGTACTTCTCCTTATCCTCGTATGCCACGCGGTTATTGACCTTTGTCAGAGGATCACGCCTCATCATGTTGAGGAGGCGGTTGTTGATCAGGTCGATTGTAAGCGTATAGCGGAACTTCTCAAACACCAGCGACATGCGGTTCTGATACGTAAACAGGAAGCGGTTTCCGACCTTGTCGATGCAGTCGCGGAAGACTACATATCCGTATGATGCATCCGCCTCGTGAAGCGGCAGGAATGCATAAATATGGTTGGCGCCCTCGCCCTTATATCCCGGGATCAGATCGCGCGATTCAAATCTTTCCTGCTCATAGAGCACTCCGTCTTCAGATGAATAGAGCACCTCCATGTACTTACTGTACGCATCACTATTCAGTTTCACATTCGTATCGTAAAGCGACAGGCTGAAATTCGGATCGAGGATGACATGGAAGGAATCGCCCTCATAATCATGGTCGTCCTGAAGCAGCCGGTGCATGTTCATTTTAAAGTCTTCAAACGTCGGACACGAGAGGACCGTTGAGTCGATAATGTCGAGTTTTCTGTTAAAGTAAGTCGTCATGCTGCGCTTAAAGAACACGTCTCTGCCCATCTGTCTTCTGACCTTGTCGCTGTCGCGGTAATGCAGGCAACCGCAACTCTCGCCGGGAACAAACTTACTGTGGATCACCACACTTCTGCCCGGCCCGTCTCCTTCTAACATATCGTGCCAGAGTTTCGTCGCTGCTTCGCCCATCTCACCGAAACACTGGTCAACAGACGCAAGTTCCGGATCGAAGACCTGACTGTCATCGAGGAAATCATATCCCGTAATCAGGACATCACCGGGAACATCGTACCCGCACTCGATCAGCGTGGCGCAGGCCTGCATCGCGATACCATCATTCGCATAGACAAAGACGTCCGGCAGTGGTTCATCCGAAGCACACAGTTCCCTGATGTGATCCTTTACGACCGAGTTCTCCCAGTCGGTATAGAACACATCGACCAGCGCCTCTTCGCGTCCGGTCTCCAGAAGGTATTCACGGACAGCCGAGAGCCGCTTCTCTGAATCGTAGGATTCTCTCGTGCCGGCAAGATACGCCAGCGTATTTACATTATGCACATCGAAAAGATGCGCGCACATCTCCTTGATCGCATGTGTATTATCGGAACGGAGGCTGCTCACGCCCTCTCTCTTCGCACCCTGGATGATGAGCGGAACACCGGCTTCCTTGCACCTTGTGATGATACTCTCCTGCCGGTCCGGATAATCCAGGCCGCTTCCGAAGATGATCGCCAGGTCGAAGTCAGAAAGATCGGGAAGGTCGAAGATCAGCATCTCACCCTGCTTCTTCGCAGGAGTATCCAGAGGAGTCGGGTAACAAAGGAACATGAAAATATCCGCCTGGTTTTCACCAAGCGTCTTCATCATGCCCGTAAGAAATTGACTGAGGATCTCAGAACACCAGCCGGTAGTAAACACGGCGATCTTCTTTTTCATGCCGGCGCCTCCTCGTTATTGAGATAATTCTATTATATACGATTCGGGCCGCTGACAAGGTAAACTTTCAGTAAAGGATTTCCGCTTCGATGAGAATCAGGCTCCGGCTTTACTGAGAACTCAGGCAGTTACAGGTCTCCGTAGCTCAGTTCGAGGATCTCATCGCCCACCTTATAACGGATCACATTTTTCTCGGTATCCATTCCTCGGTAGACCGTATAATCGTGGATCGGTGCGAAGTATGTATCCGTCGCAGTGAAGCGGCTGATATCGTAGTCTCTCTTCCAGTACCAGATCTGCTCGACCTGAAGATCGTCCTTCTCAAAGCCATCCGCCAGACGTTCGTCGAGAGTCATCAGGAAGTAATTGAGCATGACGCCGTACTCCGGGTTATTTCCGGTAAGCGCCCATGTCGCATCGACGAAATATCCTTTGCCTCCGAGGACAACATAATTCCAGTCATGGTTCGTCGATCCGAAACAGATCGCCTCCACATCGCACTGCATCAGAAGATACGCAAGCACGCCCGCGATCTCGCAGCAGATGCCCTTCTTCGACATCATGCAGGCGTAGTCACTGAACTCATCGACAGTGACGTTATCGATGCTGCTGTTATCGTACGAGAAATGCAGGCAGATATATTCGTAAAGGCCCATCAGTTTTTCAAAGTCCGAGTAGTCGGTGCGGATGGATTCGTTTAAGATGCGTACCACTTCCGCCTCAAATGCGCTTTCTCTTTCCTGATACGCTTCTTTTCCGATCGTGTACCTGATCCGGCCCACACCGTTTTCGAAGGACTCCCCCTCGACGATACATCCCGCCGGCGGAAGGAATGTGCCAAGCACAGTGCTGTCGGTCGCCCAGGTAAACGTCTCCTGGTTCGGGCACACGAAGGTATCTTCGCCAGAACGGATCGCATCGATCAGGTTATAAAGCGCCTTCCACATTTCTTCCGTCACGTATTCCGAGAAAAGATCCGTATGTACATGAGGTTTAAAAGTAAAGGGCTCCGGTGCTTTTGTCGTCTCAGGAACCGTCGTCTCCGTCGTGGTCTCCACGGTCGTTGTTTCTGTAGTCTCTATTGATGTTGCCGAAGTTGTCGTTGTCTCCTCCGAAGTCTCCTTCACGGAAGATCCTTCCGAAGGCTTCTTACCGCATCCGGACATAACCACTGTGAATACCAGAAAAGCACTTATGATTTTTCTTTTTGTCATCTTTCGATCTCCCCAAAACGTCATACGTAAATCTTTCATCCCGCCTGAACCTCATATCAGGCAGGACCACTATAGCAGATGTACCGGTGCTTTTCCTAACAGAGTAGTCACATTAAGGTAAGAATGGTTTGACATCTGCGAAGAGCGCGGAAATAAGGGTCTTTATCCTGCGGAATCCTCTCCTTGTCATTGCACTTCCCTACTGTTAATCTACATTTGGGTTTTGGCTTGCCGCAGTACCCGGCGGGCCGGAAGGAGGGCATTATGAAAAAGAAGATTCTCGTGATTACACTGGCAATGGCACTCGTTATGACTTCAGCCTGCGGCTCCAAGGGAGACAGCAAGGTAACGAAGGAAAAGGATGAAACCACCACTGAAGCTGCAGATGTTTCAGAAGACGAGTCTACAACAACGACTCCGAAGGAAATAGAAACCACCACGGAAGCGACAACGGAATCGACCACAGAGTCCACGACAGAAGAGTCCGCCGCTCCGACAGAGACAACAGAAAAAGAAGAGAGCGAAGTCGTATTCGATCTCAGTCAGATGACCGCAGAAGAGATCGCGGATCTCTGTGACAGCCTGACCACCCGAAAAGTTCCTCAGATCGGCGATAAATTAACCGATGTACAGGCAACCTACTTTGATATTGAACCTAACCGTCACACAGGACAGGCACAACTTGAAGCAAGATACAGCCGGGTCAAAAAAGACAATGTAAACGTTATAATTATCAGCGGAGTATTCTGCGATAACAAAGATATTAGTGAACAGCGCGTAAATGGAATCGGGAACTTCGGAACCGGACTCGTTATCGATATCTACGACCGTGCCAAGGCAGAAGAATTCATCAGGATCATGAAGGAAAGACATCCCGTGCTTGTGGAAAAAGGGAACGGAAGCTGGAAAGCCGAGGATTTTGTAGTCGGCATCACAGCGATCGACTACATCACCTGGGATAATGGAGTTCACTTCCAGATCGCATATGGCGAGAAGAGTGTCTGGTATGAGTCAGTAGCCAACGTTTTCGGATTCAGTAATGAAATCACCATCAATACGCCTTCCGAGACAAGCGCCTAATATAGAAAAGCACTTTTAAACAACCTTCGAAATAGAAAGCGCCTCCCTATGGCAATCACAGGGAGGTGTTTTTATTCTATTCACATAAGGTTATGAACTTATCTCTCAGCGCTCGATCACGTTACCTTCAGCATCAATGGTAAATACGACCGGCTTGTTCTTGGTGAAGAATCCGTTATCCACCACACCGACGATCCCGTTGATCTTATCCTCCATCTCTACCGGATCCACAGGCTCTTTCCAAAGGATATCCAGAAGCTGGTTTCCGTTATCGGTGATGACCGGGCCGCACTTTCTTACGCCTTCACGAAGGATGCACTGCGCACCGAGTTTTTCCAGTGCTGCTACGACCGGGACTCTCGCTTCTCCGATGATCTCTACAGGAAGGCGGAACCCGGTACCGAGAGAATCCACGATCTTCGTCGCATCGGCGACAATGACAAACTGTGTCGAGTTATACGCCACGATCTTTTCCCTCAAAAGCGCTGCGCCGCCGCCCTTTATAACATTGTTACACGGATCGACTTCATCGGCTCCGTCGATGGCGAGATCCAGATGACCGCCAATCGCTTTATCGTTCATGGAGAAAACCGGGATATCCAGTTCCTCACAGAGGTTCTGTGTACCGAAGCTGGTCACAACGGCTTTCACGTCCTTGACCGTTCCGTCCGCGATCCTCTTTGCCAGATGTCTTACCGCAGGATATGCCGTCGATCCCGTACCGAGACCGATCTTCATGCCCGAAAATATCTTACCCTGCTTAATCAGGGTATCGATCGCCGTAGATGCAACCAGTTCCTTCTGCTCACTCTGTGTCATAGTCATACCTCGTCTTTCTCTGCCATCTTTTTAACAGATTATATCACGCACTCTGACCTTTCACATCAGGAAACAGCAGTCAAAAAGACAGTATCAGACGGTCTTCCTCAGTATTGACTGACGATATTCAGCATACGCAGATATTCAAGGCGGAGCATCGAGCAGTCGGCGACCGGATAACGCGGAATCTCAACATGATGCGACGCGTATTCATCCATGCGTGCACGGCTGAGATTCAAATACTCCAATCCTTCGACTTCATTACGATCATCCCACATACAATCGATCTCGTAATAGACACCGTCGATCTTAATGACATTCCACATATGAGTACTGGAATGAATCTGGAAACACTCAAGACCGGCCAGTGTCATAAGTAGTGCTACCGCTTCAGAGTAATCGCCGCAGAGGCCCCAGCCTTCTATCAGGACCATATAGCCGAAAGGATTCGCTTCCTGATACACTCCATCCGGATCCCTCAGTTCCGGCTCTGCAATTTCATGCACCTTTTTATATATCGCTATCTCTTTTTCCAGGTCACTCATGTCACCGGTTATTGTTTCGTTTACTATGGCACGGGCTTTATCGATCACTTTCATGGTTTTATCGAAGTCCTGAGAAAGCGCTGCACGCAGTTTTTCATTGTCGGCGATCGTCTCCCAGTCTGTGATCGGATTATCACCCAGAGAAAGCGTCCTGAGGGAATCCATATCCTTTATCGGAGCGATACTTGTTATATCGTTACCACACAACTCAAGGGTCTTTAAAGATCCAAGGGAAGCGACCGGAGATATATCTCTGATGTTACATTCATTTAAAGAAAGACGCTTGAGTTCTCTGCATTGCGACAGATCCGGAATGGTATCTACCGGCGCCGTGCAGATGCAGATCTCCTGAAGTGAATGGAGATTTGCAAGTGGAGATATATCCTGAATATAGGAAAACAGGATTTTGATAGTTCTCAGATTAGTAAAATACTCGATCCCGTTCAGCGATAAATCGTATTCCGAATCCAAATCCAGCGCATACACTTTTGACAGATCATCTTCCGTAAGGACCGCGTCCTTAGAAAGTCCGAGCTGTTCGCGGGCCAGTTTTGCCAGAACCGAATCTACGGCCCCACCGGGTGTGGCCGGGTCATTCGTTGGTGACGGAACATGATCCGGAGTATAGTCTTCATGATCAATTCGTTCATAGTGACCGCTCATGGTAATGGAATCCTGGTCATCCTTTTGTCCGAAAACACTGTGACTTACATCTGCCGATTTCCCATCAGAAGCCACTGTAAATGAGTGTATCTCCCCTCCGCACTCGGCAGTATAGACTCCACTGTTCTCATTAACTTCAACAACATAAGGGCCTATGGGATCGGCATCAATGTATACAAAATGTCCTTCCGTGCTCAGATTGGGATATACGCGTTCGAACATAACAGCGATCTTATCATCTTCGAGCATTAGTTCCAGACGAACACCGATCGGCATATCATCTGCCTGGTGATTCTCGTACATCATCAGATATGTACCCGTCACACCGGTCGGTTCAGGTTTCGTAGTTTCCGTTGTCGTTTCTTCCGAAGTCGATTCTGATGTTGTCTCTGATGTCTCTTCTGAAGAAGAGGTTGTGGCCGCTGTTGTTTCTATCGAGGGCTCATCACTCTGAACTTGTTCTTTCCTTTTTTTACAGGCGACTGTCGAGAAAAGAACAGACAGCACTAAAAAGGCAGCAAGTGCTTTTTTCGTCTGCGCTGCAAATATATCTTTCATATGGACCTCCAAATATTGCTTCCCCGATCCATACCATTATCTTCAAAAATATAATACAATACCGTTTTCCCGATGGAGTGACCAAATCGTAATCTTACTTCAGATGATCCTTTACGCATCATGAGAAAACCCCCGGAACCTTAACAGTTCCGGGGGCTCATACACTCATATTTCTCCGTAACAATAGGATGAGATATCCTGCGTTAATTCATTCGTTTTCTTATCGTACACTTTTCCGTCTTTCGTGTAGTAATACGGGTTTTCGGGATCGCAAATAAAATAGTAGGATTTCATATAGAACACATAAGTCCCATCATAATTCACTAAGTAAAACGAATCGCCGCCCCTAAATATCATTGATTCGATATTCTTTCCGAAATGTATTGTAAAAACGATTTCCCGGGTAGTATACGCCTTGCCCTTATCGTCCTTTACATACTTATCTCCCTCAACATACACCTCAAATGGTATACGCGGATCACCGCCCATTGAGAAACTCTTCGTACTTCCGCCAAGTGCCGTAATCTTGATGCCATCCTCACTCTCATCCGGCACGTTGATCGTCGTATTCTCTGTGTCCCCGTCCCAGTACCATGTGGTTGCCATGGCTTTTTTCGAGTTCTCTTTTTGCAGTACCAGGTCAAAAGCACCGCTTCGCTTTTCCGGCCCGCTGTATATTCCTTTTTTCTCACCACAGGATGCAAGACTCAGCATCATCAGCATAATCACTGATAATGCTGTGATTCTCTTCCTCATACTTCTTCCCGACATATTTCCCCCGGCCTCCTTTTATTCAGCCTGTTTCTAATTAGACTCTTCAAAAGGATGGATTTTTTCACAGCCTGCCTTCGGTTACTTAAACCTTTCCAATAAAAGCTCCCTGCCATGTTGAAACTACAAACTCTGTATCATCCTTGACCATTGTAAAGTCACATAGATACGGATACTCAAATTTGCGCACCATCTTCATAGTTTCTAGCTCGTAAAGATATGATTCTCCTGAAGCCCTCATAAAATCAAACAGAATGTATTTCTCACAAGGAGAAACATAGAACTTCCGCACTGGGGGGAGCTTCTCAAATTCGGACGGAAAACTGATCTTTCCTATCTCGTTAAACTGCTTGTCGGTGACAACAATATGTGTCTCTTTCCGGTAATAGTTTCTTTCCCTGCAAAGAGACAACCCATTGAGAATTCCCGGCAGCTGATAAGGTGCCTTCTGCGCTACCTGAAAAGAGATCCGGTCCGGATCCGAGGAGGAAATCTGCAGTTCCCCGACAGAATAATTTTCATCAGTCTGAATAAATCTGTAAATCTGGTTACTGTATCTGTCCAGCGCGATACGCCAGACACGCGGACATAAGCCGGTAACCGGCTGAATATCGTCATCAAGATACGTGACCTTCTGTGTTTCGATATCGATGAGTTTTATCCGGCTACTGCCCAAATCGAGGACTGACTTGTTGTCAGCGGTGAAGTACATCTGAGGGCCGTCCATTTCGTTTGTTTTGACCCGAAGCAGTTCTTCGCCAGACTCCAAAGAGAACACTACAATTTCTCCGGTAGTGCTTTTTGCAGCGAGAAGTTTTCTGTCAGGTGAGACCGCGACACGTGAAAGGTATCTTATCGTCCGGATCTTGAATATCGGTTCCAGACTGTCACCCGACAGGTCATAAACATAGGCAATATTCTGACCACTAAACCCGGCGAGGGTATTCCCATCCTCGCTGATAAACAGGCAATTCCCGCCTCTCAACTTTTTAATCTTTTTCATTTCCGTTGCCATAGTTACCCCGTTAGTGAATCCTGTTCACACAATCTGAAAAGCGCTTCTACTCACATACACTTCCCGAGCATTTCTTTCGCCCAGAAGTACTGCCCCTCATCCTCAAACTCTCTGTAATACACTTCGATCATCATCGTTAAATACAGGATGATATCGTACCAGCGTAATCTCTTTAATTCATCTTCCGAGAACGAGGTCTGACCGAATCCTTCCAGGAAATGCTCACCTCTGTTATGCATTCTGAAACGGTCATCCATAAACGGTTCACCCCATAGTGCTCTTTCCCAGTCAATGATCCCGGACACATGCCCGTCATTGACGAATACATTTCCGGCCCACATGTCCCAGTGAACCAGAGAAGCTTCTTTTACCGCTTCAAAAGCACTTTTATCCGTCTCCAGCTGATTCAGTAATGTCTGTCCGTCATATACGATATCAATATCTTTTTTCCCGGCATCTGAGATCAGGTTTTCCAGCATATGCTTTACGAAGAGAAACAGAGAATCGTATCTCTTATCTTCTCCCAGAAAGCCGAATTCCGGGTTCTTCACCTGTGACAATTCCCGCGATATCTTTCCGATCTCCGTATCCACTATTGCGATTGCATCTTCGGACATCTTCTCTCTTACAAAAGCGAAATTATCACCCTTCAGTTTTTCCATAAAGAAATAGTGCCCGTCGCATATGGTGTTACTCGTATCGTAATACTGGATGTCTGCAACTTTAAAAGAACAGTTTTCGGAAGCCAGTTTCATGGCAGTAACTTCCGCCTGCATCAGATTGACTTCATTAGAGGTATTGCCTCTTCTGTCTTTTGCCGCGATCTTCAATATACTTTCACTGCCATCTTCAAACGTGATATCGTAGGTGACATTGCACATTCCTTCAGTCAGTTCTTTTACCGCTGCGATTCTCTTATCCGGAAATGCTTTTTCCGCCATATTGGAAATCGTTTCCACGGATTGTTTGTTCTTGGTGATAGCCATAAGCCAACTCCTACCCATTCAAGTGAACGTATAAACGTTAAGTCCACTCAAAGTTCTCTTTGCCTGCTCCAAGCTCAAAGTGATGCTTTACGATTCCCTTATCGATGCCGGACATAGGTCCGCTTTTATATGCCAGATTAACCTTATTACCTTCTCCGGTAATAGTGAAAGCCTGCTTGTTAAGCGCAGTCGGTGCAAGCAGCGCTGCCTCGATACCGTTTTTAAACCACTCCGGTGCTTCACCCGAATAGCTGCTGACCTGATCTTTATCCTTGCTCTTATGCGGCACACCCTGTGTCTTGCCGTGGCCTACAGCGATAATGCTTACGATCTTTTTGCCA
>JAEEGL014692814.1_pt1 | contig 61636 bp, 46 predicted proteins | sample 9134231 | NCBI WGS metagenome assembly JAEEGL01 (sample SAMN16246548, study PRJNA631951) | gut metagenome | biome: gut microbiome; feature: rumen; material: fiber-attached | host: Bos | place: Iran: Karaj | collected 2018-10
AACGACAGTGAGAAGAATGTAACATCAGAGATCAAGAACAGTGAGAACACTGTAACATCTGAAATTCTTGAAAGCGAAAAGCGCATCACATCTGAATCAGAGAAGAACAGCACAGACATTAAGGAAACAATTACAGAAAAGATAACAGAAAGCAACAATGTAATTGAGAAGCAGATCGACAGCAAGATGGATTCCAACGATAAAGAAATTAAGGATGAAATCGGTAAGGCTAAGAATGAAATAAACAATCGAATTTCGAATTCCGAGAATAATACCAAATCGGAAATCAAGAATGCTGAAGATAACCTTAAGTCAGAAATCGGTAAGATTTCGTCAGGTTCGGAAAAGAGTGACAAGACACTTTTGGAAAAGATCAAGGAGCTTGTTACCGGAAGCGAAGACAAACTTGATTCCAATGACAAAGAAATCAAAGAAGAGATTGGAAAGGCAAAGACTGATATAAATACTCAGGTTACAAATTCTGAGAAAAATATTAAGTCGGAGATCGGAAAGCTGACAGAAAACGAAAAAAAGAGTGATGACAACCTTCTTGATAAGATCAAAACTTATATAACCGGTAGCGAGAAAAATATAACAGATAAAGTGGAGCATACCGGGGAAAGTACAGCAGACAAGGTTAACGGAGTAGTTGGCGATAAGATCACCAATATGGAAGGAAATATCTCCGAAAAGCTGGATGATGTGGATAAAAATGCATCTGACAAAATGGATGCAGTAAATGATTCAATTGGTAACAGAATCGACGAGTACAAAGATTCAACCAACAATAGCATTGAGAATTACAGCAATTCCACAAACAGCAACATAGAAAAATACAGCAATTCCACAAATAAAACTATAGAAAACTACAACAACTCTACCAATGCAAATATTGAGAACTACAGTAACTCTACTAATGCAAATATCGAGAATTACAGTAAAGCTACCAATGCAAATATCGAGAATTACAGTAATTCTACCAATGCAAATATTGAGAATTTCAGCAATTCCACCAATACCAATATTAGTAACGGATTTAGCGGGATAAACAGTCTTCTGAATAAGTTCGCAACTGATGGGGAAAAGAACAACAGTACCCTTGTTGCGATTCTTACAGAGATTAAGAATCTTATCACCCAGGGCTTTGGAAATATCAATAAAGCCATAGCTTCAGGGATGATAACGCTTAGTAACGATATTGCAAATGTGAATGACAATGTTACAGCTGAAACAGAAATGTTATCCGATTACATGGACAGTATAAACAAGCAGCTTGAAGCGGTTTTTCAATCAGTGAGTAATGGTAAAAGACTTTTAGCATCCACATTGCTCACTAAAGGCGTAGAAGTCGCAGAGGATGCTTCTTTCCAGGAGATAAGTGAAGCTATTGAAAAAATACCGACAACTGTAACTATAGAGCAGCTTGAGGGGGAGATTGTTTATGAGTATCACTATCATGTTGATGCCTCAGGCAACAGATGCGATGACAATGTTGTTGATGCATCAAGGATGGGCGGATGTTTCACTAAGGCAGTAAACCACATCCACAATAAAGATTGCTATGAAGAAGTAAAACGTTATAAGTATCCGTCAAACATAGGAGTAAGAAATGATGGTGTTGCCTGGTACAACAGCGGAAATGGGGAGACATATTACAACTATTATTGTACCAGATGTGAATCCTCATTTACCGGAACCAATCCTGAACACATTGAGACTTCCGATAGCTGGTCCGAGGCAAATAGCAGGGCAACCGACAGTAAAAAGATAGAGACAACGAAGATCAAAAAGGTTATTTGCGGAATGAAAACAAGTACAGTCGCCGGTTATGCCCCTGACTGTGAATATCTGCACGGACAGATAATCGGAGCGCACATAGATTTTACAAAGAAGAAAAACAATGAAGATAATATTGCCGCTAATCAGTCAGTAGTTCCCAATGGAATTACCATTGAGCCTTCTTTGTTTGATGATCTTGAGGAGCCTGAATTCACAGATGATAGTAATGATGATCTTGAGGAAACGGAATCCACTGACGATAGCAATGACGATTCCAAGGAGTCTGAATCTATCGATGATAGCGATGACGATTCTGAAGAGCAGGAATTCGCGGAAGACAGTAGTGATGATTTAGAGGAACAGGAATTCACCAATAATAGCAATGATGAAAAAGTAGATGCTGTAGACGATTAACATTAACTATATCGAAACCATGCAAGAGTATAAAAATGAATCAACAAAAAAATCTAACTATGATAATATAAAGAAAAGAGGTAATGCATTGTGGAGGTAATGAGTTCCATGGGTGTTTCCAAAAAATATACGGTTGCAGATATTGAGAACAGTGAAGACCATATAGAACTTATAAATGGTGAAAAAATAATTATAGACAGGACCAACAGTGATCACAATGAGCTTGTTAATGAAATTGTCTTTGCATTGAAAAGCTATATTAAGGCAAATGGCGGCTCTTGTAAAGTTTTTTCTGAAAATGTAGCATTATATGTAAACGAGCTGTGTGATGATGACGGAATGTTTTTTCTGCCTGATGTCATGTTGGTATGTGACCCCGGTGCAGTCGATAGCAAGGGGGTTCACAAGGCACCCGGATTTGTGGCAGAGATTACTTCTGAGTCCACAAGAAAATATGATTATAACGAGAAACTTGATATTTACAAAAAAATAGGTGTTGAAGAATATTGGATTGTAGATATTCAGAGGAAAACTGTTTACAAGTATCTTGCATCTGAAGATTATGTCCCGCAGACATATATGCGTCCGGAATCAATGAAGGTATCTGTGTGCAAAGGCTTAATGATAGACATTTCCGGTTTTATGGCATAACTTTTTTTATCAAAAGCAAAAGGCTCTTCTCCACGTGAGAGGAGCCTTTAGTAGTTAAAGCAAAGTTTTACGGCTCTGCCTTTGAATAAAAGAGGACATGAGGAGTCTGGTATCGTATACTGTAAACTCATCAATAAACGAAAAGCTCTCCAAGGGCAATGACTGAAACGCAAAACAATTTATATCAGTGTTGTGCATGTAAAATTGCTATCTAAAAGGCACGTATGTATACAAATCTATTGTTATGCGTGTCATTAATAAAAGAGTATACACGCAATAAGATAGACTATGCAGATGCACGTGTATGATTATAGTTCAAAAAGCACGCAATAATAACGGAAATACTCATCCTGAGTGTCAATAAGTACCTATTGTGGGTGTTATTACGGGTGTTATTACGACAAATGAAGTAGAAAAAGCACGCGAAAATGTGTTAAGTAGATTAATACGTGTCATTGAAAAAAAGGCATACACGCAATAGAGAAAAATGCAGAGAAATGCGTGTAGACGCTGTCATGTTTTGAGATAAGTCTCGGAAATATCAAAGCATTTTTGATGACCTATGATGCGGGAGTGAAGTCAAGGGGGCATACTTGCCGGTGGAGATTTTCGCCCGCGTTTTGGGCGAAAATACAACCGCTTGCCCCTTGGCGCAGCGACACGGGATATCCTGTGGCTTCAGAAGGCAGTGTTGGAGTCGGGCAGAATTAGCCATTTAGTGACAGGTAGAAATAACCAATAATTAGACTTTTTAAAATAGCCAATGTACCTTTTCCTTTCTCCATTAGTTAGTTTTTATTGCAGATACTTCTCCAGCTGTTATTGCTACAGTTTCACATCTACTTCCTCTATAGCTCTTCCCTTTGATCATAAATACCATTGCATCATCAAATATTCGGTCAAGAGCACAGAGCAATGAAGAATCTTCACTAAAGTATTCATCCCATTTATCTGGACTTTTATTACTTGTAAAAATCATGTTGTTGGGACCATCCTTGCTATAGCGCCTGTCTATTACATCAAAGAACATTCTTGTGTTTTCTTTATCGAATACACATCTGCCGACTTCATCTATTATGAGACAGGCTGGATTTACTAAAGCATTGATAAGCGTGCTTTCTTTCCCTTGTCTTCGAGCTTCTGTGAATTTCTGATTTAATTCAGTCGCTTTCAAAAAATAGGACTTATATTCGTTTTCAAAACAGGATCTGCCATAAGCCATTGCAAGGTGTGTTTTACCTACTCCCTGAGGCCCGATGAAAGCGAGATTTTTGTGAGCATGAAGCGTTGATAACGAAGATAAGTTCTTTAATGCATCAACATTTTTTCCACTTATTCTTTTAAAATCAAAGTTTTCAAATGTCTTTGGTTCTCTTAATGGAATACGGCTCATAGTTTGAAGCATCTCTATCAGATGGGCATGTTTCTTATCCTTTAGATAGTTCATGAAATTGGAGATTGCTTCTATCTGTTTGTCATCAAGCGTGCTATCTGCGCAGAATTGAGCGATCTCTTGAGCGCTTATGCTAAGCTTTAGATATGCCGTTGTCTTCTGTATTTCTTCATAGATATTTACATCCATTATTCACAGGCCTCCTCAAAGTTGTATTTACTAAATCCTGGATCATGTTCCGGAGGAGATAACTGTTCTATTTTTGTTTTGACTGGCATAGTAGGCTTTTCTTCTTCGTTATGAACAAGATATTGATCACGACATAAACTGTCTTTTTTGCTCCATGTAACATCATGTGATGTAAGAAGCTTGGTCATATCATAATCATATATATTTAGTACATAACCATCCCTGCAGACTCTGCATTGCTTCTCTGTATACCAATAGGGAACACCAAAACGTCTTCCTTCATACGTCACAAAACCATCAAAAGAGATAAGTCTTGGTGGACATAAATATAAAGATAGTTCAGGTGTGTGCTCCAATAATGGTGCCGCTTTCAAACAACATGAAGTATGTTTTTCATTGGGAATAAAATCAACTGCTCTGTGATATATTGAATTCTGGCTATTGCACCAACGAATTGCCTCATAATTAAGGTCTGTAAGTTCGGTAAATACCCTTCCTGCAAGGAAGTTATCTTTAACAAATCTAACCAGACGTTCCACTGAGCCCTTGGTAAAAGGATGCCTCGGTTTACAGAGTTTTGTTTCAAAACCGATGTTTCCCATGAATATCTCGTAATCCTTTTGCCATATAGGATGGCCTGTATAGTCTCTTTTTATTACAACGCTCTTCATATTGTCAGTGAGAACATACTTAGGAACTCCCATATACATAAAGGCGTGTAACATCCCTATGAAGAGATTTTCCTGTCTGGCATTAGGAAAGAACTCTATATATCTTTGTCCACAGTGATGACATATCATTGCAAAACAGGCTATTTTATATGTAGATCCTGATTCTGTCTCTACATTTACAAATCCCCAATCCATTTGATATGTTTCACCAGGTTCAGTGCTGTAGCGTCTACCTCTGTTCCCTTGAGAAGCAACGATCTGCCTCTTCGCAGGCAGCATATACCTATGAGCTTTTACATAGTTCTTTACAGCACTTTTGCTTCCTTTATATCCGACTTCAACTATCCTGTCATAACAGACTGAAGCATTACCTACGCCCTTTGATAAGAGTTCATCAATAACTCCTGAAAAGGCATTGATGACATTGTTATTAGACGTTCTGCCTGTAAGACCATGTGGCTTAACCATAAAGCCAGAAGCCTTTAAACCTCTAAGTTTTCCTCTTGATATTCCTGTTTTTCTCTCAAGCTCTGCAAGATTAACTTTACTAATCTCAAAATCAGATCCGATTTCATCTTTCATTTCATTGAGTGCTTGTGTTAATATTTTCTGTAAGTCATTAAGTTTTTCCTCGTTCATTTTTGATACTGGTACATTGGCTAATATCAGTATAAATGAACGTTCAAGAACTTAATGGCTTTTTCTAATAGTCTTTTTGTGGTTATTTTCTCCCATCGCTATAATGGTTAAATTTACCAGTCTCTAGATGGTTACTTTCGCCTGACTCTAACAGCAGCAAAGCCTGCCTTCCTGCCATCCGGCGAGGACGGGTTCTTAGGGCAGCGCCCTGAGCCCTCGGAGAGCCTATAGCCATACTAAACGTTAAGGGTAGTATAATTACTCCCTCTGATATATAATTACGTAAGCAAAGTCTAATCTTAATTGACTCCGGGTGTTTTCTACCTGTTTGTTTCCGAATCTCACTTTACACTATCCTAATTTGACATTTTTTTGGGTGCTGCTATACAATGTACTGTGTTGTAGTGAAAGAGTTATTGTAAATAGCATAACAAAAGCACTTTTTACGTGCAGATTGGAGAACAAATGACAAAGATAGATATTATTTCAGGCTTTCTTGGAGCGGGAAAGACTACATTAATAAAGAAGCTTTTAAAGGAAGCTTTGAATGGCACAAAGGTAGTGCTTATTGAGAATGAGTTCGGAGAAATCGGTATTGACGGAGGATTTCTTAAGGAAGCCGGAATTGAGATTACGGAAATGAATTCAGGTTGCATCTGCTGTTCGCTGGTAGGTGATTTTGAGACATCACTTAAGCAGGTAATGGATCAGTATGCTCCTGAGAGGATTCTCATTGAGCCTTCAGGTGTGGGCAAGCTTTCCGACGTTATGAGAGCTATCCAGAATATCGCTGAGAATACGGAAGACATGGAACTTAACAGTGCTGTTACTGTTGTTGATGTTTCCAAGGCTAAGGTATATATAAAGAACTTCGGTGAATTCTTTATAAATCAGATAGAAAATGCCGGCACAATTATCCTTACCAGAACAGATAAGGCCGATCAGAAGAAGATTGAAGAAGCAGTTGAGCTTATCCGTAAGCACAATGACAAAGCTACAATTATCACAACACCTCTTGATGAGATTTCAGGCAAAGAGATACTTGATACCTTCGAGGGAAATAATGATCTTGAAGCTGAGCTTTTGAAGCTGGTTCTTGAGCAGGAAGAGGAGCATCACCATCATCACCATCATCATGGAAGCCATAAGACTGTAGCTGAGGATGGCTCTGTGGTTTATAGTGCCCACCACGATCATGATGACGACGAGGACGAGGATGAGCACGAGCATCATCACCACCACGATGAAGAAGACGAGGATGAGCACGAGCATCATCACCACCACGATGATGAGGACGAGGATGAGCACGAACATCATCACCACCATCATGACCATGATGACGATGATGAGGACGAACACGAGCATCATCACCACCATCATGACGATGATGAGGACGATGAGGATGAGCATGAGCATCATCATCACCATGATCACGCAGCCCACGATGTATTTGTAAGCTGGGGAATGGAAACACCTCTCAAGTATACGAAGGAAGAAATTGAGAAGATGCTGGGAGAACTTGAAGACGAAGAAAGATTTGGAATTGTGCTTCGTACAAAGGGTGTAGTTCCATCAGCTGACGGCTCCTGGATTGAGTTTGATTATGTTCCCGGCGAAGCTGATGTAAGAACAGGTTCTGCAGATGTAACAGGAAAATTCTGCGTTATCGGTTCTAAGCTCAAGGAAGAAAACCTGGAGAAGCTGTTCCGCAGATTATAATTTTATTAGTAAAATATTTATTTTTTGATAAATTATCAGGAACCCGCACTAGCTGCGGGTTTCGTGAGAAAGTGATACAAGTGGTTTTATAAATGATTAGGAGACAAAAATTGAAACCGGTATATATAATTAATGGATTTCTTGACAGCGGAAAAACAGACTTTTTCCGTTATACACTTGCACAGCCCTATTTCAGGACTAAGGGAAAGACCCTTCTCATAGTATGCGAAGAGGGTGAAAACGATTATGAGGAAAAACTCCTTAAGTCCACTAACACAGTTGTGGAGTATATTGAGGACGAGGAGGATTTTAATCCCGATGCTCTTGTGGCACTTGATGCCAAATACAATCCCGAGAGAATTCTTGTGGAATATAACGGAATGTGGAATTTTAAGAATATGAGACTTCCGATTATGTGGGCCCTGGAGCAGCAAATCACCGTTATTGATGCTTCCAATTTTGAACTGTATTTCAACAATATGAAATCTCTTCTGGCAGAGCAGATCCGTAATTCTGATCTTATTCTTTTCAACAGATGTGATGAAATAGAGGATCTTGCCTCATATAAGAGAAATGTAAAAGCTATAAATCAGAAGGCTGATATAATTTTCGAGGATAAGGACGGCGAAGTGGATGTTACTCTTGATGAGGACCTTCCCTTTGATCTTAATGCAGATCCTATAGATCTCAACAATTACGGATATGGCATGTTTTACCTCGATGCTCTTGACCATGTGGAGAGATATGAAGGAAAGACAGTCAGATTTAAGGCAATGGTTTTAAAACCGGAAGAGTTTCCAAAGAACAGATTTGTTCCTGGAAGAATGGCTATGACCTGCTGTGCCCAGGATATGCAGTTTTTGGGCTTCGCCTGCGAATATGAAAAAACAGAAGAACTTCGCGAGAAAGACTGGGTTTTGGTTACAGCTAAAGTAGAAAAGCAGTATGTGGCCGAGTATCAGGGAGAAGGCCCTGTTCTAAAGGCGATTTCTGTGGAAAATACTACAGCGCCGGATAATCAGGTTATTGATTTTTCTAATCCTGAACAGTAAGAGAGTGTGAAACAGTGTTTAATTATCAACCATTGCAATGGATGTTTTTGTTTTATTTCTATAGTTTTTGCGGATGGTGCTTTGAATCGTTATATGTGACTATAGCTGAAAAAAGATGGGTTAACAGGGGCTTTATGAGAGGCCCCTTTATTCCTTTATACGGGTGTGCCGGTGTAATGATGCTGGTTATTTCAAAACCTTATTACGACAACCTGATATTGGTTTATCTGGCAGGGTGTGTCGGAGCTACGGTTCTTGAATACGCTACCGGAGTAATAATGGAGGCGTTGTTCAAGGTCAGGTATTGGGATTATTCCCACAAGAAATTCAATTATAAAGGACATATCTGTCTGGAATCTTCGCTGTTTTGGGGAGTTCCCACAGTGGTATTTACCCATTATCTCCAGGTGCCTATTGAAAAAGTAGTAATGTCGATTCCCGGAAATATTTTGTCAATCGCCACTATAGTGACTACGGTTTTATTCAGCTGCGACTTTATGCTGGCCTTTAAAACTGCCATCGAACTGCGTGACATTCTTATCTATATGGAAAAAGCCAGAGATGAGATGAAGAGGATACAACGGCGCCTTGATGCGATTATAGCCTTTAGGGGTGAGGCTGTGAAGGAAGGAATAAGCAGCACAGTGGAAGGTATTGGCGACAAGGTCGGAAACATCGGTGCCGGTATCAGTGACAGAGTGGGAGATTTGAGTTCCGGCATCAGTGACAGAATAGATGCGCTGGGTAGTACTTTGGGCAAGTCCTTTGGTGTACTCAGAGAGAAGATAAGACTTAATCCTTCGGGGTATGTGGAAAATGTAAAAGAAGAAGTCATGGAACTATATTCAAAGTACTGTATCCTTATGGACAGACTGACTCCAAGACCTGTCCGCAGCTTTTTTGACTGGTACAGGAACCGCACGATTGCCGGAAACCCAACCATGGTATCTGATGAGTTTAAGCAGAGCCTTGAAGAAATAAAAGAGAAGATTGCAAAATACGGCAACTTTAGTAACCGAAAAAGAAAATGAGATACTGCTTACAAGTTATGTAGCAAGTGAACAGCGACGAAAATAAAAAAACCTCGTGCCGGTGAGAAGACACGAGGTTTTATTATCTTTATAAATTAAATAATAAGAAATGATTAAGCCATCTTGTTTACAGCAAGAGCAAGACGAGAAACTTTTCTTGAAGCTGTGTTCTTCTTGAAGATTCCCTTTGACTCAGCCTTGTCGATAGCAGATGTAGCAGCAAGAAGTGCCTTAGCAGCCTCTTCCTTGTTACCAGCCTCGATAGCTGTTCTAACCTTCTTGATCTCTGTCTTAACAGCAGACTTGATCATCTGGTTTCTCTCAGCCTTCTTCTTATTAACTAAAACTCTCTTCTTAGCAGATTTGATATTAGCCATGATTACCTCCGATATTGATCTAAATAGAATAATTATCAAGTTCGTGTGCGCATTAAGCCTGGACACGGACAGTTAATGCCACATACTTTGTCTATTCTAAGGTAATAATATATAAATGTCAATAGATTTTTGATTTCCTACATGATATAATGCTGTTTGCATGTTACATTTCAGTTGTCAGCCAATAGTCTTGAGCAGGCATAAATGCCTGCATCATGATAATTTGGCTTACAACTAAAGTGTGACGTTTACATGTTACTGCTTAGACAGTACTGTGCGAGATTATAAAAAAATGAGGTATTAGATGGACCAGAGTAAGATTAGGAATTTTTGTATAGTTGCTCATATAGATCACGGTAAATCCACACTGGCTGACAGAATGATCGAGAAGACCGGAGTTCTCACCAGCCGAGAGATGCAGAATCAGGTGCTGGACAACATGGACATTGAGAGAGAAAGAGGAATTACCATAAAATCTCAGGCGGTCAGGATGATCTATAAGGCAAAGGATGGAGAAGAGTACACCTTTAATATGATCGATACCCCCGGACATGTGGATTTTGGATATGAAGTTTCCCGAAGTCTGGCTGCGTGCGATGGTGCAATTCTTGTGGTGGATGCTACCCAGGGGGTTGAGGCACAGACTCTGGCCAATGTTTATATGGCACTGGATCATGACCTGGATGTTTTTCCGGTTATCAATAAAATAGATCTTCCCAGTGCTGAGCCCCAGGCTGTCAAGGATGAAATTGAGGATGTGATCGGAATAGAGGCACAGGATGCACCCCTTATCTCCGCCAAAAACGGTATCGGAATAGAGGAAGTGCTTGAGGCGGTGGTTACTAAGATTCCGGCTCCTACAGGTGATGCAAACGGACAGCTTAAGGCACTTATTTTTGACAGTATTTACGATTCCTACAGGGGCGTTATTGTATTTGTAAGAGTTCGCGACGGCATTATCTGCAAGGGCATGAAAGTGAGATTTATGGCAACCGGCGCTGAGGCAGAGGTTGTGGAAGTGGGATATTTCGGTCCCGGAAGATTTATTGCAAGCGATGAACTTACTGCCGGTGATGTTGGCTATTTTACCGCTTCTATCAAGAATATTCAGGACACCCGCGTGGGCGATACTGTGACGGACTGCGCTGATCCCTGTAAGGAGGCCTTGCCGGGCTATAAAAAGGTAATGCCTATGGTATACTGTGGCCTTTACCCGGCTGATTCGGCTCATTATTCAGATCTTAGGGATGCGCTTGAAAAACTGCAGCTCAATGATGCTTCTTTGTTCTATGAGCCGGAAACTTCACAGGCTTTGGGATTTGGCTTCAGGGCAGGTTTCCTTGGCCTTTTACATCTGGAAGTAATACAGGAAAGACTTGAAAGAGAGTATGACCTTAATCTGGTTACCACTGCTCCTTCTGTTGTGTACAAGGTTCATAAGACCGACGGCACAGTATTTGACCTGACCAATCCCACAAACCTTCCGGATCCTTCTGAAATTGACTACATGGAGGAACCTATAGTCAGCGGTGAGATTATGGTGACAACCGATTATGTGGGTGCCATTATGCAGCTTTGTCAGGAGAGAAGAGGCAGATATCTTAGCACGGACTACATAGAACAGACCAGGGCAATTCTCAAATATGAGCTTCCGCTGAACGAGATCATTTACGATTTCTTCGATGCTCTTAAATCCAGATCAAGAGGCTATGCGTCCTTTGATTATGAACTCAAGGGCTATGAGAAATCGGAGCTGGTAAAGCTGGATATTCTCATTAACAGGGAAGAAGTGGATGCTCTTTCATTCATCGTTCATAAGGACGGAGCTTACGAGCGCGGCCGTAAAATGTGCGAGAAGCTTAAGGATGAGATTCCAAGGCACTTGTTTGAGATTCCCATCCAGGCTGCTGTGGGTGGCAAGGTAATCGCCAGAGAGACTGTAAGAGCTTATAGAAAAGACGTGCTTGCCAAGTGCTATGGTGGTGATATTACCCGTAAAAAGAAACTTCTTGAGAAACAAAAAGAGGGTAAAAAGAAAATGCGTCAGATCGGAAATGTAGAAGTTCCTCAGGCAGCATTTTTAAGTGTTCTGAAACTGGATGAAGGAAATTGACAATTATGGCAAAAAAGCTTGCACTTTACGTACATGTCCCTTTTTGCGCCAGGAAATGTCTATACTGTGATTTTTTGTCATTTCCCGGTGGAGAAATAGATATTGATCGCTATTTTTATGCTCTTAAAAGGGAAATTGTTTTTTCTTCAAAAAAATATAAGGATTATGAGATTAAGTCGGTGTTCTTCGGAGGAGGAACACCTTCTTTTCCCGAAGCACAATATATATGTGAGACCATGGAGCTTATCAGGAAATCCTTCGTGGTAAGTGATTCTGCGGAAATAACGTTGGAACTTAATCCAGGAACAGCTTCTTTGGAAAAACTTAAGGCATACAAAAAGTGCGGTATCAACAGGCTCAGCATAGGAGCTCAGAGTCTTGATGACGATCAGCTGCAAAAACTTGGCCGTATTCACGATGCGGCTACCTTTTTTAAGACCTTTGAAGATGCAAGAAAAGCAGGATTTGACAATATAAATGTTGATCTTATGAGTGCTATTCCGGATCAGAGTGTGGACTCATACCTTGATACCCTTAGGAAGGTGGCGCAACTTTCTCCTGAGCACATATCTGCCTACAGCCTTATAGTGGAAGAGGGCACCCCTTTTTATGATATGGATCTTAATCTGGTTTCCGAAGAGGATGAGCGGGAAATGTACCACTGTACCAGAGATCTGCTTAAGGATTTCGGCTATCACAGATATGAGATATCCAATTACGCCCGGGACGGTTTTGAGTGTCGCCACAATAAAGTGTACTGGCAATATGGTTTTTATCTTGGAATAGGTCTTGGAGCAACGTCCATGGTGGATTACGTCAGATGGAAAAACACCTCAAATCTCGCCAAGTATATTGAATACTCCGCAAATGATAATATGCTGTCAAAAATCTGCAGGGAGAAAGAGGAATTGGAAGATGCTGACAGGATGGAGGAGTTCATGTTCATGGGACTTAGAATGGTAAGGGGCGTAAGTTACAATGACTTTACCGGACTGTTTGATAAAAATCTCGAAGATGTGTATGGGGATGTGGTAAAAAAATATTGCGACATGGGGCTTTTGAAAAAGGAGAGCCTTGAAGATGGCAGTGATATAAGACTTTTTCTGACAGAAGAAGGAATGGATGTCAGCAATACTGTTATGGCTGATTTTTTACTTGTATAGGGAGGTTACATTTTAATGAATTATAATTTTTTTGCACTTATATCCAGAATGAAATATATAGAGCGATGGGCGCTTATGAGAAACACCAGGCCTGAAAATCTATGCGAGCACTCAATGGAAGTGGCGATGATTGCCCATGCTCTTTGCGTTATAGGAAATTCCAGGTACGGCAAGAATCTTGACGCCAACAAGGCTGCGCTTGTGGGACTTTATCACGATGCTTCGGAAATTATCACAGGAGATATGCCTACCCCTGTCAAATATTTCAACTCCGAGCTAAAGCATGCCTATAAAGAAGTTGAGACCATTGCGGATAACAAGCTTCTAGATAAGCTTCCCGATGATCTTAAGTCTGCCTATGAGGATATTTTTAAGTACGATAAATCCGATGAAAACGAGTATTATATGAGACGCCTGGTAAAGGCTGCAGACAAGCTGTCAGCGCTTATCAAGTGCATGGCTGAGATAAATGCCGGAAATACCGAGTTTCGAACAGCAAAAGAGAGCACTGAAAAGTCCATCAGGAGCCTGTATCAGGAACTCCCCGAAGTGCTGGATTTCGTCAACGAATTCCTCGATCCCTATGGTGACACTCTTGATGAATTGACTTGATTTTATATGAAAATTGATTTTTTTTCGTTTTAGACCCATAATTAATTATGGCTGTTTTATACAGCGAAAATTACAGAGGGAAGATATTATATGTCAATTATTGAGGATATCTTGAGAGAAGCCAAAGAAAAAGGAGCTTCCGATGTTCATATCACTGTCGGTATTCCGCCTAAGATGCGACTTAACGGAAAACTGATAGCTATGGATAACTATAATAAGCTGTTGCCCCCGGATACCGAAGCGATAGCCAATGATGTGATGAATGACAAGCAGAGGGCCAAGCTGGAAGAAAACGGGCAGCATGATATGTCTTTTTCCATTCCCGGGGTGGGACGATTCAGGCTCAATGTGTTCAGGCAGAGAGGTTCAATTGCCATGGCATTTCGTGTTGTAGCAACGCAGATTCCTTCTGCCGAAAGCCTTGGAATACCAGAATCCGTAATTGAACTATACAAAAAGAAGCGCGGACTTGTGCTGGTTACCGGTCCTACGGGAAGCGGTAAATCTACGACGCTGGCTTCTGTTATCGATATGATAAACAACAACAGAGAAGCTCATGTCATTACACTGGAAGACCCCATTGAGTTCACCTATCAGCACAGGATGTCAATTGTAAATCAGAGAGAAGTCGGCACGGATTCCAATTCCTATGCCAATGCTTTAAGAGCGGCACTTCGCGAGGATCCGGATGTGATTCTTGTGGGTGAAATGAGAGATCTGGAGACCATTAGCACAGCGATCACTGCAGCGGAGACTGGCCATCTGGTACTGTCGACGGTGCATACCATCGGAGCTTCCAATACAGTGGACAGGCTTATAGACGTTTTTCCGTCACATCAACAGCAGCAGATCAGGATTCAGCTTGCGGGTGTTCTTGAAGCTATTGTTTCCCAGCAGCTTATTCCTGCAAATGACGGAGTATCCAGGATGGCAGCTTTTGAAGTGCTCCATGTGAACGGTGCGGTGAGAAACCTCATAAGAGAGGGCAAATCTCATCAGCTTCTTACTGTGATGCAGACCAACAGAAAGCTGGGCATGATATCCATGGACGATGCCATCATGGAACTGTACAGAGGTCAGAAAATTTCCAGGGAAATGGCTCTTCAGTTTGCGCAGGATCCGGATACCATGCAAATGAAGATGTTAAGATAATTCCATAAATAAAAAAATTAATAAAGCCATAAGAAATTCTTAAGAAAGTCTTAAAGATTTTTGCGATCGACCTGCTATATAATTAGCAGGTCGATTTTGTCTATGCAAAACATTTTATTACTGCTTAGTAATGAATCAATATCTTTGGTTACCTATCTCGGTAACCGTCTTTGATCAGTGATGCATATATATCGCATCGATTTAGAAATCCTAAAAGAAAGAGGCAAAAAATATGTTTAGTTCAGTAGTATCCGGCGCGGTTCACGGCATCAATTCGTATCTGATGCAGGTTGAAGTGGATGTATCGGACGGCCTTCCCGGATTCAATATGGTGGGCTTTATGAGCGGAGAAGTCAGAGAAGCAGGAGACAGGGTGAGGGTAGCACTTAAAAATGCAGGAGTAAAGCTTCCTTCGTCGAAGATAACCGTGAATCTTTCTCCGGCTGACATCAAAAAGGAGGGAGTTATTGTGGATCTTCCCGTGGCCGTGGGCATTTTGACGGCGATGGGCGAAATACGGGAAGAAAGTCTTAAGGATATGCTCATCCTGGGAGAACTGGGGCTTGACGGCGAGGTAAAGCATGTAAGCGGTACGCTTCCGATCGTTATCAAGGCCAAAGAATCAGGGTATAAAACCGTTATCCTGCCCAGGGCCAATGCCAGAGAAGGGGCTGTTATAGACGGCATAAAGGTTATAGGTGTAGAGTCGCTGCAGGAGACAATAGCGTATCTTACTGCACCTTTCGATGAGAAGGATAAGCTCATAGAGCCGACAGTGGTGGATGTGGGGGACCTTTTCAGAGAGAAGGACGATGAGGGATATAAGCTTGATTTTGCGGAGATCAACGGTCAGGCAGCAGTGAAAAGAGCTGTGGAGATAGCCGCGGCGGGCTTTCATCATATCCTTCTTGTGGGGCCTCCCGGATCCGGCAAGAGCATGGTGGCAAAGAGAATACCCACGATTCTTCCTCCGTTGTCCCTTAAAGAGAGTCTGGAAGTATCCACTATCTATTCCGTGGCGGGGATGCTTGGAGAAAACGATTCGCTCATTACCAGAAGGCCCTTCATGAGCCCACATCATCTTATTACTGAGACTGCTCTGGCAGGAGGCGGTAATGTCCCAAGACCCGGAGTAATCTCTTTATCTCACAGAGGCATTCTTTTTCTGGATGAGATGCCTGAATTCCCAAGAGCCAAACTGGATATGCTTCGCCAGCCCATTGAGGATAGAAAGGTGAATATTGTCAGGAATAAGGGAACCTTTACTTATCCGGCGGACTTTCAGCTCGTAGGCGCCCTGAATCCCTGCCCCTGCGGGTACTATCCCGACAGAAACAAGTGCAAGTGTACGGCAAATGAAATCAGAAGATATCTGGGGCATATTTCGGGTCCCATTCTGGACAGGATAGATATTTGCGTTGAGGCTCCCAGAGTTGATATCGGGGATCTTACAGCCAGAACAAAAAGGGCCAATGAGTCCAGTAAAACCATAAGGGAACGTGTGATGAAAGCCAGGCATATTCAGGAAAAGAGATTTGAGGGGACGGGGCTTAGGTTCAACTCTGAAATGACTCCCGCCGATATTACGAAATACTGCAGACTGGGGATCAAGGAAGAAAACTACCTTGAGAATGCCTTTTGCAGAATGGAATTAAGTGCCAGAGCCTATCACAAAATACTCAGAGTGGCCAGGACCATTGCTGATATTGACGGCTGTGACGAAATACAGGAAATCCATCTTATGGAAGCGGTGAGCTACCGGATGACAGACGGCAAATACTGGCATCAGCTGGAAGAATAATAAATTAAGACTTGGAGAAAAATATGACAAGAGAAATTACAGAAAATGAATACGCCCACTGGCTGTTTAATGTGCCTGGGCTGGGAAACAAATCAATAGATAAGCTTCTTTGCGGAGGTTGGAAGTGCGGAGAACTCTTTGAAATAGACTCAAAAGAACTGAAGGGAATACTTACTGCCAAACAGATAAAGAATTTTGAAGAGTCCAGAAGAATCTGGAATTTTGAGGCGGAGAAGGAAAAGCTAAAGGCGGCGGATATCCGCTTTATCCCCAGAATTGACAATAACTTTCCTGAAAAGCTAAAGACCATTTCGGATCCTCCCTTTGCTATTTACGTAAAAGGGAAACTCCCGGATCCTGCAAAACCGTCGGTTGCCATCATCGGAGCCAGAATGTGCTCGGAGTACGGGAGATATATGGCAAGACAGTTTGGTCGGGGGCTTGCCATGGCGGGAGTGCAGGTCATCAGCGGCCTGGCCATGGGGGTTGACGGAGTGAGCCAGAAGGCGGCTCTTCTTTCCGGTGGAAAGTCCTTTGGAATTCTTGGGAGTGGTGTGGATATTTGTTATCCCGAGGAAAACAGAGAAATCTACAATATGCTGATCGACAATGGAGGTCTCATTTCTGAGCTTCCTCCGGGAACCATGCCCAAAGCCTGCTTTTTCCCCATGCGTAACAGGATTATTAGCGGACTTGCCGATGTGGTTCTGGTGATAGAGGCCAGGGAAAAGTCCGGGACGCAGATCACTGTCGATACCGCACTGGAGCAGGGAAGAGATGTTCTGGCGGTACCCGGGAGGGTTACGGACAGATTGAGTGACGGATGTAATCTGCTCATAAGTCAGGGGGCAGGAGTTGCCCTTGATGTGCAGGATGTGTTGGAAAGACTTCATCGAAGCAAAGCCTCACCGCCGTTAACAGTTAACAAAAAGGCCGGAATTGATGAAATACCGTATATTGTTCCGGAACCGGAGGAAAGCCTTTTGGAACCGGCCGAGGAAAAAATTGAGGATCAGATTCTCTCAATCCTAGATATTATCCCGGTTTCAGCCTCTTTTATCATGGAGGAGCTGTATAAGGCCGGGAGGGAGGTTTCCATACCGGAATTGATGCGAATACTCATGGATATGAGCTATAACGGACTAATAGTGCAAAATGGAGCATATTATAGGAAAATAGCGTGAGATACCGATTGCGCAAAACGTTACCGGAAACGCTACCGAAAACGATACCGCAATTTTAGTCAATGTGAATGTTGCACAAAAACGTGTACGTTTTATCATACAAAATGCTTTATTGACAAAAAAATGCACAAAGCATAAACTTTTTTACAGAGCAACCGATTGCGCTAAATGCGCAACAGGAAAGAAAACATTTTTTGTAGCAAAATATGGAGGAAAAGAAATGAAAAAGAAATTGGTATCTGTTTTATTGACAGCTGCTATGGGCGCTACTGTTCTTGCAGGATGCGGCTCAAGCGAGGCTACACAGGTAGCAGAGACAGCACAGGAAGTAGCAGAGACAGCACAGGAAACTGCTGAGGCTGCACAGGAGACAGCAGAGCAGGTTACAGAGGCTGTTGAAGAGGTTAAGGAAGAACTTACAGACTTTGGAACAGGCGAGATCAAGGTTTGGGTTGCTGATGCTGTTGTAGACTTCACAAAGGATGCTATTACCAAGTTCCAGGCTGAGAATCCTCAGTACGCAGGTTACACTGTAACAGTTGAGGCTGTTGGTGAAGGCGATGCTGCCAGCAACATGATCACAGACGTTACAGCAGGCGCTGATATCTTCGGATTCGCTCAGGACCAGACAGCAAGACTTGTTGCTGCAGGTGCTCTTGAGGAAGTTGCTCCTGAGAATGTTGATGCAGTTAAGAATGAGAATACAGCAGGCGCTGTTGTAGCTGCTACAGTAGGTGATACTCTTTATTCTTATCCTATGACAGCTGATAACGGATATTTCCTTTACTATGACAAGAGCGTTGTTACAGATCCTTCAACTCTTGAGGGAATTCTTGAGCAGTGCGAAGCAGCCGGCAAGAACTTCTACATGGATCTTACAGGCTGGTATCAGGTAGCTTACTTCTTCGGAACAGGCTGCACACTTACATATGATTCAGACAATGACGGTAACTTCACAAGCTGCAATGTTGACTATGATTCAGATAAGGGCTTTGTAGCACTTAAGGAGATGATCGAAGTTGCTTCTTCAAAGGCTTTCCAGCCCGGCTCTTCAGCAGGTGATGCTGTAAACTATGCAGCAATCATCGACGGAACATGGGATGCATCAACTGTTAAGGATTTCCTTGGCGACAATTATGCATGTGCTAAGCTTCCTACATTCACAGGTTCTGATGGAAAGACATATCAGATGAGCGGATTCAACGGATGTAAGCTTCTTGGTGTTAAGCCTCAGGAAGACGAGAACAAGCTTGCAGTATGTGATGCACTTGCTCTTTACCTTACAAGTGAGCAGGTACAGCTTGACAGATACAATGCAGTTGGCTGGGGCCCTTCAAATTTAAAGGCTCAGGCAAACGATGCAGTTAAGGCTGATGAAGCTCTTTCAGCTCTCTCAGAGCAGTTTGCATTCACAGTTCCTCAGGGACAGTATCCTGGTGACTACTGGTCAAACGCAGAGGCTCTTGCAGGTGATGTAACAGGTAAGCTCCAGGGAGCATCTGATGATGATGTTAAGGCAGCTCTTAAGGACTTCCAGGAGAAGGTTGCAGCAGCTAGATAATAGACTTTCTTATTACAACAACCGGCAGGAGGCTTGCCTTCTGCCGGTTTTATAAACAAAAAAGAGCACTACTTGACAATCATGCGGAGGAATATGTCTATGAGTAACGCGTCTGGGTCGAAGGCTAATCCGGTTAGCAGCTTTTTTGCCGCTGTGGGAAATGCCTTCAAAGATATTGGGGTAACTTTTGTACAGGGAGATTGGAAGACCAAGATCTCGTACGTAATTATGGGCTTTGGACAGATGACAAGAGGCCAGTTTTTGAGAGGCGGTATGTATCTGTCGATTGAAGCTTTGTTTATCTGGTTTATGATAGCCTTTGGGCACAAGTATTTCCTTAAACTTGGAACCCTGGGTACCATCGAAACTTACAAGAAGAACCGTAAGACAGTATACGGTGATCATTCTTTCCTTATTCTTTTGTTTGGCCTTTTGGCTTTGTTCTTCATTCTGTTCCTGATCTTTACCTGGTACAAAAATATAATGGATAACAAAGAGCAGGAGCTTATTCTTAAATCCGGAAAAAAGCTTCCCGGAAATAAAGCAGATTTTAAATCGCTTTTTGATTCAAACTTTGATAAAACACTTTTGGCGCTTCCTGTGACAGGTGTATTTGCCTTCACTGTTTTGCCGATTGTTTTCATGATATGTGTTGCCTTCACCAATTATGATGCTACGCATCAGGCACCTACGAAGCTCTTTACCTGGGTGGGACTTGAGAACTTCAGGAACCTGTTTTCATTTGGAACAGGCGGATTCGGAACAACTTTCGTGGGAGTTCTTTTGTGGACACTTATCTGGGCTTTGCTGGCAACCTTTATAGATTATTTCCTTGGAATTGCAGTAGCAATGCTGATCAATAAAAAGGGAATTAAGTTCAAGAAATTCTGGAGAACCTGCCTTGTACTTACAATCGCTGTTCCTCAGTTTGTAAGTCTTTTGTATGTATCGAAGATGTTCGACTCCGCTGGCTTTATCAACGGTACTCTTAAAAAGCTGGGAATCATCGAGAGTTCAATTCCCTTCTGGACAGATCCTCTTCTTGCAAAGATTACCATCATTGTTGTAAATATCTGGATCGGTATCCCGTACCTTATGCTGATGGCTACAGGACTTCTTATGAATATTCCTGCAGATCTTTATGAAAGTGCCAGCATAGACGGAGCTACACCATGGCAGATGTTCAGACATATCACAATGCCATACATGCTCTTTGTAACTGGTCCGTATCTTCTGACCTCATATACGGGAAACCTGAATAACTTTAACGTAATCTACCTGCTCACAGGCGGTGCGCCAAAGTCCATGAGCTACACCGGCGGAGCGGGAGCTACAGACCTCCTTGTAACCTGGCTGTATAAGATGACCATCAACGACACGGATTACAAGATGGCTGCTGTAATAGGTATCATGGTATTCATTGTGACAGCTGTGATCTCACTTTCTGTTTACCGGATGCTGCCGTCAGTTAAAGATGAGGAGGGATTCCAATAATGGCTAGAGAAAGTTCAATGAAAAGAAACAGGGCGGTTAGTAATTTCTTTTCCTATCTGCTGCTGATAATAATTGTAATTATATGGTTGTTCCCCTTCTTCGGAATTGTAATGGGGAGCTTTAGATCCTTTGATCCCGCAGTGGAATACGGTGGAATTGTTGACTATGTTATACCGAAGCATTTCTCTCTTGATAACTACAGATTCTGTCTTGGAGATGAGACCAATTATAAGAGATGGTATTTAAACACTGTAACAATTGCTTTCTTTGTATCACTTCTTCAGACAATAGTGGTACTTTGCGTAAGCTATGCTTTGAGTCGAATGAGATTTAACGGCAGAACACTTCTTATGAAGTTCTGGCTGATTCTGGGAATGTTCCCCGGATTCCTTACCATGATCTGCCTGTATTTCCTTTTGAAGCAGGTTGGCCTTACTCAGGCCGGTGCGGTTCCCGGACTTATCCTGGTTTCCGTGGCAAGTTCCGGTATGGGTTACTACATCTGCAAAGGCTACTTTGACACGATTCCCAAGGCACTTGATGAAGCGGCGCGTATCGACGGAGCTTCCAGAGCCAGAGTATTTTTTACCATGACAATCCCAATGAGTAAGCCGATCATTATCTATCAGGCGCTGGTTGCATTTATGGCACCCTGGAATGATTATGTATTTGCTTCCTATATGGCCTTTGGTCATGATAAGAGTTACAACACTGCCGTATCCATGTACAGATGGATGAATACCGGAGACTATCAGGGCTATTTCACAAGATTCTGTGCCGGCGGTGTACTTGTTGCCATTCCTGTAACACTGCTCTTTATGTTCCTTCAGAAATACTATGTTGAAGGCGTAACAGGTGGCGCTGTAAAGGGTTAATACAATGTCAGATGAAAAAATCACTATTGATGATATAGCCAAGGCTCTTGGAGTGTCGAAGACCACCGTTTCCAGAGCAATTTCCGGAAAAGGCAGGGTCGGAGATTCCACCAGAACCAGAATAATGGATTATATTGAACAACATAATTACAGGCCAAATGTCATGGCGAGGGCCCTGGCTCAGCAAAGGACCTTCAACATCGGGGTTGTATGGCCTATCGATTATAATGCAGTGGATCTGCCATTTTTTCAAAGATGCATGATTGGCATGAGCGAGGTGACATCCGCTCACGGATATGACATCATTGTTTCTTTGATAGCAGCCGACGATATATCCGGTTTAAAAAGAGTGATCGAAAATCATAAGGTTGACGGTATCATACTTACAAGAACTCTGGTAAACGATGCTCCTGCCGAATACCTGAAAGAAAGCGGCATACCTTATGTTACGGTGGGCAAATCCAATGAACCGGATGCGGTTTCGGTGGACAATGACAACTTCAACGCCTGTAAAGAACTAACGTCTATCCTTTTGGCCAAAAAGCTTAGAAAACTGGCCCTTATAGGTGGCTCTACCAATCATATAATAACTCAGACGCGATATGAGGGGTATGTGGCTGCCTATAAAGAAGCCGGTCTTAGCCCTGACCAGAATCTTATATACCTTGATGTGGAAAGTAACAGCAGAATTGATGTCATATTAAAGGGACTTCTGAGAAAAAGGATTGATGGGGTTATCTGTATGGATGACAGCATTGCCGGAGAAGTTATGGCAAGATGCCGGAATGAACATATACATATTCCCGAGGACCTGAAGGTGGCTTCCTTCTATAACAGCTCCCTTTTGGAGGGAATGGTGCCATCGGTAACCTCCATAAACTTTAATGACAGAAATTTAGGAGCAGTGGCAGCCAGGACCCTTCTTGGAATGATAGACGGAGAAAAGGTTACAAGTCAGAAATTAAAGGACTATGAATTGATTTTAAAAGAAAGCACAAAGTAAAAAGCCGGGGCGATGCTCTTTGTTTTGTAAAGAACATCGCCCCTTGTTTAAGAAAATTGAGGAGCAGATATGAAAATAACAAAGGAATCGAAACTTGGATATGACAAAACCAGCCTTTTAGTGGATGGCAAAAGATGGTTCCCCATGATGGGAGAGATGCATTTTAGCAGATATCCCCGGGAAAGATGGGAAGAAGAGCTCTGCAAGATGAAATCGGGAGGAATCGATATTGTATCCCTTTATGTTATCTGGATCCACCACGAGGAAGTAAAGGGTGAATTTGATTTCACCGGGGACAGGGATCTTAAGACCTTTCTGGAGACAGTAAAAAAGTGCGGAATGTACAGCATTTTAAGAATCGGACCATGGGCTCACGGTGAGGCCAGAAACGGCGGCTTCCCCGACTGGCTTTTGGAGGATGCAAAGGCAAGGAATTATGAGGTGAGAACCGATGCTCCGGAATATCTTGAACATGCCCGCAGATTTTACGAGAAGATTTACGAGCAGGCACAGGGGTTCTTTATCAAGGATGACGGTCCCATCATAGGAGTGCAGATTGAAAATGAGTATGGCCACTGTGGCGGAAAGAACGGACAGGAGGGCGAAACTCATATGAAGACCCTGCAGAACATGGCAAAAGAAATTGGCTTTGTTGTGCCGATTTATACAGCTACAGGCTGGGGCGGAGCTGTTACTGGAGGAATGCTTCCTGTTATGGGAGGATACTGTGAGGCACCCTGGGATCCCAGATTTACAGAGATAGAACCCAGCGGCAATTACATTTTTACCAGAGAAAGAAATGACCACAATATCGGTTCGGACCATGGACTGGGTGCGGGAATTACCTTCGATATGGATAAGTTTCCATTCCTGACGGCAGAGCTTGGAGGAGGTGTTCAGGTAACACATCACAGAAGACCCATAGCCACAGGCCTGGATACAGCAGCGATGACCATGACCAAGATGGGATGCGGAGCTAATCTTCTTGGCTACTATATGTACCACGGCGGGACAAATCCCAAGGGAAAACTTACTACACTTCAGGAGTCCACTGCAACCGGTTATCCCAATGATCTTCCCGAGTATGCCTACGACTTTAATGCTCCCCTTAGGGAATTCGGCCAGATGGAGGATACCTATAGAGAAGTAAGGCTTATTGCGTCATTCATCCATGATTTCGGAAATGAGATGTGTGATATGGAATATACCGGGCAGCCGGGTAACCCGCTTAAGCCCGAGAACCTCACTGATCTTCGTACCTCAGTGAGATATAAGAAGGTTAAAGATTCTCGCGGTAATGAAGTAAACAGCGGATATCTTTTTGTGAATAACTATCAGAGAAGATATGAGATGGCTGCTCATGATATGGAAGTGCTGAATGCATACGGAGAAGATGGAAAGACAGTTCTTGCAAGCTTTGCGGGACGAAAGATAGAAAACGGGGATTTCTTTTTCTATCCCTTTGGACTTCCGGTGGGTAATAGAGCCTTCATTACGGTGGATGCTACTCCCATGTGCATAGTCCATGATGTTGACGGAAACGGTCATGATGCATATGTTTTCTATACCGACAGCGACAGGGAAATAAATGCGGACATAAAAGGCGACCTGGACGGCAACAGAATTCTGGTTCTAGACAGAGATGAAGCTGTCCATGCTTCCAAGGTGGTAATAGGAGGTAAAGAATATCTTATAATTTCCGATTCTGAACCTGTCACCTGCAGTGATGGAAGCGTTGAACTGTTTACCCAGGTAAAAGATACTAAAAAGCCAGCCTTCAGAGCATATCCTGCCCTAGTAAACACTCCCGAATCCTTTGAGACGAAGAGTGGGGCTTTGGATAAAGGAGAATTCCTTTCTTCTGATGTCCTTTATACCTATGAGAGCAGGACAGAGTACAGGAATGAAGCTTATGCGGAATATACCGAGATTTCTGAAAAAGATGGTATCAGGACCTTTGAAGTAAAGACAAAAAATGTGCCGGACAAAGCCTCTGAAGTCTTTATGAACGTTGATTTTACAGGGGATATTGCCAGACTGTATTATGAAAATGATATTAAGACCGATACCTTCTATACCGGTCAGGTCTGGGAAATCGGACTTAAGAGATATACCGACGGAGATTTCTTTGGTGAAATAAGTATTACGCCTTTGCTTGAAGAGTATAAAGAAAAAATGTATCTGCAGAAGTGGCCGGAAATGGAAAACAAAAGGGCGTGCAGAATAAACGGTATAGATTTTATTGCACAATATCGTATCAAAATTTCGTAATTTGACGTATAATAGTGTTATCGTAGCATTTTGCTTCGATGGCACTATTATCTTTTAGCTTATTATTTTAAGGAGTCCTTAAATGACTGATGAAAGCATGAAAATGACATATTCGGCTATTCTGAGGAATAAGGACAATAAGAAGATTGTTAGAGTAATATTTGAAAGAGGCTCAGAGCCAAATGTCCAAAGGGCAGAGGGAGTGCTGCCTGATTGTGTTATAGATCACCAGAATGGTTATTCTGCTGAGGAAATATCATCACTGGAAGAGTATATGAAAAGTAATCTTTCGGAAATCATGGACAGAGCAAAGGTTATAAGTAATCCGCTTAAGTGGCTTTGACTAGGGTGCTCTTATATTGTAAGTTCGCCGGAGGAAGCGCATGCAATATAATTATTACTTTGATATTTGCGCTATTTTTATATTAACAACCATAGCTGTGATTTCTCTCTCAAGAAGGCAGGTTCCCGCCTACAGGCAGAGATCTTACAGCATGCTTTTATTGACCTTTTTGATTACATCTTTTTCTGAGCGGATTGAGACTCAGATGCAGATGAATCCCATTAATGCTGACTGGTTTATCCTGACTCAGAAGGCACTTCAGGCTGTCTATTATCTTGCACATCTTGGCTCTGCTTTTTGTTACCTTGTTTATATCATGTCTGTGCTGGACATGTATCTTGACTTTAAGTCTCTTAAGAGCTTTTTGCAGACCTTTCTTGCATATACCATTGGCGCAGTGATGGTAGTTATCAACTTCTTTTATCCCGTTTTGTATTACTATACTCCGGATTCACAGTATCACAGAGGACCGTTTATCTGGGTTTACTATGTGCTGGCCTTTTACTACATATGTTATGGACTTTTGCTTACTTTGAAATACAACAATCTCATGAGGATGAAGACCAGGATTGTTGTTGCGTCCTACGTTCTGTTTTCACTGGTGGGTATTGTCATTCAGTATTTCTACCCATTGATACTTATGGAGAATTTCTGCAATTCCATAAGTGCTACGCTGGTATTCATTACTTTGCAAAATCCCGGAGAGATGGTGGATGAGCATCTCAATATCCTGAACAGAAAGGCCTTTTTGGAGAGCCTTGATCTCAGAATAAGGAGAAAAAGCGCCTTTAGTACTGTTTTTGTGACTATAGACAATATTAGGGCCTTAAGCTCTGAGATAGGTTACGCGCAGTCGCAGGAAGTGCTAAAACAGATTGCCAAATATTTAAAGCGGGTGGGAATCACGGAGTATAAGCTTCAGTCCTATGCCTATAGATATTCCGAGTTTATTTTTGCTCTGACTGTTCATGGAACCGACGGAACGTCAGCAAGAGATCTTTTGGAAGGTGTGGCTAAAAGACTTCAGGAGTCCTGGAGTTCTTCCGGGATGGCCATCAGGATCGAGGGCCACTGCTTTATGATCAGTTATCCGGAAAACTATATCACTACCTCCGAACTAATCAACAAGATCGACATCATTATGGAGGATATCGCTGAAAGCGCCGGAACCATTGTTGAGATTGATGAGCACAAATTCCATCAGAAAAAGAAAGCAAGAGATTTTGATCTTCTTGCAAGAACTAATCTGGATGCAAAGAGCGCTATCATCAAATTCCAGCCTATTTTATCCAAAAAGTACAAGATCAATTACAGCGCCGATGTTGTCTGCTTTTTCAAGGATGAGAACGGAAATGAAGTGGATGTGAGAGAGCAGATTCCGGATGTGAAGATAACCCAGTCTCTTCTTGATACAGATGAATTTGTCTATAGGAGAGCCTGCAGAGCTCTGTCTTTTTGGAATGACGGTGATAAGAACGGCAAATACCGGGCTGTGGTGGGACTATCACAGGGTGAAATATCCAGAACCGATTTCCTTCGGAGGATAAAAAAGATTCTTCGTGAGGAAAAAGCCGAAGCTTCCTGGATAAGTCTGAAACTTACGGAGACAACTCTCACCACCATGAATAATGTGGCGGAGAGAAATTTAAAGCTCCTTGGAGATATAAACTGTCAGATAATTGTAGATAAATTCGGGAGCGGATACGGGGATCTTGACAGAATACTGTCTCTGCCCGTAATGCAGGTTAATATCGACATTTCTGTATTAAGGTCAGCAAGAGCATCGGAAAAGATGAAGCTGGTTGCGCAGGGTATCGTTAATCTTTTCCATGATGTAAGTATTTTTGTGGGAGCTTCTGGCATATCCGGACAGGAAGATAAGGAGATGGCAGAAGAACTTGGCTGTGATTTTCTTATGGGAGATTTTATGGGCGAGCCCATGAAGGACAGTTCATACGTTAAATTTATCGATGCTTATTTTGAAGAGGCTTAAGAATGGATATTATCAGCAAACCTCAAAATTATGATATAAGCTTCAGTATCGCTTCAATTGTGCTGATATTGGTCACTGTTGCCATTCATCTCACGGAAGAGAGATTTAATAGCAAACAGAGGGCTTTTTTTGGCGCGATTGTTGCGGATGCACTGATAATAAATATAATGGGGCTTTTGCATAATATCTGGCTGTCCAATGATGCCTTCGGAACTTTTGTGAGCTATGATACCAATAAGATAATAGTAATCTGTGAGAAATTTGCCACATATTTTTTGCCTTATTTCTCCATTAAATATGTCATGGCAATCTTCAATGTGGAAAGTGATAAATTATGGAAGAATATGATTCTGATTCTTCCTACCCTTTATTCCTGTTATCTGATCCTGAGCGGATTGTTTACTACGTTTTTCCTTTATTTTGATGAAGCGGGAATACTTCATTATGTTCAGCCGAGGGGCAGTACAGTTAATATCGGAGTGTTATTGTACTTTGCTTTTGCCACCTATCTTTTGCTGAAATACGGGCAGACCCTAAGCTCGGAGAAGGCGGTAGCTCTGTGGATATACTATATTATAATGCTGTTCGGAGTTCCAATAAGGATAATGACCAAATCAAGCTCTGCCTTTGAGTTTAGTGTTTCCATAGCACTTTTACTATGTGTGTATACATTCCAGAATCCCTATGAATTTGTGGACAGAATGTCCCATGCAGGCACGCGAAATGCGCTTAATTTTGCAATTTCCACCAATCTGCTCCAGAAAAAAGAGTTTACGCTTCTGGGTATACGCATAGACAGACTTGGTGTTATTATCGGTGGTGAACCGACGGAAGCTGCCTCGGATCTGTTAAACCAGATTTCTCAATATCTTAAGCAGCTAAGTCCTGAGAAAAACCTGTTTTATCCCAATGAAGGTGAGTTTATCATGCTTTTCCCGGATGTGGCTCCGGACGAGGATATTATTGAAAAAACTGCAGAACAGATCAGAAAACGCTTTAAGGATACCTGGAAAATACGAGATGAAGAATTGAAACTGTTTGAGAGCCCTTATGCCATAGGCTTCCCGGAAGAAGTGGATTCCCTGGAAAGATACAGCGAAGTAAAGAATGTGTTTGAAAAGACGCTTCTTAGACAGAACAGGGATATACTCAGAGTTTCCGACCTTAATCTTAAGATTGTGGAACATGATAAAAAAATCGATAACATTGTTAAGCATGCCTTAGATGACGGACTTATGGAGGTTTACTACCAGCCGATCTATTCTCCTCAGAGCGGTAAGTTCCTCTCCTGTGAGGCACTTCTAAGGTTAAAGGACCCACAGCTTGGATTTATTTCACCGGCAATTTTTATGCCCATAGCTGAGAGAAACGGTACTATTCTGGACATAGATAAGTTTGTCCTGTCTTCGGTATGCGATATGCTTGCAAATTCCGAAGCAAGAAAGAACGGTCTTGAATATGTGGAAGTAAACCTTTCGGTTGTGGATTGTATTCAGACTAACCTTGCAGACAATGTGCTGAAGACTTTGGATAAATATCAGGTTAGGCCTCAGGAAATTAATTTTGAGATAACCGAGACCTATGAACAGGGTATTACGGCAGCCATGGATGAGAATATGAAAAAGCTTATAGATGCCGGGATGTCTTTTTCCATGGATGATTTTGGAACCGGCTACTCAAATCTGGTGAGAATAGCCACAATGCCTGTGAGCATTTTTAAATTGGACAAGAGTATTATACAGTCGGCTTTTGAGTCGGAGGTTTCATATATGGTCATGATGAATCTGATCAAGATCATAAAGGGACTTGATAAGGAAATTGTAGCCGAAGGCGTAGAGACGGGAGAGCAGGCAAGGCAGATAATAAAGCTTGGGTGTGACCATATTCAGGGATTCTTTTATGCAAGACCCCTGTCAAAAGAGAAGTTTATTGAGTTTTTGAAGGATCATAATGGATAAATAACGTAGTTGCAAAGAAAAATGCATAAGTGTAAAATCTAAAAGAACATCTCTTGTTACTGTTTAGTTTAAATGGTAACAAGAGATGATATAATGTAGGCAAAAATTTTTTTACAAAAGGAAGGTAATATATGGCACTGATCAAAAAGCCTGTTACGGGAATGAAGGATATTTTACCTGCAGAAATGCAGCTTCGAGATTATTGTATAGGTGTTATCAAGAGCACCTATGCGGAGTTTGGTTTTACATCAATAGAGACACCCTGTGTGGAATCTTTGGCAAATCTTAACAGTAAGCAGGGCGGAGAGAATGAGAAGCTTATCTTCAAAGTTATGAAAAGAGGGGAGAAGCTTGATCTTCAGAATGCAAAGGAAGAAAACGATCTTACTGATTCGGGACTTCGATATGATCTGACAGTTCCGTTGGTAAGATTTTATGCAAATCACGCTAATGAACTGCCGTCGCCCTTTAAGGCACTTCAGATGGGCAGTGTGTGGAGAGCGGACAGACCTCAGAAGGGCAGATATCGTCAGTTTATGCAGTGTGATATTGATATTCTGGGCGAGCCCTCCAATCTGGCTGAGATAGAGCTTATCCTTGCCACTACCACTACTCTTGGAAAGCTTGGATTTAAGGATTTTAAGATCAGGATAAACGACAGAAGATTATTAAAGGCTATGGCTTCTTACAGTGGATTCCCGGAGGAAGAGTATGATAACGTGTTTATCACACTTGATAAGATGGATAAGATAGGAATCGACGGCGTGGCTGAGGAACTGGGTAAACAGGGATTTTCTTCGGAGAGCATTGACAAATATCTGGAGCTTTTCAGAGCCAGCGATGGAAAGAGCGGCCTTGACGGACTCAAGGTGATTGCAGACATGCTTGGAGACTATCTTGATGAGGATACAAAAAATAACCTTGAAGAAATAATAAACAGCGTGGATTCCACAAAGAGTGCGCAGTTCGAGATGACTTTCGATCCCACTTTGGTAAGAGGAATGAGCTATTACACCGGAACAATCTTTGAGGTGGCTATGCCTCAGTATGGCGGAAGCTGCGGAGGCGGCGGTCGTTATGACAAGATGGTGGGCAAATTCCTCGGACAGGATACTCCTGCCTGCGGATTTTCCATAGGATTTGAGCGCATAATCATGATCATGATGGATGAAGGCTTCAAGATTCCCGGAGAGAGCGATAAGGTGGCTTTCCTTGTGGACAAGGGAATCAAGGGAGAGAGACTTGTGGAGATTATTTCCGAAGCGCAAACCGAGAGAAAGAACGGAAAGAGCGTTCTTGTTGTCCGCATGAACAAAAACAAGAAGTTCCAGAAGCAACAGCTTAACGAGCAGGGCTACGAAGACATCAGAGATTTCTATGAGAAACCGCTGAACTGATATTTTTAAAATTTTGTATATAAATAATTGGGAGAAAAACAATGATAAGAAAAGGCTTTAAGATGAAACTGTATCCTGGTATGGAGAAGGAATATGAAAAGAGGCACAACGAACTGTGGCCGGAGATGCAGCAGATGATTCATGAGCACGGAGGTCACAACTATAGCATATATCTTGACCCTGAAACCCTTGTGCTCTACGGCTATATAGAAATAGAAGATGAAGAGCTCTGGGCAAAGAGTGCTGATACAGCCATTAATCGCAAATGGTGGGATTTCATGGCTGATATCATGGAAACAAATCCCGACAACAGTCCTGTTGCTGTGGATCTGCACCCGGTGTTCCATCTGGACTGAGTATTGTAGTTTTGGAGGATTATTTTGAACATTCACTTGATAAGGCTGATAGTTCTTGTGGTGCTTGTGCTTCTTTCGGGATTCTTTTCATCTGCGGAGACAGCTTTCATGACTGTCAACAGGGTTAAAATAAAGGCCCGGATGGATGAAGGTGACAAGAGAGCCGGTCTGGTCCTGAAAATATGCGAAGATACCCAGAAGATGCTGTCAGCGATCCTTATTGGAAATAATATCGTAAACTTGAGTGCTTCTGCGCTGATGACGGTTTTTGTAACTGACCTGTGGCATGCAAGCTTTGCCGTAGGACTTGGTACGGGAATTCTTACTCTTGTGGTTCTGATTGTGGGTGAAATACTTCCTAAGACCATTGCAACTGCTTATTCCGAGTCAATCTCAATTCTTTATGCGAGGGCTATCCTTTTCATCATTGCGATTACAAAGCCCCTTAGCTTTTTTGTCAACGGAATAGCATCAGGTCTTCTTAAGCTTTTCAGAATTGATGTAAAGAGCAGACAGGCCATGACTGAAAATGAACTTAAGACCTATGTGGATGTAAGCCATGAGGACGGTGTTATTGAATCCGGTGAGAAGGAAATCATTTATAATGTCTTTGATTTCAGCGATGCTGTGGCTAAAGATATCATGATCCCCAGAATTGATATGACCTGTATAAGTTCGGATGCCGGCTATCAGGAGGTTATGAAAATATTTAAGGAAGAGATGTACACCAGAATTCCGGTTTTTGAGGGAAATGAACTGGACAACATCATCGGACTTATCAATGTTAAAGACCTTATCCTGGTTCGCGATAATGAGGATTTTAATATCAGGAATTACATCAGAAAAGCCTATTATACCTATGAGTATAAAAAGACTGCGGATCTTTTGATGGAGATGAGAGAAAAGTCCCAGAATGTGGCCTTTGTTCTCTCCGAATACGGAACCACCGTGGGAATGATCACTCTGGAAGACCTTCTTGAGGAAATTGTGGGTGAGATTCGAGACGAATATGATTCCGATGAAGCAGAGCTTATAAAGAAACTCGGAGAAAGAAAATATCTGGTAGAAGGCAATATGAAGCTGGATGATATCAATGATGCACTGGGTACTGAACTTGACTCCGAGGATTACGATTCCATAGGCGGTCTGATGATTGAAAATCTCGACAGACTTCCGGGATACGGCGAAACGGTTACTCTTGATAACGGAATAACTCTTACGGCCAGAGGAATTAAGAGGAACAGAATTACAAAGGTTCTTATTTCCACGGAAAATATCCCTTCTGAAGAAACAGAAGCAAATGACAACAAAACTCTTTAACATTTACAGAATTAATGTTATACTGAATCGATGAAAAACTCGAAATATTGTTCGCAGCAGTAATCTGCTTCAACAATTTCAAGTAGGAGGCCATTTATGAAACATGTTAAATCATTAGTAACAAGAAACCTTAAGGAATCAATGAAAAAGGGCGGATGCGGTGAGTGCCAGACATCTTGCCAGTCAGCTTGCAAGACTTCCTGCACAGTAGGAAATCAGAGCTGTGAGCAGCTTAGCAAGTAATTATCAGTTACAATATGGAACATGGATTTTGGCAGTCGGGCAGCGACTTTGTCGCTGCCTCGCTTTTTGTGTAGTACAATAATGTAGGCCAAAACCATGCTCCCGGATATTATGGTTTTTTAGGAGTTTAATATTTTTATGATTCATGCTTATAAGAACAACGGCTACAACATCGTTCTGGATGTTAACAGCGGTTCGGTACATGTTGTTGATGATGTTGTTTTCGACCTGGTGGAGGTCGTAGAAGACAGGCTTCGCAGCAAATATGGCACAGCAGCTGCGGCTGAGGATAACAGCGGTGTGGATGACAAAGAGGTTAGTTGGCTCTTTGATGACGTGACAACTACCACAGACATTGCAAATCGCTATTCTCAGGAGGATATCAGAGAAGCCATAGAAGAACTTTTGGAGCTCCGTGCATCAGAGGTTCTTTATACCGATGACGTATACGAGAATTATGTGGATGATTTCCAGAACCGTGAGACAGTTATAAAGGCTCTTTGCCTCAATATTGCCCATGATTGTAATTTAAGATGTAAGTACTGCTTTGCCGATGAGGGAGAATATCACGGAAGAAGAGCACTTATGTCCGAGGAAGTGGGTAAGGCTGCACTGGATTTCCTTGTTAAGAATTCCGGTAACAGAAGAAATCTTGAAGTTGATTTCTTCGGCGGCGAACCTCTTATGAACTGGGAGGTTGTCAAGAAGATAGTGGAATACGGCCGTTCCATAGAGAAGGAACACGGCAAGAACTTCCGTTTCACCATCACAACTAACGGAACCCTTTTAAATGATGAGATCCTTGATTATGTAAATAAGGAAATGGGCAATATAGTCCTTTCCATAGACGGACGTAAGGAAGTAAATGATGCCATGAGGCCAAAGCGCGGCGGACAGGGATGCTACGATGAAATAGTTCCCAAGTTCCTGAAGGTGGCAGAGAGCAGGCATCAGCTCAGATATTTTGTGAGAGGAACCTTTACTCACAATAATCTGGACTTTTCCGAGGATGTAAAGCATCTGGCAGATCTTGGCTTCAAGCAGATATCTGTTGAACCTGTAGTGGCAAAGCCGGAAGACTGGTATGCCCTTAAGGATGAAGATATCCCCAAGCTCTGTGAGGAATATGACAAGCTTGCCAAATTCTATATACAGAGACAGAAGGAGGGCAGAGGCTTTAACTTCTTCCACTTCAATATAGATCTTGAAGGCGGCCCCTGTGTTGCCAAGAGACTATCGGGATGCGGTTCAGGCTGCGAGTACCTGGGAGTAACTCCCTGGGGTGACCTTTATCCATGTCATCAGTTCGTTGGAAATGAAGACTTTATAATGGGTAATGTATATGATGGAATAACAAGGGATGACATCCGCAAGATGTTCAAAGAGAGCAACGTTTATTCCAGGCCTGAATGTGAGAAGTGCTTTGCAAGGTATTACTGCAGTGGCGGATGTGCTGCCAATGCTTATAATTTTAACGGTGACATCAATACGACATATAAGCACGGATGTGAGCTTCAGAGAAAGCGCATAGAATGTGCGATTATGATAAAAGCGGCTATGGCCGAAGAAGGGTAATGGAGGAATTTAGTATGAAACGCGTAAAATCAATCATTGCGCTTGTAGTAGTTCTTCTGCTGCTTGGGGGACTTGGTTACACAGCAGTAAAGGGACTTGGCGCAGACAAGTCAGGATCACTTTCAAGTATCAATCTTGGTCTTGATCTTGCAGGTGGTGTGAGTATCACCTATGAGGTAGTGGGTGAAGAGAAGCCGGACAAGGAAGATATGTCCGACACAATTTACAAGCTACAGCAGCGTGTTGACAAGTACAGCACAGAGGCACAGGTTTATCAGGAGGGTGCTAACAGAATCAACATTGAGATTCCCGGAGTATCCGATGCAAACACAATTCTTGAGGAACTTGGACAGCCCGGTAATCTTTATTTCATCGCTCAGACAGACAGTGAGGGCAATGAGAACTATACATACGGTCTTGATCAGACCTATGGACTTTTCTATACCTACACTTTGAATAAGACAATCGAAGAACTTCAGGCAGAAGGTTCAATTGTTCTTTCCGGTTCTGACGTAGCAGCAGCTCAGGCAGGATATCAGCAGGATTCCTATGGCGGAAACGAGGCTATTGTTTCTCTTGAGTTTACAGATGCAGGAACAACTGCTTTTGCCGAGGCTACAAAGAAGGCTTATGCAAACGGTGAGTCTATTGGTATTTATTATGATGGCGAATTCATCAGTGTACCTACTGTACAGGCAGAGATTACAGACGGTAAGGCTGTAATTACTGGTATGTCAGATTTCGAGAGCGCTGATAAGCTTGCTTCCATGATCCGTATCGGTGGTCTTAAGCTTCAGCTTAACGAACTTCGTTCCAACGTTGTTGGTGCTCAGCTTGGATCAGATGCTATCAGAACCAGCCTTATAGCTGCAGCAGTTGGTTTTGCTCTTATTGCAGTATTCATGATCGTATTCTTCAGAATACTCGGTCTTTCAGCTACAATTGCACTTGCATTCTACTGCGGATTTATTGTATTCCTGCTTTCAGCATTTGATATGACCCTTACTCTTCCGGGTATTGCAGGTATCATCCTTTCAATCGGTATGGCGGTTGACGCAAATGTTCTTGTATTCTCAAGAATCAGAGAAGAGATTGCCGTTGGTAAGGCAGTTGATGAGGCCAGAAAGAATGGTTATAACAAGGCTCTTTCATCAATCCTTGACGGTAACATCACAACTCTTATTGTTGCAGTAGTTCTTAGAATCGGTGGAACTGGTTCCATCAAGGGATTTGCTGAGACTCTTATGCTTGGTATTATCCTTTCAATGTTTACTGCACTTGTTGTTACCAGAGCAATTACTTCAATCCTTTATGGCCTCGGCCTTCAGAACCCTGTTCTCTATGGTAAGGCTAAGCCGGTTAAGATTATTGACTTTGTATCCAAGAGAAAGCTTTTCTACGCTATTTCCTGCGCAATCTTTGTTATCGGATTTGTAGTGATGGGTGTTAACGGCGCCCGCGGAAAGGGAGCTTTCAACTACAGCCTTGATTTCGTTGGTGGTACATCAACAACAGTAACCTTCGATAAGGCATATACTCTTGAAGAACTGGAGAACACAGTTGCAGCTGATATCAAGTCTGCAGCCGGCATCAGTGAACTTCAGATCCAGACAGTAACAGGTACAAATCAGGTAATTTTCAAGACATCTACTCTTACAGTTGCTCAGAGAGAAGCTATAGATCAGGCACTTATTGATAATTACGGAGTATCATCTGATAACATCGCTGCTGAGACAATCAGTTCTACCATAAGCGGTGAGATGAGAACAGCTGCTATTGAGGCTCTTATTGTTGCTCTTATACTTATGCTTATCTATATCTGGATAAGATTCAAGGACATCAAATTCGGTGCAGCAGCTATCATAGCACTTGCACATGACGCACTTATCGTTGTAGTTGCATATGCACTTACAAGACTTGCGGTAGGAAGTACTTTCATTGCTGTAGTTCTTACAATTATCGGTTACTCAATCAACGATACCATCGTTACCTTTGACCGTATCCGTGAGAATATACACAATGCAACCAGCAGAAAGGAACTTGTTGAGCTGGTTAACGGCAGTGTTTCCCAGACACTTACACGAAGCCTTTTCACATCCGCAACAACATTCTTTACAGTTCTTTCACTTTATATCTTTGGTGTTGCTGATATCAAGGCATTCGCACTTCCTCTTATGGTTGGTGTGATCTGCGGTACATATTCGTCAATCTTTGTTGCATCACCTATGTGGTATGACCTTAAAACAAAATTCAGGACACTTTTTCCTAAGAAGGCTGCCTGAGATATTGAAATAATTTAAGACTAAAAGGGATACAGATAGTCAGAAATGACTGTTTGTATCCTTTTTTTGTTATACAGTAAATATTTTTTTTATTGATATTTCGGAATTTGTTTATCAGCATTATGATACAATTATTATATATATGTATTTTTTACTAAATTGTGAGGAACGCGAGGTAAACTACTATGAAGAAGAGCTTGGCAAAACAATTCAGCATACTTTTTTTACTGTTTGCTCTGGTTACAACAATATTCAGCGGCGTGGTTTCCTATATAAATCAGACTAGGTCATATCACAGAGAATGTATTGAAAGTCTGGAACAGATAACCTCTCACATCGCAGGTCTTTTACAGAAGGAAGGGTCGGAGTTTGCTGATATTATGTCATGGATAAGTGAACACGATTATCAGCCTTATATTCCTTTAAATTTCAGGGATAATTTACCTTATGATAAACAGCAATACATCAAATATATACAGGATAATTACGATGATATCCCCGCGTATGAGGACATGGATGAGGAAGCCAAAAGACTGTATGTAAGGTGCAGATATGAGTATTGGCTGACAGTATTCCTTGATGCTATGGAAGAGTTTGGCGTGGAATATGTATATTTCATCATGCCGGTTGCTGACGAAGAATATACTGTCCGTTACATGATCGATGCTACACTGTGGACTATTGAGGCAGAGGATGGAAGTGAAGTCCTTCTGATCGGTGATAAGGTTCCGGAGGACCCCAAGTACCATAAGTATATGTGGGAAGCATGGGAGAGCGGAAAAGAAACCAGAAATATAGATTCCCTTAATAATGAATTCGGATATAATTACACCTACTGTTATCCTTTGCACATAGAGGGCGAGAAACTTGGTATGGTATGTGCGGATATCAATGTTCATCGCGTTAATTCCGAAATATTAAATTCTGTTATTCGTCAGGTTCTTACTTCGGCTGCAGTTCTGTTCCTGGCTACTATAGTTTTATATCATTTCCTGTTAAAACGTATTCTTCTGCGTATTGCAGGTCTTAAAAAGAACGTTGAGGAATACTCACAGACCAAGAATCCCGATGTGGCTAAGACAATCAGGGAAAGCAAGGGGCAGGAGGATGAACTTGGACTTCTTTCAGATGAATTTTCCGAGATGATCACAGAACTTGAGGATTACATGATCAATCTTCAGAAGGTGACCAAGGAGAAGGAGAGAATCGGAGCAGAACTGAGTGTTGCAACCCAGATCCAGGCAGATATGCTTCCGAGAGTATTTCCTGCATTTCCAACCAGACCGGAATTTGATATTTATGCTACCATGAACCCTGCCAAGGAAGTAGGAGGAGACTTCTATGACTTCTTCCTGGTGGATGAAAAGCATCTGGCTGTTGTCATTGCAGATGTATCGGGCAAGGGCGTTCCGGCTGCTCTTTTCATGGTTATAGCAAAGACACTGATAAAGAACAGAATGCAGATGGGCGAGGAACCGGCCAAGGCTCTCATGAATGTAAACGAACAGCTTTGTGAAGGCAACGATGCGGAGCTCTTTGTCACTGTATGGCTTGCACTCATTGATATTGAGACAGGTCATGTTATTGAAGCAAATGCCGGTCATGAGTACCCGGCATTAAAGAGGCGCGGCGGGGAATTTGAGCTTATAAAGACAAAGCATTCACCTGCAGTTGCAACCATAGAAGGTATTCGCTTCAAGCAGGCTGAGTTTGACTTAAATCCCGGTGATTTCATTTATGTATATACAGATGGAGTTACAGAGGCAACCAATAGTAATGAAGAACTGTTTGGTGAAGAGCGTCTGACAAGAGCTCTGAACAATAATAAAGAGGCACTTCCCGGCGAACTTCTCCCGGCTGTTCGGAGGGATATCGACGAATTTGTTGCTGAAGCACCGCAGTTTGATGATATCACTATGCTTGGCTTCCTATACTACGGAAAAGACGGGGCTGAAGGTTTGAAATGACATATTCATTGGAAAAAGCTCTGACTGAAAAGTGTTCAAGGTTAAATCCCACAGTTGCTTCCTGTGAGGCAATAGGAGAGATTACACTGGATCAGTTTTTGGATATTCAGTCGGAGAAGGTATTTCAGAATAAACGAATCCCTCCCTTGAGGGATCCGGAGGACTACTATAAAAGAGTTTATTCTTTGACGGAAAAGAGATTGGGGAAGAAAGCAGCTGTGGATGCATACAGGGCTGCCGCCTGTGGCGCCATGTGCACGGCAGATCATCATGGAGCCCTGTACAATGCTCAGGCCTTCCAGGGAGATATTCTATTCTCTTTTCTGCTAAAAAAGCTGGGACATAAGGGAAAATATACGCCCATTGCTTCGGGGGGACAGATTGAACTGGGAAATGTGTGTTTCGCCAGGGGTATCAGTGTTTATACTTCCAACGAAGGAAAGCAGTGTCTGCCTTTTTTCAGGGCGATAGATCACAATCAGATGGCCTTTTGCGCAAAGGCTATAGACCGGGAAATGATAGGTAAGTTCAGAGAAAATTTCATTACCGGGCAGAATGATATACCCACTGAAAAAGCTCTGGATGAAATCTTATCCCGTATCTACGAAAAAGACGATGTCCTTACTGCAAAAAACTATGCGGAGCAGACCACAGTCATAGGTTCGCTCCTTACGGATAATATCTTTGGAAAAAAGGGAGTGAATCTGGATTACCTGGAGGTGGAAGAAATTGTAAGGCCACTTCTCATTGAGGAGCTTGGAGACAGAGGTTCAGTTTTTTCCAAAATTCTAAGCAGCGGTGAAAACATCAGGAAACTAACCGAAAAAAACAGCGAAAAAGGTATTCCGCTGGCATCAATGTTGTTTTCCACTTCTGATGACAAGGGAAGAAAAGTTTTTTTGACCATGTGTGAAGACGGTACCTTGTGGGGGAGAGCAAGGGACAACTCCGAAATCTGTTATCCCGGGGATATAGATTCAATCTGCAATCTCCTTGAAACCAAGACAATCTTTCCGGCTCTATTTACAATTGCGGTGGTTCTGGCATTTGAGAGAGGGATAACCTGGGTGGGAGGTATGTTCCAGGCTTCTTACCTTGCCGGGTGGCAGCGCACTTTTTCGGAGTATCTCGAAGATATTGGACTTAATAAGGAAGCCGGGCTGATCAGAACCTACGATTGCAGCGGGTATACCTGCGGGCCCATGTTTGCCATGTATGGGCATGATGAAAGTGCCATGGCTGCCGGACCTGTTGAGATGTGGATAGGAGAAACGGACTTTTACAGGATAGAGGAGCTTTTGCGAAGGACCTCTCTTTGGGATGCCCACAGGATTGGACTTCAGGAAATGTATCCCGACCTTGTGGAAAAGAAAGACAGAGATCCAAATTGGTGCGAAACAGTCACAAAGGAATTATATAAAGAATTTCCGGAGAATATTATTAATGAATAATAGGCAAAAAGCAGCCTGGGCTGAAATATCTGTAGATAATCTGGCATATAATCTAAAAACCGTCAGGGATACTGTGGGAGAAAGACCAAAGCTCTGTGCTGTCCTGAAGGCAGATGCCTACGGGCACGGAATTCTGGGGGTAAGAAAATGCCTTTCGGAGCGTGGGCTGGTGGATATGTTTGCTGTTGGAAAGTTAAGCGAGCTAATCCTTTTATCTTTACAAAAATGGGATGATGATCTGTGCACTCTTTTGCTTGGGGCTGTTCAGGGGCCGGAGGCAGAGGAGGCTATTTCCAAAAAACTCATTGATACGGAAAAATGCTTTTTTTCCGTATATAACATGAGGCAGTTTGAAGAGCTTAAATGTATAGCAGACAGGCTTCATGTAAGAATTAAAGTGCACATCCGCGTGGACGGCTGGGATTCAGGAATGGGCCTTTCATATAAGGAATTTCTGGATAATCAGGAAAACTTTATGACTCCGGAGAATGTTTTCGTATGCGGACTTTACAGCCATCTGTATACTTCTTATTCGGAGATAGGGGGAGGTATAGGGGATGAGCTTAGGCGCTTTGATGAGTTTATTAACAAGATAGATGTTAATTTCAGAAGGCGAATTACGGTCCATGTGCTTAATTCCGCAATTGTATATGCGTATCCTCAATATGCCTATGACATGGTCAGGTTGGGGACTGCCTTGTACGGGCTTCCCTATGATACTCCCATGGAGCTGAAGCCTGCACTTAGAATATGCGCCACGGTATTTGACGTAAGAGAGATAGGAAGTGATGTTCCGCTTTTTTATGTGAGGACAGACCAGAAGGAAAAACGCAGAATTGCCAGGATTATGCTGGGGTATTGGGATTGCCCCCTTCTTCTTACTCAGGATAATATTAGTGTAAAAATCCGGGACAGAGTTTTTAAACCGGCAGATGATATATGTATGGACAATCTTTGTATCGATATTACCGGAGCGGAGGATATTGAAGTCGGCGATGTTGCCGTGGTCATAGGGGATGAAGGCGTGTCCATAAGTGAGATTATGGAAAGAACCGGAGTCACACCTTCAAGAAGTGAGTGGTTATGTATGACAGCAGGAAGATTGGAGAAATTCTACATATGAAAAAACTCAGGATCATGAAAATTATAGCACTTATCATGACTACAGTTCTTATTATGAGCGTGGGTCTGGGGAACACCGCTTATGCTGCTAAGACGGATGACGCAGAGGCGCAGGAGAATGAAATATCCACAGAGCCTGTTACAAGAGCTGACGGCGGCAAATTCAGGATAGCTTATATAGACTACGATGAATATCTCGTTGCCAGCAGACAGGTATATTATATTCTCTCCGGACTCCAGGAACTGGGCTGGATAAAGGAAAACGGAATTCCCTTTACATTAAAAGAAATAGAGCAAAAGAATATGTCCACAAGGGACATGTACGCTATTCTTCAGGAGACCGATCTTGGTCCCTATATTGAATTCGTTAAGGACGGTTTTTTCTATCTGGGGTATGATGACAGGAATAAGGTCGCATCTGCCTTAAAGAGCAGAGCGGGAAAAGACATCGATATGATCATTACCTTTGGTACAAGCGCGGGTATCTTTGTAAAAGAACTGAATCTCCCCATTCCCATGATGGACTTTTCTGCTACAGATCCTGTGGCATCGGGTATTATCGATTCCTCCACAGAAGGGAGCGGAAATCCCAATGTCTGGGCTCAGGTTGAGCCGGAGTCAACCTTCAGGCAGGTCAAGTATTACTATCTGAATAAACCCTTTAAAAAACTGGGATCAATAGTCTACGGCGACGAAATAATTGCAGGTTTTCCCGATGTCACCAGGTGTTCTCAGGAATACGGATTTGAAGTAGTAAAATACAATATTGATGAGCAGCCCCGTGAAACTCAGGAAGAACTTGAGGTGTACTACAAGATGGTAGGGGAGCTGATAAGTAAAATGTCGGAGGAGGGGATAGATGCATTTCTTCTTCCTGTCGATGTTATCAACGAAGTGGAGAGACTACAGAAACTACTCATTCCTTTGTATAACAAGAATATCCCCATTTATCTTCTGGATGATCCACAGGCTGTTAAATATGGCGGACTGATGCTCATATCGGCTAATGATATGGTCAATGTGGGAAGGTTTATAGCAGATGCCATAGCCAAAGTCTTTAACGGGGCCGAAGCGGGGAGTCTGCCCTGTGTATACTCAAGTGCCCCCGGAATTTATGTTAACTATAAAGTTGCGCAGAGAATACATTTTCCATTGAAGTTCAATTTCTTGGTGGTCTGCGACGAAATCTATTCATAGGATGGGAATATGGATAATCAGAGAAAAGAAAACAGAATATATCTACTCAGTCTTATCCTGCTGGCACTATTCGCCCTAACCTTTGTGTCCACCATGGGCTTTCTCAATTACAGGTCTACGGCCATTGAACTGGAAAAGAGTGTAATAGCCAGAGTTGAAAGTGACAATGTTTCAGGTATAGAGAATGCTCTTGGATTCGGTAAAAGCTTTCGCAACTACTACGGAATAGAGGATGTCTTTTACTCCTTCAGTGAGCAGTATCCGGGACCTATTCCCTTTGTAGTGGATGCAGAGGGGAAGCTTTTGTATGTGGAATCAAGCGAGAATGATGTATATGAAGAAAGGGTCATTGACTATTTGAATTCCAGGGAATTTGCAAGAGCTGAACCGGAGCTTAGCGAAAGAGAAGGGGAGGCAATAGAATCGGGAAATTGGCGCAGTATATTCACAAGCGTTCACCAGGATGGCGAAGTGGTGGGATATTTTGGCGCCTTGTACCAGGACAGCATCTTTGATGACAGCTTTAATGGCCTTAGAAAAAGTATAGTTTTACCCATTACACTGATATCAATCATAGAATGCCTTTTGATCCTGTTATTTGTAAGGAGAGTAAGAGGAGATTCGTGGATTTCGGTCTATGGCAAAATAGACGGTGGAAAGATTGAGAAGCTTCTGGCTATCGGTATTCTTTCACTGGGAATAATAGTAGTTTCATTTTTCTCTTTATATTCGTTTCAGGATGATTACAGAAGTAGAATAAAGGAATCTGTGAAGATAACCCTAAAAAATCTGGAAACCCAGATACAGCATGTAAGCAATCAGGGAGTGGAACTTCGAGATGTAGAGGGGCTTCATGAGTATATCGAGGAGAGGATAAACTCCATAGAGACTCTGAGAATGGTTCGAATTACGGAGCATATTTCGGAAGTAAGGCGAACCGATGAGCAGACAAATCTCATAGTCTTTACCTTCGGCAAGGATGCAGGTGACACAGAGACGCTGTTCCTTGAGGCGGAAATTTCGGACGAGATGATAGAAAAAGAGATAAATAACATCATTCTGGTTCTTCTCTCCGCAATGGTCATTTTGCTGATCTTTGTCTTTGAGCTGAATAATCTGTTGGATCTTTCAAAGGCCATTACCGGTGGCGAAGAAAAAGGCCTGAATGAAAAACAGATAAGTCTTTCCCTGCGATTTACAGGCTTTTTATGCTCAACTGCAGAGTATATGTGTGTTCCGTATGCAGCAATGATGATAAGGGCAAACGGAGATTCGCTGTTTGGGCTTTCCGTTGGAATGACGGCGGCTCTGCCTTTGACTGTTGAAGGTCTTGTCCAGATGATAGGAATGCTTACTCTTCCTAAATTTGTCAAAAAATTTGATATTAAGTCTGTTCTTCTGGTGTCCTCCATAGCGATGATACTGTGCAACCTTTCGGCCTTTGCCATAGGAGGAGCCCTGACGATTGTTATCTGCAGAGCCCTTGCAGGCTATGCCTATGCCGGATTTAAACAGGTTTCAAATTATCTTATTACAAGAGGCTATGAGACAGAAAAGGGCAGAAGTGAGAACATTTCCCAGGACAATGCGGGACTTCTCGCCGGAGCTACCTGCGGAGCCGGTCTTGGTGCCATCCTTTCCGCTAATGCCGGATATGAGATGACTTTTGCAATATCGGCATTTTTGTTCGTATTTTATCTTCTGGGAACAATGTTCCTGGTGCCCTGGAAACAGCTTGCTTTGTATGCAAAATCCGCAGAAGAGGAAAAGCCTGTTTCCCTGCCGGGGATTGTCAAGATGTTTGCATCAGGGGAAATGCTGTTCTTTATTTTTGCCATTGCAATACCCCTTAACATAGGCGTTATGCTCTGCGTTACGCTTATTCCGGCTATCTGCCAGACAAACGGTATTTCTTCCGTAATGCTGTCCTATTGCTATATCGCAAACGGACTAGCCGGAATTTATATTGGTCCTGCGCTGGTTTCCAAGGCAAAAGCAAAGTTTGGACTTCAGCCCAGTATAGCCTTTGCATTTTTAATCACAGCGGTCAGTATCTTTGTATTGCATATTCCACCTATAGCGGTGATGATTATTATCGCCAGCATGGTCCTGGGTTTTTTGGATGGCTTCGGGACTCCTATGGTTACCGACAGATTCATGAGCCTTAAGGTGGTAATGAGTGAGGTGGATGAATCCACCGCGCTTATATTCTACGTGGTATTGTCTTATGTGCTTCTTACCTTTGCACCTATGATTGCAGAACTAATGCTCATTCCCGGCGAAGGATTTGTAACTCCCATGATGGCGGGTGCCGTTATTTACGGAGTGGCTGCGGTGCTGCTGATCATTTTCAGAGAGAAAGAGAAAAAATAGCTTAATTGGAACCTTGCTTTACGGCAGGGTTCTTTTTTTTTGTCCTCCGAAAAGGTATAATTGGAATACGTGTTTTGCGCATGAAATACATAGCAGAACACAGCTTTTATTATTTTTGAAAGAGGTATTTTATGTCAAAATGGATGATAGCAAACAAAGGTGCAGACTTTGATCATATAGCACAAAAGTTCGGGATCAGGAATATCACGGCAAGGCTTATTGCCAACAGACTTATAACCAAAAGAGAATCAGAGAAGGAAGAGTGCAGCGACGAAGCCATAGAAGCTTACCTGAACGGGGACGAAACAAGAATGCATGACCCAAAAGGTCTTGCGGATATAGAAAAAGGTGCCGCAGTTATGCTGGACAGAATCCGACAGGGTGCGAAAATCCGCGTTATAGGCGATTACGACGTGGATGGAATATGTTCTTCCTACATTCTTTTGTCCGGGCTTAAGATGTTGGGCGGGAACACAGACTGCGTTCTTCCGGACCGTGTAAAAGATGGATACGGACTTAGCATTAAGCTTGTGGATGAAGCCATTGAAGCCGGTGTAGACACCATAATTACCTGCGACAACGGAATTGCAGCCTATGAGCAGATTGCCCATGCCAAAGAAAGAGGAATGACCGTGGTTGTTACGGATCATCACGAGATTCCCTTTGAGAAGGATGCCGATCAGGAGAAAAAAGAAATACTTCCACCCGCAGATGCAGTTATCGATCCCAAGAGAGAGGATGGGAATTATCCCTTTACGGAAATCTGCGGAGCTGTGGTTGCATACAAATTTCTACAGGTACTTGTGGAAAAATATGAAGAAGAGATTTCTGATACTGATAGTCTGGTACACAAAAAGTTTTTCAGGGAGATGCTTGTCTTTGCGGGAATTGCCACAGTATGTGATGTTATGGAGCTAAAGGACGAGAACAGGATTATTGTGAAGGAATCCCTAAAGCTCATAGGCGGTTCTTCAAATAGGGGACTTAAGGCTCTTATTCATGTAAATGGCCTGGATGAGAATCAAATGTCCTGTTACCACTACGGTTTTGTCATCGGTCCATGCCTCAATGCCACAGGAAGACTGGATCTGGCAACCAGAGCGCTTTCTCTTTTTATGGCACAGGATGAGAGAGAGGCCGCAGAGATTGCAGGAGATCTTAAAGGTCTTAATGACAGCAGAAAAGAGATGACCAAACAGGGGGTAGATGAGGCGGCTTCAATTGTTTCAGGTGAAATAGAAGAAGGAGGCCTTCCCAAGGTACTTGTGGTTTATCTTCCGGGTGTTCACGAATCAATAGCAGGAATCATTGCCGGCAAAATAAAGGAAAAATACTACAGACCCACCATTATTCTGACAAAGGCAGCAGATGGCGGAGTAAAGGGCTCCGGAAGATCAATTGAAAATTACGATATGTTTGAGGAGCTTTCTGCCTGTAAGGAACTCTTTACCAAGTTCGGCGGACACAAGATGGCAGCAGGTCTTTCCCTTCCTGAGGAAAATGTGGAGGAGCTTAGAAAGCGTCTTAACGAAAACTGCAGACTTGAGGAAGAAAAAGGTGATTTTGAAGCCGTTCATCATATCGATATGGTCATGCCCCTAAAGTATGCTGATATGGAACTGGTAAAGGAATTTGATAAGCTCGAACCCTTTGGCAACGGAAACACAAAGCCCAGCTTTGCTCAAAAGGATGTGTCACTTTTATCCGGCCGAATCCTCGGAAAAAACAAAAACTGTGGCAAGTACAGGGTTTCAGACGGCTTCGGGGGAATATATGATATGATGTATTTCGGAGACATGGAGAGATGGCATGACTTTCTGATTGATAAGTTTGGCCGAGAAGCGGTTGATAATCTCTATGATGGGGAGTCCGACGGAAATATGAAGATAAGTATCATGTATTATCCGGATATCAACACTTATCAGGGAAAGAGCAGCCTTCAGTTTGTCATGAATGATTTTAAATAATCAGGACACAAAAAAATCCCCATAAACCACAAAAACACACGCGTGTGCGTGTGCCTGCGGTTTCTTATGAGGGGGAGATAGTGAGTTGTTTAAGCTCACTTCTTGATTATTATAATATCAAAAAAATGTGAATAAATTGTGAAAAAAGTATAAAATTTAAAATTAATCTGATGAAGTTAATTATTTAATTAAATTAATTATAAAATTAACTAAAACGATTACTAACGGAGGTGGCGTATGAAACTTTCTAAACTACTTAATGAACTTAAATTTGAAGTAACTGAAGGAAATACCGCAAAAACACTGGATCCTGAGCAGATTGAGATAAAGGATGTGGTAAATGACAACCGAAAGATCAGCGAAGGTTCCTTGTTTATATGTATTGAGGGAGCCAATTTTGACGGACACAGCTGCGCGGAGGAGGCTGCCGGTAAGAATGCTGCTGCAATCGTGGTACAGCACGAGGTTGATCTTCCGGCGGACTGCAAAATGGCTGTTGTCAGAGTGGAAAATACCAGATATGCAATGGCATTTATTTCTGCAGCATACTTTGATCATCCCGCAAGCAAACTAAAGACTATCGGTATCACAGGTACAAAGGGAAAGACCACCACAACCTATCTTATAAGAAGCATGCTGGAAAATGCCGGTCACAAGGTGGGACTTATCGGTACAATAGAAGTTATCATAGGTGATGAGCACATTCACGCCGAAAATACTACGCCTGAGTCCTTTGCTTTGCAGGAATACATGGCTAAGATGGTGGAGGCAGGATGCGACAGCGTTGTGATGGAGGTTTCTTCACAGGGACTTATGCTTCACAGAACACAGGGGTTCACCTATGATATAGGAATATTCACCAACATTGAGCCTGACCACATCGGCCCTAACGAACACAAGGACTTTGAGGACTACATGCATTGCAAAGGGCTTCTTTTCAAGCAGTGTAAGGTGGGAATCTGCAATGGAGATGATGTTCATACCGAAGATATTCTTGAGGGCCATACCTGTCAGGTGGAGACCTATGGCTTTAACGAAGGCGTGGATCTCAGAGCAATAAACCTTGCCTATATCAGAAAACCGGGAGAACTGGGAGTGTTCTTTGACACAGACGGTCTTCTAAATATGCATGCCGAGATTAAGACTCCAGGAAAATTCAGTGTATACAACGCCCTTTGCGCTATAGCTGTTGCAAGGCATTTTGACTGCGGCGCTGATGAGATAGCACCTGCTCTCAAAGAGGCAAAGGTAAAGGGCAGAATAGAGATGGTAAAGGTATCCGATGAGTTTACTCTTATGATTGATTATGCCCACAATGCCATGGCTTTAAAGAGTCTTTTGACTACCCTCAAGGATTATCATCCCAACAGACTTATAAGCGTATTTGGCTGCGGCGGCAACAGAAGTAAGCTCAGAAGGTTTGAGATGGGCGAAGTCAGCGGCAAGTATTCCGATTTTACCATCATAACCTCTGACAATCCAAGATTTGAAGAGCCTGAAGATATCATGAATGATATTGAGACAGGTATGAAGAAAACCGATGGAAAATACATCAAGATCACTGACAGAAAAGAGGCCATCAGATATGCCATTGAACACGGCGAGCAGGGAGATATCATTGTTCTTGCCGGCAAGGGCCATGAGGACTATCAGGAGATAAAGGGTGTAAAATATCATATGGATGAGAGAGAACTCATTCAGGAGATACTTGAGGATATGAATAAGTAAAGAGGCGGAATAATAATTGGAGGACACAGTGACTTCTTGTGAGTATGCAAACATAATAATTGATATTTCCCACGAGAAGGTCGATCGTCCCTTCCAGTACAGGATTCCGGAGAGATTAAAGGCTCTTGTGGATGTGGGAAGCTGCGTAAACATCCCCTTTGGAAAGGGTGACACTTTAAGAAAAGGCTATGTGATCGAACTTACCGATGAGAATAATTACGATCCGGACAAGATAAAGGAGATAGCTTCGTTGTCGGAGGACATTGTTTCTGCCAGAGAAATCTCCATAAAGCTTGCAGCCTGGATGAAAAGGCAGTACGGTTCCACTATGATAGCTGCCCTTAAGACAGTGCTTCCCTCGGGAAAAAAGCAGGCGAGACAGGTCCACAAGTTTGTTTCACTAAGGCTTTCCTTGAGGGATGCAACGGAATACTATTACGAGGCCATAAACAAAAAGCAAAAGGCCAGGGAAAGGATTCTCAAGGAACTTCTGGATTCTCCCGATGACAGGATTCCCTACGAACTTATAACGAATAAGCTCAATGTCAGCGCTTCTACTTTAAAGAGTATGAGCGACAAGGGAATAATAAAGATTGAGGAAGAGGAATATTTCAGAAAACCCGTTGCAGGAGAAAGCTCCAGATATGGAAAAAAGGAATTAAGCATTGGGCAGCAGAGCATTGTTGACTCTTTTGTAAAGGACTATGACGAGGGAAAAAGAGATACTTACCTGATACACGGTATTACGGGGAGCGGTAAGACAGAAGTATACATAGCCCTTATAGATGAGATAATAAAAAGAGGAAAACAGGCTATAGTTCTGATTCCCGAAATAGCCCTTACCTACCAGACACTGATGAGGTTTTTCAGACATTTCGGCGACAGGGTTTCCGTAATGAATTCCTCGCTTTCACCGGGGGAGAGATTTGATCAGATGGAGAGGGCAAGAACCGGGGATATTGATATTATAATCGGACCGCGGTCAGCTCTTTTTACACCTTTTCCCAATACGGGAATTATAATAATAGATGAGGAACATGAGTCTACCTATAAGAGTGAGACCATGCCCAAATACCATGCCAGGGAAACGGCAATCGAACTGGGAAAGCTTCTTCCGGACGGCGCAAGTGTGGTTTTGGGGTCGGCAACGCCTTCTCTTGAGTCTTATTACAGGGCTTTGTCGGGAGAATACCACCTGTTTGAATTAAAGGAAAGGTTAACGGGAGGTACACTTCCCGAAGTAGAGGTTGCGGACCTTAGGGAAGAACTTCGGAACGGAAACAGATCGATTTTTTCCTACAGGCTACAGGAACTAATTGAAGACAGACTTAAAAAGAACGAGCAGACCATGCTTTTTATCAACAGAAGAGGACTTGCCGGATTTGTATCCTGCAGGTCCTGTGGTCATGTCTTTAAATGCCCCCACTGCGATGTGTCATTGTCGGAGCACAGGGGCGGAAGACTGGTGTGCCACTACTGCGGATATCAGGAGCCTGTGAGAAAAATCTGTCCAAAGTGCGGCTCCAAGTACGTAACCTCCTTCAGGGCCGGCACTCAGCAGATTGAGGAAGAGGTGAAAAAGTATTGGCCGGAGGCCAGAGTTCTCAGAATGGATGCCGATACCACCAGAACCAAGGGCAGCTACGATAAGATATTATCCTCTTTTGCCAACAAGGAGGCTGATGTTCTGGTGGGAACCCAGATGATAGTCAAGGGACATGATTTTCCGGACGTTACGCTTGTGGGTATCCTGGCTGCGGATATGTCTCTTTACGCAAACGACTACAGAGCAAGCGAAAGAACCTTTCAGCTTCTTACCCAGGCAGCAGGACGAGCGGGAAGAGGCGAAAAGCCCGGAAACGTGGTGGTTCAGACCTATCAGCCTGAGCATTACAGCATACAGACCGCTGCAAAGCAGGACTATGAGGGCTTTTATGAGGAAGAAATTGCCTACAGGGACCTCCTTCGTTATCCACCCATTGCACATATGATGTCGGTACAGATAATGAGCCGGGATGAGGCTTTGGGAATGCAGTTTGCAAGCAGATTAAGGGCCATGATGGAGCAACAAAAAAAGCCGGGAGCCGTGTTTATAGGTCCTGCCATGGCAGCCATCGGCAAAATAAATGACATATACAGAATGGCGGTCTATGTTAAAATGGATGACTATCAGGGACTTGTGGAGTACAAGGATGTGTTGGAAAAATATGTGAGATACCTGGAAGACAGAGGACAGATGAAGTATTTATCCGTTCAGTTTGATTTTGATCCGGTAAATGGATTTTGACAAAAGTTGAAACTATGTTAAAATAAATTGCGCAAAAGGTAATTTGATTAAGGAGAAAAAAATGGCACTTAGAACAATTAGAGAATACGGAGATGATGTACTTGCAAAGGAGTGCAAGACCGTCAAGGAAATTACGCCCAGAATTGAAGAACTTGTGGCTGATATGTTTGAAACCATGTATGAAGCCAACGGAGTTGGCCTTGCAGCACCACAGGTGGGAATCTTAAAGAGAATTTTCGTTATTGATGTGACAGGTGAAGATCCCATGGTATTCATCAATCCTGAAATACTTGAGACCAGCGGTGAGCAGACAGGCTATGAAGGCTGTCTTTCCATTCCCGGAAAGTCCGGAGTTGTAACAAGACCTAATTATGTCAAAGCAAAGGCTACAGATCTTGAGGGAAATGAATTCATTATCGAGGGTGAAGAACTCCTTGCCAGAGCAATCCTCCATGAGAATGATCACCTTAACGGGCATATGTATGTGGAAAAGGTTGAGGGCGACCTGGTGGACAACGAGGAGCTTGCAGAGTCATCTGAGGAATAATATAGGAAGCTTATGTTTAACGAGAATACATTTGAGCTGGTAGTCAGCTCTTTTCCCAAGATTCTGGAGTACGGTGTTAAAGTGACACTGCCTTTGGCGGTAACTGCTTTTTTACTGTCCACTGTGATTGCTGTATTGGTGGCCATGGTGCAGTATGCCAGGGTTCCAGTGCTCAATCGTATCTGCAGAATCTATATTTGGATTATCAGGGGTACGCCACTTTTGGTACAGCTCATGGTGGCCTTTTACGGACTTCCCCTTCTGGGAATCCGCCCCAATCCCTTTGTTATGGCTACTATAGTTTTTTCCATAAATGAAGGGGCTTACAGTGCTGAGACCATGAGGGCAGCTATGGAGGCAGTTCCGGCTGGTCAGCTGGAAGCAGGATATTGTGTCGGGATGAATTACATGCAGATCATGTGGCATATTATTTTACCCCAGGCATTCAGGACTGCGTTTCCTTCACTTTTTAATGCCCTTATCGGTATGGTTAAGGAGACTTCGCTGGCATCCAGCATTACAGTGGTGGAAATGTTCACAAGGACCAAACAGATTGCAGGACAGTCCTATAATTATTTCCCTCTGTATCTTGAGGTAGCCGCCATTTATCTTCTTTTCTGTACGATACTTACCTTTATACAGAAGCAGGGTGAGAAAAGACTTGGCAATTATGGGGTACGCAAGTGAGGAAATAAGTGTTATGACGCTTTTGGAGGCAAAAGATATCAGGAAGGCCTTTGACGGTAAAGAGGTTTTAAACGGTATCAGTATTGAAGTGAATAAGGGTGATGTGGTATCAATACTTGGTCCTTCTGGATCGGGTAAAACCACATTTCTTCGATGTATCAACTTTTTGGAAAAAGCCGATAGCGGGATTTTGTCCTTTGAAGGAAATAATTATGACCTATCAAGGATAAAAAAATCTGAAATTGCCGATATCAGGATGAAGACAGGATTTGTTTTCCAGAATTACAATCTTTTTGCAAATAAGACAGTTCTGCATAATGTTACGCTGGGACTTACCTCTGCAAGAAAGATACCTGCTAAGGATGCGGAAAAGAAGGCGATGGATGTCCTTATCAAGGTGGGAATGGAGGAGTATAAAGACTACTTCCCAAGCCAGCTTTCAGGCGGACAGCAGCAGAGAGTCGCCATTGCAAGGGCTCTTGCTACAGATCCCAGCATTCTTTATTTTGATGAACCTACTTCAGCGCTGGACCCGCAGCTTACAGCCGAAGTTCTTGGGGTTATGAGAAGTCTTGCCCGGGAAGGCATGACAATGATTGTTGTAACCCATGAACTGGGATTTGCCAGGGAAGTTTCATCCCATGTGGTTTTCATGGAGCAGGGTAATATTGTTGAGATGGGTACTGCGAAAGAATTTTTTGAAGCTCCCACACAAAAGAGGACAAGGGAGTTTCTTGGGCTTTCGTAGTATATATCTATATAGTTTTTGTTGACTGCATATTAAGACAGAGAAAAGGAGTTTATTATGAAGAAGAAAATCATAGTGTTACTTGCAAGTGCTTTAGCTGCATTTAGTGTTGCGGCATGCGGAAGCAGTAGTTCAGAAACCGTTTCTGAGGCAGGAGGAGAGGATCACCTTGCGCGCATCAAGGCGGCAGGAACAATCACTGTTGCAACAGAGGGCGTATGGGCTCCGTTTACTTATCATGACGAGACAACCGATGAACTGGTGGGCTTTGATGTGGAAGTAGCCAAGGCAATCGCAGAAAAGCTTGGAGTTACAGCCGAGTTTAAGGAAGTTGCCTTTGACGGAGGTCTTACGGGAGTATCTACAGGTACATTCGATATGATGGCAAACGGCGTAGGAGTCACCGAAGAGCGCAAGAAAACCTATGATTTTACAGATCCGTATGTGTATGACCATGCTGTAGTCATTACTCTTGCCAGCAATGATACAATTAATTCTTTCGCAGATCTTAAGGGACTTACAACTGCCAATTCCGTGGGTTCAACCTATGAGGCCATGGGTGTTGAAAACGGAGCAACTGTCTCCAATGTTGATACCATCGGTGAGACCATGACACTGGTTTTAAACGGTACGGTTGATGCTACGATCAATTCCATGACAACTGCTCAGGATTATATCAACACCACAGGAACAAAAGATTTAAGAATAGCGGCAGTTGCAGACGATGCGACACTTTGTGCCATTCCTCTTGCAAAGGGAAGTGACAACGACTCCCTTCGCGCCGAGATAAACAGAGCAATCAAAGAACTGAGGGATGAGGGCAGACTTTCCGAGATTTCGATGAAGTATTTCGGAGCAGACATTACCAAGGAGTAATAAGGAGATCATTTACTGATGAAGATTGTTTTTATGGGAACCCCTGACTTTGCCAGGACAGCTCTTGAAAAGATAATTGAGGCGGGCCACGAGATAGTGCTTGTGGTTACCCAGCCCGATAAACCAAAGGGAAGAAGCGGTGAACTTCAGGTTTCGGATGTTAAGGCATGTGCCATTGAGCATAACCTTCCTGTTTTCCAGCCTGTGAGGATCAAGCTTCCCGAGAATGTGGCCGAACTAAAAAAATATGAAGCGGATATTTATGTGGTTGCTGCCTTTGGACAGATTCTTTCCCAGGAAATACTGGATATTCCAAGGTTCGGATGCGTTAACATTCATGCGTCCCTCCTTCCTGAGTACAGGGGTGCGGCACCTATTCAGCAGTCCATCATAGATGGTAAAAAAGAAACCGGAGTTACCATAATGCAGATGGCAGCAGGCATGGATACCGGTGATATTCTCCTTCAGGAGATAATTCCCATAGATGAAAATGAGACCGGGGGCAGTCTTTTTGACAAGCTTTCTGTCCTTGGGGGTGAACTTATAGTAAAGGCACTTCCCGAAATTGAGAAAGGCGCTCTTACACCGGTTCCCCAGGACGAGACTAAAGCCACCAAGTGCGGGAAGCTTTCCAAGGATATGGGCAGCATAGACTTTTCCAAGGATGCGGAGAGTATCAGAAATCTGGTTAGAGGATTAAATCCATGGCCCAGCGCATTTACCCATTATGAGGGCAAGCTTCTCAAGATTTGGGAAGCGGGTGTGGTTGACGGCAAAGGCGGAAAGCCCGGTGAAGTAGTGACTGTGTCAAAGGACTCCTTTACCGTGGCCTGTGGCGACAAAGCGCTGGAAATAACACAGGTTCAGCTGGAAGGCAAAAAGAGAATGGCTGTAAAGGATTTCCTTCTCGGTAACAAAGTTACCGAAGGGACAATGCTTGGGTAAAAAATCTTTTGGAGGAAATGAAAATGGGGTATGACAGTTTGTATTACGGGAGCCGTTTAGGCTACGGTTACGGCTACGGATTTGATCCGATGTATATTCTGGTCATCATCATGGCAATCCTTTGTATGGTGGCCAGCTACAGAGTATCTTCAGTATATAAAAAATACGCAAGGATAAGGAGTATGTCCGGTTTTACAGGTGCACAGGCTGCCTCGGAGATACTTCGCAGAAATGGGATAACGGACGTCTCGGTGCAGCACGTGCCGGGAAATCTTACAGATCACTATGACCCAAGGAGTAAGACGGTATGCCTTTCAGATGCCACCTACGGCTCCCAGAGCGTTGCCGCGGTGGGAGTTGCCGCTCACGAGTGCGGACATGTGCTTCAGCATTATCAGGGATATCTGCCTCTTAATATCAGAACGGCATTGGTTCCCGCAGCAAACATCGGTTCCAAGGCAGGCATTCCCATTCTTATTCTGGGAATGTTCCTCTCCTTAAGACCGCTTATAACTATAGGAATCGTTGTTTTTTCTCTGGCAGTTCTTTTCCAGGTGGTGACACTTCCTGTGGAGTTTAACGCATCCCGCAGGGCTCTTGCCATGCTTGGTGATTATGGTATACTTGCAGATGATGAACTGGTACATACCAGAAAGGTTTTGAGCGCAGCTGCAATGACCTATGTGGCAAGTGCTGCATCTGCAGTGGTACAGCTCCTTAGACTGGTGTTGTTAAATGGCAGAAGAAGAGATTGATCTATGGTAAATGTAAGAGAAATAGTACTTAACATATTGATGGAATATGACAGGGATGGCAATAGAAGGCCATCCCTTTTAAAGGACGCCCTGAATAAATATGATTATCTTGAGACCAGGGACAAGGCTTTTATAAAAAGGGTGACTGACGGTTGTCTTGAGCGAAATATCCAGATTGATTACATTCTGGATTCCTATTCCAAGACCCCTGTAAAAAAGATGCAGCCCTTTATAAGGAGCCTTCTTCGCATGAGCGTATATCAGATCCTGTTCATGGATCAGGTTCCCGACAGCGCAGCCTGCAATGAAGCCGTGAAGCTGGCTTCAAAGCACAAATTCAGCGGACTTAAGGGATTTGTCAACGGCGTCCTTCGTAATATCTCAAGGAATAAGGATAAAATAGAGTACCCGGACCCGGGGCTTAATGACGGAATCGACTATCTTTCCGTAGTTTATTCCATGCCGGGGTGGCTTTGCAGAATGTGGCTTTCGGACTACGGCTTTGAGAAGACGCAGGATATCCTTAGATTCTTTTTGACAGCAAGGCCTACAACCATCAGGGTTACGGGAGCAAAGGATAATCCCGAAAAAGTAAAGGAACTTGAAGAAGAGCTTCATGAAGCGGGAGTGGAAGTTAAAAAGAACGATCTTTTAAACTATGCTCTGGAACTGGAAAAGACTGACAATATAGCATTCCTTCCCGGATTTGACGAGGGAAAGTTTGCAGTTATGGACGTAAGCTCCATGCTGGTGGCAGAGGCAGCAGGTCTTTTGAAGGGGCAGACCGTTGTGGACGTATGTGCGGCCCCCGGTGGGAAGAGTACCCATGCAGCTGAATGTGTGGGACAAACGGGCAAGGTTTTATCCGGAGATCTCTCCGAGAGAAAATGTGAGCTGATCCTGGAGAATGCTCATAGGCTCGGACTTGAAAAACTGGAGGTAAGGGTTCACGATGCCAGGATTCACGATGAAAAGCTTAAAGAGACAGCGGATGTTCTTTATCTGGATGTACCTTGTTCCGGACTTGGGATAATTGGAAGGAAAAATGATATCAAGCACAATGTCAACGAAAAGAGCCTTGAGGAAGTGGCAAACCTTCAGTGGGAGATAGTTAAAGCTTCCTGGGACTATGTTAAGGTCGGAGGAACGCTTATTTATTCCACCTGCACCGTGAACAAGAAGGAAAATGAAGAGATGGTAGAAAGAATCTGCAAAGAGCTTCCGTTTTCCACAGTGGATTTTGCGGATAATCTTCCCGGGCAGATCGGAAAGACTGTTAAGAACGGCTGTCTTCAGCTTTTACCGGGACAATTCGGAACAGACGGATTCTTTATCGCCAGGCTTATAAGAAATAAATGAGGATATGGATTTGGAAAATGATTTAATTAAGGGATTATGCGGTAAAACAGATTTAAAATCCCTTACCCTTTCGGAATTACAGGATGAGATAAAAAGCATGGGTGAGCCTTCATTCAGAGCAAAGCAGCTCTATGAGTGGCTCCATGTGAAAATGGCAAGAGACTTTGATGAGATGACCAACATTTCCAAGGCGCTTAAAGAAAAATGCAGGGAGCATTTTGAGTTTACAGCCCTTAAAAGTGTAAGGGTCCAGGAGTCACAGCTCGATGATACAAAGAAATTTCTTTTTGCGTTGGCAGACGGAAATGTCATTGAGAGCGTATTTATGAAGTACCGATTCGGAAACAGCGTCTGCATTTCATCTCAGGTAGGCTGCAGAATGGGCTGTAAATTCTGTGCCTCCACCATAGACGGAGTGGAAAGAAATCTTCTTCCCTCCGAAATGCTGGATCAGATCTATTCCATATCAAGGATTACAGGGGAGAAGATATCCAGAGTTGTAGTCATGGGAAGCGGTGAACCTCTTGATAACTATGACAATCTCCTGAGATTTATAAAGCTCCTTACCGATGAGCACGGAATCAACATGGGGCAGAGAAATCTTACGGTTTCAACCTGCGGAATAGTCCCAAATATCTTACGGCTTGCGGATGAAAAGCTTGCAATAAATCTGGCGCTTTCTCTTCATGCTTCCAATAATGAGAAGAGAAAAGAGCTGATGCCCATAGCAAACAAGTACGATATCCATGAAGTACTGGATGCCTGCAGGACATATTTTGACAAGACGGGAAGACAGCTTACCTTTGAGTATTCTCTGGTGAGCGGAGTAAATGACACTGATGAGGATGCGACGGAACTGGCGCAGCTTCTTGGGGGATTAAATGCTGTAGTAAACCTTATACCTGTAAACCCGATAAAAGAGAGGAATTTTAAGCCTACAGACAGAAGCGGTGCCCTTGCGTTTAAAAATAAACTTGAAAAAAGTCGAATAAATGTTACTATTAGAAGAGAAATGGGCAGGGATATTGATGGCGCCTGCGGACAACTTCGCAGAAGACATTTGGAGGAGAATTAGTTACCTGCTTATTTTGTGTTGATGAAAAAAGATGACTTGGAGGCAACTCTTTTGTTGAAAACTTTTTCCGTAACGGATATAGGAAAAAAGCGAAAACTGAATCAGGATTATGTATTTTCATCTGACAGAAAGCTGGGGAATCTTTCCAATGTGTTCATAGTGGCCGATGGAATGGGTGGTCACAATGCAGGAGATTATGCCTCCAGATTTACTGTTGATACAATGGTCGAGGAAATCGAAAAGTCTTTTGAACAAAGCCCGGTGAAAATTCTTGAGAAAGCTATTAAGACAGCCAATACGAAGCTTAGAGAAAAGGCTTCTGAGGATCCGAAGCTTTTCGGAATGGGGACCACCGTTGTGGCTTGTACAGTCTTGGGCAGATATCTTCAGGTCGCTAATGTTGGAGATAGCAGGCTCTACGTTATCAATGATAAAATCACACAGATTACCAGAGATCACTCTCTTGTAGAGGAAATGGTCAGAATGGGCGGCATCGACAGAGAAACCGCCAGACATTCGCTGGACAAAAATATAATTACCAGAGCTATCGGTGCTACTGAAACAGTTGACATCGACTTTTTTAATGTGGAATTAAACAGAGGGGACATAGTTCTCATGTGTTCAGACGGACTTACCAACATGCTGGAGGATGAGGAAATCCGCATGATAGTAAGCGGTCAGAGAGATATTATTGAAAAGGCTCAGAAGTTGGTCGTTGCGGCCAACAACAATGGGGGAAAGGATAATATTGCAGTTATCCTTATTGAGCCGTTTGCTGATGAAACCAGTCGTGACGGAGGACTAAATGATTAAGATAGGAATGGTTATCGGTGACCGCTATGAGGTGCTGGAAAAGATAGGTACCGGCGGAATGTCCGATGTATATAAAGCAAAAGATCATAAGCTGAACCGCCTTGTTGCTGTTAAAGTGCTGAAGCAGGAATTTTCGGAAAACGAGAATTTTGTTTCCAAATTCCGAGTAGAGGCTCAGTCGACAGCGGGACTTATGCATCCCAATATTGTAAATGTTTACGATGTCGGAGATGAGGATGGTATCAACTACATCGTCATGGAACTGGTTGACGGCATCACTCTCAAGAAATATATAGAAAGAAAGTCAAGACTTTCGGTAAAAGAAGCTGTCAGTATAGCTATACAGGTTGCTATGGGACTTGAGGCTGCTCATAACAACAATATTATACACAGGGATATAAAGCCTCAGAATATCATGATATCCAAGGAAGGCAAGGTAAAGGTTACAGATTTCGGAATTGCCAAGGCTGCAACCAGTAACACCATCACTTCCAATGTTATGGGATCTGTTCACTATACATCGCCTGAGCAGGCCCGTGGCGGATACAGTGACGCCAAGAGTGATATTTACTCACTGGGTATTACCTTGTTTGAAATGCTCACAGGAAGAGTTCCCTTTAACGGTGACACCACTGTGGCAATCGCCATAAAGCACATTCAGGAGGATCTGCCAAGTCCTGCCGATTACAACGATGAAATACCAATAAGTGTTGAGAAAATAGTGCTTAAATGCTGCCAGAAGAGCCCTGACAGGCGTTATCAAAGCGCATCGGAGCTGATTTCCGATCTGAAGAGATCCCTTATCACACCGGACAAGGATTTTGTATCACTTACCGATCCGGATGAAGAAGGGGCCACAAGAGTTGCTTCCGAGGAAGAAGTTAATTCTGTTAAAAACGGGAATGACAGACTTTCCGATACCGAGCAGATGAGACTCAGAGATGATTTGGAGCGGGATCAGGATAACGATGATTACCGCGACGATTACGACAGAAACCGCAAGTCAAGAAGAGATTTCGACGACGATGATTTCTACGGCTACGATAAGAACAGACATCGTAAACAGCCTCAGGAACCAGGCGGTATGGAGAAGGTCACTATTGCAATGGCAATAGTACTGGCTGTTCTTATAGGATTTATGGTCATTCTTCTTTTAGGAAGAAGTCTTGGATTATTTGCAGGAAGCGCAGGCGAGGGTGCCTCTAATGCCGCCTCGGAAGCTACCACTTCTACAGTAGCGGCTTCGGACAGCACAGAGGGAATTGTAATCCCTGATGTCAGCGGTCAGACCTATGCCGAGGCTGTATCCAATCTAAAAGAGAAAGGATTTTCTGTGGAAAGAGCTGAGGATGCTTCCAGCACAGCTGCCAAGGATGTTGTATCATATACCAATCCTGCGGCAGGGAACAGGGCTTCAAGCGGATCCAAGGTTATTGTTTTTGTCAGTACCGGTGCCAACGTAAAGGAGAGTGCAGAAGCAACCACAGAAGTTACCACAGCCAAGTCTCAGGGACAGGTGACGGTGCCGAACCTCATCGGTCTTTCCTCTGAAGATGCGGTAATCACTTTGGTTGAGGCAGGACTTACTGCTGGAAACATTGTGGAGACCAGCAACGAGGATACCAATCTTATGGGACTTATCTGTGCGCAGAGTATTGCGGTAGGTACTTCTGTTTCAGAGGGAACAACCATCAATATGGAGCTTTCCACCGGACCTGCAAGTATTACCTACAGCTATACAGCAGATATTACAGCACCTACAGAAGGGGAAAACTATACCAGTGGACTTTCTGTTCATGTTACTTTAGTTACCTCGGACGGAACGCCGCTTCTTAATACAACTACTTCCGATTTTCCTATTCAGATGAATTCAAAGGGAATCACGTCACCCACGGGGACTATTACCTTTGTTTATACAGCTACATCTCCATCTTCAACCAATCCCGAGACAGGAGAGGTTACAGGTGGTGAGACCAAAGAGATAACAGTAACCAGAGCAGTGACTTTTGTACAGGAGAATTGACGCTTTTGCAGGGACGTATAATCAAAGGAATTGCCGGCTTTTACTACATAGAAACCTATGATGGGAAAGTATATGAATGTAAGGCGAAGGGCATATTCAGAAAATCAAATTTAAAACCGCTGGTGGGAGATAATGTGGAGATAGACATTATCGACGAAGAAAAGAAGCTTGGAAATGTCACAAGCATTCTTCCAAGAAAAAATCAGCTGCTCAGACCGCCTGTTGCCAATGTGGACCAGGCGGTTATTTTGTTTGCAATTGTTAAGCCAAACCCCAGCTACAATCTTCTGGACCGTTTCCTTATCAGTATGAGACAGCAGAATCTTCCGGTTATTATCTGTTTTAACAAGCAGGATATTGCTACAAAGCAGGAGCAGCAGGAACTTTATGATGCCTATGAAAAGTGCGGATATAAGGTCCTTTTTATAAGTGTCCGTGAGGAAAAGGGCCTGGACGAATTAAAGGGGTATCTCAAGGGGAAGACCACCACTTTAGCAGGTCCAAGCGGTGTGGGAAAGTCTTCTCTTTTGAATAAGCTTGTGCCCGACGCCGATATGCAGACAGGAGAACTCAGCAGAAAAATCGAGAGAGGAAAGAACACCACCAGACACAGCGAGCTGTTTTTTGTAAAAGAACTCTTTGACGGTGAAGAGCTTTCTTATGTTATTGATACTCCTGGCTTCACCTCTTTGGATATGAGAGATGTTACAGCCGATACTCTGATGCAGTATTATCCGGAGTTCGAGCCTTATGAGCCTGAATGCAGATTTGGCGGATGTTCCCACATAGCAGAGCCTGATTGCGGCATAAAAAGAGCTCTGGCGGAGGGGAAAATATCCAGGGTGCGCTATGAAAATTACAAGGTTTTGTGGGAAGAGCTTAAGAACATGAGGCCGGACTACAGTAAAAAAACAAGGCGGTAAATCAATGAGAATATGGGTAACAAGACATGGGCAGACAGACCTTAATGCAAAAAAACTCATGCAGGGGAGAAGCGATATTCCATTAAATGAAGTGGGACGCAGGCAGGCAGCAGCTGCTCACAACAAGATAGGTGATATTGTATTTGACGCGGTATATGCAAGTCCTCTGGACAGAGCAATCG
>JAEEGL016473349.1_pt1 | contig 61632 bp, 54 predicted proteins | sample 9134231 | NCBI WGS metagenome assembly JAEEGL01 (sample SAMN16246548, study PRJNA631951) | gut metagenome | biome: gut microbiome; feature: rumen; material: fiber-attached | host: Bos | place: Iran: Karaj | collected 2018-10
ATTTTGTTTGGCGTACCCACCAATTTTTAATCTCCGTATTTTTTATCGGTGGGCACTCTGCGTTTTGCCCACCCTACCTTCTTTTTGTAGGTCAGTTTAAATGTGCCCACCTTACGTATTAAGTATAATATGAAAATTCATCCCCTCACCTTTTTTTCAAATTTTCGAGAAATAAATTTCTCTCAAATTGAAAAAATGCCCTCTCCCGCAGGATAGAGGGCAAAAAGATGTTGATTTGTTGAATGGTGAGCAGGTGGTCCCACGTATTAAGGAGCCTTATAGTTTGTTTATATTGCCATTTTTGTCACGCGTTTCCCTTTCCCATTTTTTGGGTCCATAAGAACCATGTAATCCACCCTCAAATTGTTCCGCAAATTCATAGGGAACAAAAGTATTTTCGGCGGTACCACATTGATAGATACAATTATAATATGTATCAGAGATGCTATAAGGTTCTTGATCGAACAGTAATGACTCTAACGCTTTAGGTTCATAATCAGTTCTTATATTCCAAACTTCATATATATAACCATTTTCAGAATAAAATCCCATGAAATAGTAACCAGTGCTATTAGCAGTATATGCAGCACCGAAAAAATCCTCAGTTATTGCAGTTTCAGCAGGTATCCATGTTTTTTCAGGAATCTTTAGATTGAGACCAAATGCAGCTGCTGTTTCAATACTAAGAAGTCCATTCTCGAAAGGACTGTTATTTGGATCAACTGACTTAAGACCAAAAGTTTTTTCTTCTCTTGAAACTTCTGCGCCTGTTTTATCATAGGTAACAATGGTTTGTTTATTATTAGCTTCATCAGTAGTTGTAACAGTTACGGAACTATCTGCATTAAGAACAGCTTTATCATTTTCACCTAAAGTAATATTCTTTTGGGTATTTTCAAAAATTACAGTTCCATTGTCGATAATTACATCAATACCGCCTTGACCCAAAAGATTCTTTGTGACAGTACCATTGTTAACAATTTGATCATTACCGTTTACTCCGTAAAGATTACCTGCTTTACCGTCATTTTGAATAATATCATTACCATTACCTGTATTGATAGAGGTTTTAACGGTTCCTTTATTCAAAACCGCATCTGTACCATCAGCAGTATTTACACTACCTGTTACAGTACCGTAGTTAACAACAGTATCATTACCGGCATTTGTATTTATACTTGATACAGTTGCTCCTTTTGCAATAATGATATTATCATCACCTGCATTTGTAGTTATAGCAGCTACTTTTGCACCTTCATTAACAATAACAGTATCATTACCACTGCCTGTTGTAAGAGAAAATGCTCTGTTCGGGGCTTTGGTTGATTTTTCAACAGTAATATTTAAATCTACGGTATTGTTAAATTTGATACTTGAAGAATTTGAAGTAGCTTTAATAACAACATTATTACCTTCTATTGCAATACTGAATTTTCCCGAACCTGTAACTTTAACTTTTTGCCCGTTGATGTTAAAAATTGTACCCTTTGAAGTTAAAGTATAAGTTTTGAATTGTCCGTTTTGGGCTTTAGTATTTTGTACTAAAGTAGAATTCATCAATGCTGCATAATCTAAAGTTTGCAAAGAACCTGCATTATTTTCGCTGCAAGTCGGCTGCGGAGCTGTTCCTTCTTGTGAGGCTCCTTCGGCTGCTCCGTCTTTTTGTTTGGCTTGTTCGTCCATAAGCCCTTTCATTTGAAGTCTTTTTAATAAAGCTTCTGAGTTTGAATAGTTGTTGTTTACGTTTGTCATGGTTTTCACCTTTCCTTTCTTGGTTAATTATTTAACCTATTGCTAATACTAAATTTGTTTGCTTTTTGTTTGGTACAAACATTCCTTTCTTGAAATGTTTGCATACGAATATTCCCTAAACATGTGATGTTTAGGGTTAAATGTCTTTGTACGAATACAAGAAAATGAAACGACGACGCAATCCAGGAAAAATGGGATTGCCGCAGTCGCACAAAATTGTTGTTGCTCCTTCGTAATGACGAAAGAGTTTGTTATTTCTGCATGTATGTACGCAAGAATGCTTAAAAGACTACTGTAACAAGTATTACAGCGATGGGGGGGGGGTAATAACACTATTATAGAGTTTGTTTACGCCTTCGCCCATGAAAATCATATTAAAACTGCTCCTTTCTTCTTATTTACTACCAACACACAAACCTGTGCTACATGACATGCGAGAAATTTTTCTCACATGCATGTATATCGGCATATTTTTGAAAAACTTTAGGATTTTTCGTGTAAACTTTACAATTCTTTACAGAAAAAATTTTGGGGGTTGATTTTATTGAGTTTTGCCCATATAACTTTGGCTTATTTTATAACACGATATACACACTTTTGAATAAAGGTTTTGAAACGGAATGGTCTTAATTTTTCGGGCGTGCAAAGTCATTCATTCCATTTTATAAAATCCTATGGATTTTATTACATTCCATTTGACTTTTGCACTTACGAGCTTTGCTCTACCGAAAATTCGCAAGAACTGAGTGACCCGAATAATTTTTCGTTAATTTTTTATTAACATAATTTTTTTAGTATAATATTGCTGGAAACTAAATTTTGAAAAGGGAAATTTATGAAAAAATTTTTAGCTTTTGTTTTTATATTTTTGGCATTTTGTTCTAATGCTTTTGGGAAAAATACACAAGATACAAAGAATTTAAAACAAATTTCTATAGATGCAATTAATCCTAAAAATGAAAATATTAAAGGAAGAAACTTTTTAGGATTTCGCGGAAAAGATCAGCTTGTTATTTATACTCCTCACTATGGAAATACTACCAATACAGATTCAAAAGGGGTTGAACTTGTTATCAGAAATAATCGTATTGAAAAAATAAACCGTTCAAATTCATATATTCCAAAAGATGGTTATGTAGTGAGTGCATCAGGCAAAGCTAAAAAATTTATTAATAATAATCTTTTTGAAGGTGCTTTTATTGATTTGGATTTACAAAATATGAAGCTCAAAACGAATATTGGACCTTCTGACTATACACAAATGGCACAATTCAGAATAGATAATGCAAAAGAGATTATGAAAAATTCTGATGAAAAAATTATAAACACTTCTAATATGCAATTTTATATAGAAAAAGCGGAAGATTTAATGGTTGCATCAAAGAAAATAGTTCGTTTTGGTGATTTTGAGGAAGCCCAAAAAATGGCTAAAGAATCATCAACATATTCTGATTTAGCGCTTTATTCTTCTGTTGATTTCAGACCTAATGAATATCGTGGAGTTTGGGTTGTTCCTTATCAAAAAAATATGGAAGAAATTCAAGAAGCCTTTGATACAATAAAACATTTACATGTAGAAAATATTTTTATAGATGGGTTTTACAAAGGTTTTACTATTTATCCGAGTGAAGTTATGACAAAGTATGGTTCACTTTCTCAACTTCACTATTATAACGGATTTGATCCTTTGGCGGTTTGGGTAGCATTGGCGCATGAAGCAGGCATAAAAGTTCATTTGAATTTTCAAGCATTCAACGTTGGTACGGCAGACCCATCAAAACTCAAAGATCATATAATAACTAAACATAATGATTGGGTTAATGTTCAAAAGAAGCATTCTTTATTGAACGAGCCAAAACCAAGTAGACTGGAAGATAATAATTATTTTCTTGACCCTTCTAATGAAGAAGTACAAGAATTTTTGCTCTCTTTGATGGAGGAAGCTATTCAAAAATACGAAATAGATGGGATTTCAATAAATTATTTAAAATATCCCGATTTGGAAAATCGAGATGATTTTAATGAAACTTGGGGTTATACAAAAAATGCAAGAAAAGAATTTAAGGCACAATACAATATAGATCCTATCAATTTAACAAAGAATGATAAAAATTTGTCGGATTGGAATAAATACAGAGCTGATAAAATTTCTCAATTTGTAAAAAAATTGGATGTATTAAAATCAATAAAAGATAATATAGAAATTTCTCTTTCCGTTGCTCCGGATAATGAATTTGCTTATCAGGATTATAAAAATTGGGGAATAAAAGAAAATGATTATATGTTATTACCTCAAATTAAATCCTCCGACGAAGAATATTCAAAAATTGTATTGAATGAAGTTCAAAATAGAGTTGGTTCTGATGCAAAGATTTATCCTATTTATTATGATGCTTATTTAGAAGAGAAACCCAGATTTTTATTTAACAAAATCAGAACGTCAAGAGAAATAGGTATCAATGGCATTATTTTATATGATTATGATTCTATATCAAAAGATTATTATGATGCGCTGAGATTGTGTACTTTTAGAGAACATTCCGAAAAGAAGCAATCCCATATCTATGAAAGAGAAGAAAAATAAATGAAGAAAAGAGTACTCATAACAGGTAGTTCTGACGGTATAGGAGCTTGCATAGCTGAAAAATTTGCAAGTCAAGGTTATGATGTTTTTTTAACAGGAAGAAATGAAGAAAAACTCAAAAAAATTGCTAAAAAATGCAAAACAGAAAACTTTTTTTCTGTTGATTTAACTCAAAATGATGCAGCAGAGTTATTGTACAAAAAAGTACAAAATATTGATATCCTTATTAATAATGCCGGAGAATATATTTATTCCGATATAGAAAAAATGAAGCAAGAGGATATTGAAAGAATTATTAAACTCAATTTTGAAATACCTTATATTCTTATTTCAAAATTCGTTCCATATATGAAAACTCAAAAGTTTGGCAGAATTATTAATATAGGTTCAATAAGCGGAGTTGTAGGCGAAAGCGGCGCTTCTTTATACAGTGCGACAAAGTCATCTTTTATCGGTATGACAAAAGCTCTGGCACTTGAACTTGCTCAGGATTTTATTACTATTAATACCATAAATCCGGGGTTTGTTAATACAAATTTATTACAAGATACATTTGATGAAAGTTTTTCTGAAAAAGAATTGTTGGATGTTATTCCGCAATCAAGATTTTTAGAACCTGATGAAATTGCTTCACTTGCTCTTTATTTGGCTTCAAATGAAGCAAAAGGTCTGACAGGGCAGATGATAAATCTTTGTGCAGGTATGAGCTGCGGATGCTAAGGATATCTTGTCTTTTTAAGTATATAAAAACTGATTTGATTAAAATGCACGCTTGAACTGTTTTGGTGTGTATAAAGGTACTCATACGGCTTTTGAGTATGCAAAGATGTGATAAATTCAAAATTTATTATTTATTCAATTTTTTGAAAAATAATTTCATACCCCATTTCTTCAAGAATTATATTTAATTCGTTGAAGTTTGCTGTACCTTTTTTTAATTTTGATGATAAATTTTGAACAGAAAAATTCTTTCCCTTTTTATTTGCAATTACTTTTGCTAAGTGGGTTAGGGTTATTCCGTTATCAACTGTTAATTTTTTTATTTCTTTTCCTATATTCATAATTTAAAATAATTACAAAATATTAAAAAATAAAAAATTTTATTTTGAGGAAATAATGCAATACAATAAAATTATTAAACAGGAATTTAAGAACCTTGGAAAAAATATTCAAATATTGAGAGAAAAGAAAAATATTTCTCTTTTGGAGATGGCATATAAAACAGGAATAAGAAAAGAATATTTGCAAAAAATAGAGAATGGTATTGCTTATGGTGTTTTAATGGAAAGACATTTATTAAGAATTGCGGATGCTTTAGATGTTAGTATAGTTAATTTGTTTTAAAGTATTATTTGTATTATAATTCTTTTACTTAAGAGTTTAGAATGTCAGCATGTTTGGCCTTTATAGCAGGAGGATATATGGAAACAGCAGCTATACAACCAATTATTAGTAATTATAAGCGTTTGTCTGAACTGGCGCATGTGCCTGCCAAGAAGAATTCGCATACTGTTTGGGGAATTGAGTATAAAGATAAGAATGTTTCGGGTTTTGCTAATGAATTAGGAACTGTAAAAACAAAGCATTCTTTAATTCAAATTAACGGGGATGAGTTGAGGTTAGATAAAAAACCATTCTGGCTGACTTGGGAAGATACATTAAAAAATATGAATACTTTGCTTGAGAAGATGATAAAAAATTTTAATAACAAAAATTTTGTAACAAAAACATTTGTAAGTATTCAATGTTTCCCTGAAAAAACAGTAGACAGATTAACCCAAGCGTAGATTTCGCTTTTATTTTATGGATATAAAAAGAGGATGTCATTTGACACCCTCTTTTGTTATAAATTCTAAAACTAAACGTTTGCGGTTGTTCTTGCTTCGTTAATAACTTTTTGCAAAGCTTCAAGAGCATCAGCAGGAAGTCTGTCAACTCCGTTCTTTTCTGTTTCTCTTGATGTAACGAAGTTAATTCTGTCTTCCATACGTTTAACAAATTGTTCAGCATATTCTCTGTTATTGAATGAAGCATCAAATCCTTCAATATCCATGATTTGGATATCTGAGAAGTTTTCCCATTGTCTGAAGTTTGCTTTATTTTCAACAATAGCTTCGATTATACCTAATGTATGTTGAGGTTTAACTTTTGTACCCATAAATTCACCGGTATTCAAGATATAACAATCAACACCATCTTCAATTAATTGTTTAAATCTTTCGTAATCAACACCTAAAGGATAAACTCGGAATGGGTTTGCGTAAGGTTCAACAACTAAAGCGTTAGGATCAACACCTTTTGCTAATCTTTCTGCTGAAGAACGTTTTGTTGCAAGAGTAGCACCCATAGCTGAACCTAATGAAGCTCCTGAAAGTTTAAGAACAGGAGGAATTGTAGGATCCTTCATTAACCAGAAAATAGCATTAATCGGTTGGTCAATTCTATCTACTCTGTTTGGTGACCAAAGTTTTGATTTAACGGCTCTGCCGTTACCATTTCTGATATCTTCGGTGATTGCATAAATCTTACCGTCTGCACCTTCAATAGCGCCGTTATTTTGTTGCGTAAGAATATATTTGTTTGCATCACAACCCATCGGATAATCTGCTGTTTTATCAAAATAAGCAGGTTCCAAAGCAATTGTATATTTGTCATGAACATTAATAACAAATGCATCATCGTGTAAAACTGTGATGTTGTATTTATCATTATGACGAGCGTGTGTAATTGTTGATTTTCCTGAACCTGACAAACCAAATACAGCAACTTGGAATGATTTATCGTTTTCAAGGTTGTATCTTTTCATACCGCCGTGGCATGATGCATAGCCGTTTCTTGCAGCTGCACCCCAGGCAAGAGTCAAAGTACCTTTTTTGTGTTCACCAAAATATCTCATACCTAAAATAGCAGCACAGTTGTGTTCAGGGTCAAAGAAAGTTAAGCCGTACGGAAAATCAGGATGTGACCAGTCAGGATCAGAGAATACAAATATATCTCCTTCTGCTATTGGTCTTGAATTTTCGTACATTTTTGCATATTCTTCGTTGATGTATTGGAAGTTTAACATCCAAGAATACATAATATTTTCAAAGCCTTCCGGAATAAGCAAGTGAGCTTTAATCATAAAGTCTTCTTCCAAACCGACAATAGCTTCTGTTCTGTACATTAATTTATCTCTTGTAGCGTAAACAGCTTCACGAATAATAGGAAGCAATACAGACATATCGCAAGCAGGTTCTCCGACAATTTTTCTTGCTGCTGCGCAACGACCGACAACGGTTCCATCATTGAATAAAAGTTGATTAGCACCTTGTGGTAAACCGATTTTTTCAGGTTGATAAACAGGGCAACCGGTTAATTCGATTGTACCGTTAGAATTTTTAGCTAATTTGTAAGCTTCAGAAACAGATTGAACATGCTCAACATTGTTTCCGAAAAATGGAGCAGTAATCGTAGCACGAGCTGCCGATGTGATTTTTTTCAGTTCCTCTGAATTTGTAAACTTTTCAATTGTACTCATAATTTTCTCCTTTTCTTGAGCTAATTAAATTTTATAACTATTAATGACATGTTGCAAGTAAAACTCCTGCTGCAACGGCTGAACCTATTACGCCTGCTACGTTTGGACCCATTGCATGCATGAGTAAAAAGTTTTGAGGATTAGCTTCTAATCCGACTTTGTTAGCAACCCTTGCTGCCATAGGAACCGCAGAAACACCGGCTGAACCTATAAGCGGGTTAATCTTTTCTTTTAGGAATAAATTCATGAATTTAGCCATTAATAATCCTGATGCTGTCGCAACAGAGAATGCTATTATTCCTAAAATAAGTATAAATATTGTTTGAAGGTTTAAGAATTGATCGGCAGACAATTTTGAACCGACTGATAAACCTAAGAATATGGTAACTATATTAATTAAAGCATTTTGCATAGTATCTGATAACCTGTCCGTTACTCCGCATTCTTTACACAAATTACCAAAAGTTAAAGCTCCAATAAGCGGGCATGCATCGGGTAAAAATATTGCACAAAGAACAAGAACACTGATAGGGAAAATAATTTTTTCTCTTTTTGTAACTACTCTGAGTTGTTTCATTTGAATTTTACGTTCATTTTCAGTTGTTAATAATTTCATAATAGGTGGTTGTATAACAGGAACAAGTGCCATATATGAATAAGCTGCAACAGCTATTGCACCTAACAAGTGAGGTGCGAGTTTTGAAGTAACAAATATTGATGTAGGACCGTCAGCTCCGCCGATTATACCTATTGAAGCAGCTTCCGGAATAGTAAATCCGAAGCATGCCAGAGCCATAATCAAAGCGCCGAATATACCGAATTGTGCCGCACCGCCTAATAATAGAGTTTTGGGATTAGCAATAAGCGGGCCGAAGTCAGTCATTGCACCGACACCCATAAATATAATCAAAGGGAAAATTCCTCTGTGAATACCTGCTTCATAAATTATTCCCAAAAAACCGTTTGGTTCGGCAATTCCTGCAACGGGAATATTTGACAGTAATCCGCCAAAAGCAATAGGAACTAGTAATAACGGTTCATACTGTTTCTTTATACCTAACCAAAGCAGGAATAAACAAATAAGTATCATTATAGGAGAGCCGAATTGATGTAAAAATTGGTTTACTCCACTGAGAGTCGGATCAGCCGCCTGAACAAAGTTCATTATTCCGGTTGAGTTCCAAAGATTAGTTAGACCTTCCATTAAATCCATCTTCTGCCTCCTAACCTATAATTGCCATTACTTGACCTGACTCAATTTTGCTTCCTTCGGAAACGCTAATTGACTGAACAGTACCTGCTGTAGGAGCTTTGATTTCTGTCTCCATTTTCATTGCTTCTATAACAAATATTGTTGTATTTTCATCAACACTGTCGCCTTCTTTCACAAGAACTTTTAATACGTTACCAGGCATAGGAGCCTTAACGTCAGTTCCGTTTCCTTTTGGAGCAGAAGAAGCTGAAGCGTTTGTATCGATTGAATCACTGAGTGATACATCATAAGTTTTTCCGTTTACTGTAGCTTTATTACCGTCAAATTTAACCGCATATTTCTTGCCGTTTACGCTTACTGTATAAGCATCGGATTTTTTGGTTGAACTTTCTGCTTTTTTATTAGCGGATTTATCAACTGAAATAACACCCTTGCCTAATAAGAAGTTAATACCTTTATCTTCTTTTGCATCTTTACAAGCTGCTGCAATAAACAAGTTTTCATCTGTAACAGGGAGTCCTGCCGCTTTTAATCTTTCTTCCGCAGCTCTCAAGCCTTTTTCAGGATCTTTTTCATTTATATCAACAACTTTTTCAGTTGTAGGTTCTAAATTTAATTTTTCGGAAGCCCATTTTACAAGTTCTGGATCAGGTTCGCAAGGAGTTTTTCCAAAGTAACCCAATAGCATTTTTCCGTATCCGGGGTTAATTTGATCCCATGGTTTTGCACTTATTGCATTTAAGAAAGATTGCTGAGCATAGAATTGTGAAACAGGAGTAACAGAAGTAGCAAATCCGCCGCGAGATACAACCTCTTTCATGTTTTTAATCAATGCCGGGAATTTATCTAACATGCCCATATCTTTTAATTGATTAATTGTGGTTGTAGTAGCTCCACCCGGTAGAGGTGCTTGAATTAATAACGGATTAACTGCAAGAGCTGTAGGAGAAATAGAATAATCTTTCATACATTCTTTAAATATTTCTTCTGTTTCCATGATTTTTTCAATATCAAGACCTAAATCATACTCTGTTCCGCGTAAAGCGTGCCACATAGAAATAATATCAGGTTGTCCTGTTCCTCCGGAAACAGGTTTCATAGCGAGGTCAATACCATCAGCACCACCATCTAAGGCAGCCAAATATGCGGCTAAGCCTGTACCGGCTGTTTCGTGAGAGTGGAAACGAATATGTGCATCACTCCCTAAAATTTCTCTTGTTCTTTTTACAGTTTCATAAACTTTCCTTGGGTGAGAAGTTCCTGATGCATCTTTAAAAGCAAGACTGTCGAAAGGAATTCCCGCATCTAATATTGAACGCAAAACTCTTTCATAAAATTCAACATCATGAGCACCTTCACAGCCATAAGGAAGTTCCATCATTGTAATAGTAACTTCGTGATTTAAACCGTATTTTTTAATACTGTTTGCTGAATCAATAAGGTTATTTACATCGTTAAGTGCATCGAAGTTTCTAATAGTAGTAACACCATGCTTTTTGAACATTTTTGCATGTAAATCAATAACATCTCTTGGTTGAGAATTAAGTCCTACAACATTTACGCCTCTGGATAAAGATTGCAAATTTATATCGGGACCTACTGCTGCTCTGATTTTGTCCATTGTTTCAAAAGCATTTTCATTGCAGAAAAATATAGGAGCTTGAAATCTTGCACCGCCTGCTGTTTCAAAATGTTTTATACCTGCTTGTACAGCTGCTTGCAGAGCGGGAATGAAATCTTCAACAAGCACTTTTGCTCCGTAAATTGATTGAAAACCGTCACGGAAGGACGTGTCCATTACTTTAATTTCTTTTTTCTTCATATTCTTATCCTCTCTATATTATATTAATGCTTGAGTTGCTGCTATTGCTACTGCTATTTCTTCATCGGAAGATGTATTTGTTTTTGCCGAAACTGTTTCAGCATTCTTTTCGGGAAATATTTTTCCTATTTGTTTAAGGACATAAGCAGTAACAGTCATTGCAAAAACGAGTATCAACAGGAAAGAAAATACTGTTCCCATGCCCATTAATGCAACTATTAATCCTATTTTTAACATAACAAATCTCCATTTCTTATAACAATTATATTATTATTTATATCTAAATTTAAACTACCGTCATTATTTATTGATTTTGCAATTCCTTCTATATTTTTGTTAGCATCTTTTATACAAACTTTTTTTTCTAAAAAATCACAATGAGAAATATAATTATCTTTTATTTTCTCAAATCCAAAATTAAAAACATCATCAATTTCGTTGAAAAATTTATCTAAAAATAAAATTAAAATTTCTTTTTTGTCAAAAGTTTTATTCAACAAAACTTTCATAGATGTTGCTTTTTGGTCTACTTTTAGAATGTCTTTATTATCAAGGTTGATATTTAACCCTATTCCTAAAACAATACCTTCAAGTTTTGAATTTTGAATTCTCCCTTCAGATAGTATTCCTGATATTTTGGCACCATTAACGAGAACATCATTTGGCCATTTTAGTTTTGGATTTAAATTAAATTCTTCTAATATTGAGCAAATTACACATGAAGCATATTGGGTTAAATTTTGCAGATAGTCTGTTTTTTGCGGTTTTAAAACTATTGAAAAAGTAAGACATTTTCCTCCAAAATCAAGCCAATCTCTTTTAAATCTGCCGTAACCGCCATTTTGTTTGTCGGCAAAAATAATATCACCATGTTTAAGAATGGAAATGTTTTCCGTAGCATATTTGTTAGTCGATGGTAAATTTTTAAATTCTAATATGTTATACTCTTTGCTCATAATTTTACCAAAGTGTTATACAAGCAAATTGTATCACAAAAAAACAATTGTGTTAAGTACACTAATTAGATTACTTGTATTTTTTTGGTCAAAATGGATTACGTCGAGATGAATTTAAGTTTCCGTTTGAGAATCTGCTTGTTCTTCTGTATTGTACCGGTTTATCATCTGATGTCAATTCACCAGATGCTTCTTGTATATCAAATTTTTCTAATTTGTCTAGAAGAACAGCATATCTATCAAAAGTAGTTTTCCCGTCATTAATTCTTGGAAACTGCTTAAAGAAATTACCATCAGCACTTGTTAATTGATAAAATTGTTTTTTTGTTATTTGTATTTTTCCATTATTTTTATTCTTTTTTTTGACATCTCTTACTTTTATATCGACTGTAACGGGACTACCATTATAGGTAGGTAAAAGGGATTTTATCTTATCAACCCTTATATCAAGTTGACTGGGACGTATATGACACTTTGTTTTTGGAAGATTTTCGAGTTCTTTTCTTTTTCTGTCAATTTCAGCTTGTAATTTTGGACCTATTAATACTCCAAAGTTTTGTGTTGAATTAATTTTTTGAATATTCATGATTTAGTACCTCTTTTCTAATATTAATGTTTAACATAGATTTTTATCGATTTTTAAGTTTTATTAGTATTGAGCTTTTCTTCTAATTTTGTTAAATAAGAAATTAATTTTCGATATTTAAAAGTTCTGGTATTGCCATCAGTATCTCTTTTAGTATGACGATAAAAAGATTCATCTTCATTTTTTATTATGTAGTCTATATATTGATTTGCTATCCATTTACCATTTTTAAATTGTTTTTCATAAACCGGTCCAATATCAACAGAAACAGGCAAATCAAAAACGGTTGGTAAAAGTTCTTTTATTTTAGCTTCAGCATTATTAATTCTCATGAATTCTCTTTCGCCTAAATTACTTTTGGAATCGAGTATAAGCTTTTTTTTATTGCTAATTTCAGCTTGCAAATTCGGACCTATTATTGCTCCAAAGTTTTGATTTAAATTAATTTTTTGAATATTCATAATTTGCTACCTCATTTTTTTTAATTTATACATTTATAATAAAATTCAATAAAATAAAATTTGTCAAATAAAGTTGATTTTTTATATCCAGGGAGCCAGACGCATTGATAGGTCTGATAATGTGGAAATTAATTTATCATAATGAAAAAATCCTAAATAATCATCTCCATCTCTATTAGTGGAATAAACAAATTTTTCATCTTCACTTTTTATAACATATTGAAAATGTCTTGTTTTTACAAGTTTATTGTTTTTTATATGTTTTTTATCCAAAACCCCGATATCGACTGTAATAGGTGAACCGTTTACACTTGGAAAAAGGTTTTTTATTTTATTTACGCAAGCATTAACTTCATTAATCTTGGCATGTATCAAATGTTTTTTATAATTATTCCTTATATATTCTTTTTTTCTTTGGATTTCTGCATCTAAATATTTACCTATTTTTGCATTAAATGAAATTTGTGTTGAATTTATATTCTGAATATTCATAGTAAAATTATTTCCTTAAAAATTAAAATAATATTTTCACTCACATGAAATAAGTTCAAACAATATTAAATTTGTCATTTATATAAAAATATTATTTTAAAATTCCAATTTGTTGAGAAATTGCGCCAAATAACCAGTTAATATTTTTTAATTTTTCAAAATCATATTGTTTTAAAATATTAAGCATTTCATTTTGTGAAGGATATGTTTCTAAACTTTTAACCAAATATTTTACAGGAGATATGCTTTTTAACACAGGTTTACTAAAAATCGGCATAACTGTTTTAAAATAAATATTATAAAAAAATCCTATAATACCTGTTGGTTTTCCTAAGTCGAGAATGGAAAGAATTCCGTTTTCTTTTAATACAAATTTTATATTCTCAAAAAAATTATTAATTGATGGTAAATTTCTTAATCCAAAACTGATAAAACAAATATCAAATTTTTCGCAATTTAAATTTTTTAAATCAGTAACATCAAAATTGATAAACTCCACATTCTTATATTTGCGGCATTTTTCTTTTGCAATTTCGAGCATTTTTTCAGAAAAATCAATTCCGATTATTTCGGCATCAGAAAATTTTTTGGCGAATAGTTCTGTTATATCACCGCTTCCGCAGCACAAGTCCAATATTCGTAAGTTTTTTTTATTAATAATATCGCATAAATTAGAAACGGCTTGAGCCTTTATAAATTTATGATTGCAAAGAGATATGACATTGTTTAAAATATCATATCTCAATGCGATACTGTTAAAAAGTTCTTTTATTGAATTTTTATCTTGCTTATCATACATGAATTATATTGATGTAATTGCGCCTTTGTCAGCGCCTACTGTCATTTTAGCATATTTTGCAAGATAGCCTGTTCTGATTTTTAGAGGTTTTTGTTTAAAGTTTGCTTTTCTTTGAGTAAGAACATCGTCAGAAACGGCAAGATTTATTTTTCTGTTAGGAATATCTATATCTATTTTGTCTCCATCCTCAACAAGAGCAATAATTCCATCCATAGCTGCTTCGGGAGTAATGTGACCTATGCATAAACCTCTTGTTCCGCCTGAAAATCTGCCGTCAGTAATCAATGCAACTTGTTTTCCCAATCCTCTTCCTACAATAGCAGAAGTAGCAGCAAGCATTTCTCTCATTCCCGGTCCGCCTTTAGGCCCTTCGTATCTGATAACAAGAACATCATTTGGTTTAACTTCATTATTATCAATAGCTTTTAAGCAATCTTCTTCACAGTCAAAAGTTTTTGCTGTTCCTGAGAAAGTCAGACATTCTTTATCGACACCTGAAATTTTTACAACAGCGCCGGTTGGAGCTAAATTCCCAAACAGTACGGCTAAGCCAGGGTTTGTTGTAATAGGATTATCTATAGGTCTGATTACTTCATTATCTACCCACGCATTTTTAACTCTTTCCGAAACCAAATGTCCTTGAATATTTTTTGTATCTTTAAATTCTTGTATATTTCCGTATACTTGTTTTAGCGCACCTGTTACGCCGCCTGCTTTATCAAAATCAGTCATAGTAAGAGGCCCTGACGGATCAAGTTTTATAATTTGCGGAACTTTTTTGCTTAATTCATCAAAATCTTTCAATGAAATATCAATACCTGCTTCGTTTGATATTGCGAGCAAGTGTAAAATAGAATTTGTAGAGCCGCCGAGAGTTAAATCGGTAATAATAGCATTCCTAACGCTATCTCTTGTTATGATATCTTTTGGTTTTATATCTTTTTTAATGAGTTCATTTATCAGAACACCGCTTTCAAAAGCTATTTGTCTTTTCTTTGCGCTTGTTGCCAAAGCACTTCCGCATCCTTCCATGCTTATACCGATAACTTCCGATAGGCAAGCCATTGTATTAGCTGTATAAAGTCCTTGGCAAGCACCTGCTGAAGGGCAGGCATGTTTTTCAAATTCTTGCAGTTGTTCTAAAGTTATATTTCCTGCTTTATATCGTCCAACAGCTTCAAAAGTGCCTTTTATCATTGTTAATCTTTCATTTTGGCAAAAACCATCTTGCATAGGACCTGCTGTAACAAGAATGGATGGGATATTAAGTCTGAGAGCTGCCATAATCATACCGGGAGTAATTTTATCACAATTTGAAAGAAGAATAAGTCCGTCCAGTTTATGAGCATTGGCAACTGTTTCAACGCAATCTGCGATTAAATCTCTTGATGGCAGAGAATAAGACATTCCGCTGTGTCCCATAGCAATACCGTCACAAACAGCAGGAACTCCGAATATAAAAGATTGTCCTCCTCCTGTATGAATACCTTTCTCAACTTGTCTTTCCAAATCTCTGAGTCCGACATGTCCGGGGACCAAATCGGAAAAACTGCTTGCTATGCCAATAAACGGTGCTTTCATTTGTCCTTGTGTAACACCTGTTGCACTAAGCAAAGAACGGTGAGCACTTCTGTCTAATCCTTCTTTAATTTCATCACTTCTCATAATTTCCTCTTTCTTTTTATAAATTGTACGTTTAAAACAATTTTATCACTCACAATAAAATATACAAATAGATGTAAATGTGTAATTCATATTGTTGTAAGTATCATATTAACTTTAATGGACACAATATTTAAAATATGCTAAAATTCAACTGTAATATGTGATTTGTATTCTTTTAAAGAGGATTTTATGAGTAACGAAATAGAAAATATAAAGAGAGTTGAGTATCCGTATTTAAACAAACCGGTTGAAATATATGAATTAAAAAACGGACATAAAATTATTTTTGCTTATAAAGAAGGAGAGCTTGTCAATATAAGCAGCTGGGTAAAGACAGGTTCAATTAACGAAACAGATGAAAATAACGGTATTTCACACTTTTTGGAACATCTTATGTTTAAAGGAACTACTAAGCATAAAGCGGGTGATTTTGACAGAATTCTTGAAGCAAGGGGCGGAATAATTAATGCAGCTACTTGGAAGGACTATACATTTTATTATATAACTATTCCAAAGGGTATAAATAATGAGAACATTGATATTGCAATAAAACTTCATGCAGATATGATGACTAATGCTCAATTGCCGGAAAATGAAATAGGGCCTACGTTTGACCCAAATAAAAATGATGCAAAAGAAAAGCGTGAAAGATATGTTGTTATTGAAGAAATAGGGATGCGTAATGATCAGCCTTGGACAATGACTTATAATGAAGCTAACAAAAATATGTATAATACTCATCCTTACAAAAGAGATGTAATAGGGACAAAAGAAATTATTGCAAATATTCCGCAATCAGTCATAATGGATTATTACAAAACGTGGTATACTCCTGACAATATGACAACAATTATTGTCGGTGATATATCTGCTGATGAATATTTAGAACTCCTAATCAGGGAATTCAACTTTAAAAATACCAAAAAAGCTCAAAAACCGGTTTTGGAAGAAATAAAACCTCTTGAAAAAGCAATAGAAGTTGAGAAAAAATCCGATGTAACGACAGGATATTGTATTATGGGCTTTAATACTGCAAAGGCATCTGATGTAAAGAATACTCTTCTTGTTGAGATGGTTAGTATTATTTTAGGTGAGAGTACCAGTTCAAGAATGTATCAAAACTTAATAGAAAATGTTCCAAAATCTATTTTTAACTGTGTAGAAACTTCTCAATACAGATTTAGGGATGGTAATACTTTCTTTATAGAAGCCAATTTTGAGCCTGACAAAAAAGATAAGGCCGTAAAGCTTATTAAAGAGCAAGTTCAAATTCTTCAAGAAGAAGGAATAACCGATAACGAACTTATTATGGCGAAAAAAAAGCTCAAGACAAGATTTGCCGAAAGTGTAGAAACAGTGAGCGAAATTGGTGATTCCATAGGATATTATATGACTGTTTGCAGCGGATTGGAACAGGCAAAAGAGTATGTTGAGCTTTTAGACAAAATTTCAAAGGAAGATGTTAAAGAAGCTGCAAAATATTATTTGTCACTAAATTCTTATTCTTTATCAATACTGTTACCGAACTAATGAAACGAGAACCGGCTAAAAGCATTTATATTCATATACCTTTTTGCAAAAGCAAATGTTATTATTGCGCTTTTATATCCTTTTGTGACAAATTTGACAAAGAAGATAATTATATAAATACACTTACTAGAGAAATTGCAAATAGCGAAAAAAGTACTATTGATACTATCTATTTCGGGGGTGGAACTCCAAATTCTCTAAAAATTCAAAGCGTTGAAAAAATATTTGATGCAGTAAATAAAAATTTCAAAATCAATCCAAATGCTGAAATAACCATAGAATCTAATCCGAAATTGAGCAGTAAAAGTTATTTTAAAGAATTAAAAAATTTTGGGGTAAATAGGATAAGTCTTGGCATACAGAGTTTTAATGATAAAATTCTTAAATCATTGAATAGAATACATACAAAACAAGATGCACTTGATACAATAACACTGCTTAAAGATATCGGATTTAAAAATATAAGTATTGATTTAATTTACGGAATGCAAAGAATGAGCGATTTGGAAAAAGATTTAAGACTGGTTAAAACGCTTGATTTGCAGCATATATCAACTTACGGACTCAAAATAGAAAAAGGAACATTTTTTGAAAAACATCCGCCTGCATTACTGGCTAATGAGGATTTGAATGCTGATATGTATTTAAAAATATCTGAAGAGCTTGAAAAACAAGGATTTATTCATTATGAAATAAGTAATTTTGCAAAAGAAGGATATTATTCAAGGCATAATAATACGTATTGGAAAGCAAAAGAATATTATGGATTTGGTTTAGCTGCGCATGGATATTTAAACGGTATAAGGTATGAAAATAAAACTGATTTTGATGATTATTTGAAAAATCCGTTGGAGAAAAAATCAGAAATTCAAAATACAAGAGATGATTTGTATGAAGAATATATTATGCTTGGTTTAAGATTAAAAGAAGGAATTGATTTAAAAGTTTTAGAAAAAGAATTTGCTATGGATTTTCTGAAAGAAAAGAACGACTTAATAAAAAAATTTATGGCAAATGGATTTTTGGAAAAAAATAAAAATAGAGTAAACCTTACTATAAAGGGCTTTTTAATAAGTAATTATATTATTTGTGAATTATTAGCTTAAATTTTTAAAATTTTAGCAATTTTTAATAACAAAAATACTTTATTAATATGTAGGGTAATTTATAATAAGGTAAGGCAATGAGGCAAATAGGCATTAATCTGTATCCGCAAAAATATAATCAAAATAATATGAAGGTTTGCAGCAATAATACCGAAAATAGCGAGAGTATATTTTCTGATAATACTAAAGTTTTTGGGTCAGGATTAGCCGGAACAACTTTTTTGAATTTTACACTTCCAAGAGGCGGAGCAAAAATTTTATCAAAAATAAAAGGATTAAATATATTGGTTATGGGTTTTTGTGCAATAGGGCTGCTTGCAGATTTTTTTCGTAAATCAAAAGAAAAAGAATCAAATGATAGTATTGAAATAAATGAAAAACAAGAGAAACCACTTTTAGTACAGAGCTCATCATATAAGCAAAATCAATCAAAACCGTTAAGAATTGCCGTAGTGGATGATTTTATCAAAGCAGATGAAAATTGCGGAGAATTAAAGCACGGAGATATAGTTACTGATGTAATTAAATCTCATTTTCCGGATGCTGAAATAGAAAAAAGAGAACTTTCTACATTTTCATACTCATTGCAAAATATTATAGACAATGTTAATAGGGGGGTTCATTATGATGCAATCAATTTGTCTTGTACATATGATTTCTCTGTTAAGTTAAATGAATTGGAAATTTATGATGAAAATAATCGAAAAGTAATTATTACAAAAGATAATATTGATAAATATAAAATGCAGATAAAAGAATTCGTTGAAAATAAAGCAAAAGAGGAAGGTTATTATTACAATGCAAAAGAATTTATAGATAAAATTGAATATTTAACTGACAGAAAAATTCCGGTATTCTTAAGTAATAATAATAATTCCGGTAATGAAGTTTCTCTTTCCGATTTATGGGACTTCAATACTAAATACCCAAATAACAATAATCCGTATTTAATTACAGTAAGTTCAAATGACAAGTCAGAAAACTTATATTCAAGATTTTCAGATATACATGAAAAATCTACGTTAAAATTAACAAGAACATCAAATGGAATTGATTATACGGGTGATGGGAAGCCAAATGTTACTAATAGGTATTATCTTAATCTGTTAAGAACAAAAAATATTTTTGTAGGAAATTCTTTTGCAACTCCATTGGCATTAATAGCCCGTTTAAAAAAATAAAATGAAGGTAGGTATTAGGTTTATAAGCTGTCTTAAAAGGCAGCTTTTTTATTGAATAGTAATGCTCACGATGGTTGTACGGTTTATATCAAATTTTTTCATATTTTTGTTTAGTAATAGTATGGAAATCTCAAGCATAAAATATCCCCAAAATAAAAATAATTTTTCTGGATTTTTGGAAATAAGTGCCGGAGTGCAGAATAATGCCGTACTTAACAGAGGATTAATAAATGCCGGATTTAATATTCCTTGGATAATAAAAGCAAATAATAAATATGAAGCATGGGAAAAATTCAGACAAACTGTTACTTTTTTAGCATTAGCTTATATTGCTCCAATGCTTAATGTACCTGCTGCAAACAGAATATTTATGAAGCTTTGCGGTTTAACTGATAGCTGGGCAGACAATAATCATAAAGCTATACAATTATCGAACAAATATCTCGCTTCCCCAGAAAAAACATTAGAGGGACTCAAAAAATATAATATTTTAAATGAAGCAAACGGTATTCCAAAAATTTCAGAGAGATTTTTTTCAGCACCTATAGATAGGATATTTAAAAATTTATCAGGGAAAAAACTAAATGACCACATTGATATAGAAAGATTACTAAAAAAATGTAACGGTAAATTGCCTTTATTACAAAAAAGATTATCAAGAGCAAAAAATCTTACACTCTGTTCCGATTTAATCATAACCTGTGCTACTTTAGGATTTATTCATGTTTTGAATAATTATCTTACCAAAAAAGCAACAGGAAAATCGGGTTTTAGTGCAGAACTTGAAATGGCTGATGAAAAAACAATAGCGCAAAGAGCTGAAAACTACGAAAAAAACAAAAAGAGAAATACAAGAATATTACTAACAGAAATAGCATTAATTTCGGCACTTGTTCCTTTCGCTATACACAAAGGTCTAACATCAAAAGCCAAAAATCTATTCACAAACTTTGTAAAAAAATATGCTTCATCTATGGATTATACAAAAGGTGTATTCATGTCTAAACTTACAATAATCCTTAGTATGATAACTACTACATCAGGAATACTTTTATTTTCAAGAAACAATACCGAAAGAAAGGATTTTGCAATAAGATCACCTATAATGAATGCGGTATTAATGGGCGGTGATTTAATGGTGACAAGTGTATTAGCAAATCTATCCGATAAAATATTAAAAACGAAACTCTGTAAAGAGAATCAAAAAGGAATATTCAAAAAAATATTCCCTACATATAAATCTCTTGAACAAATAGGTAAAGAAGTTGCTTTAAATCAAATTTCGATGAAAAATAGAAGTGCTGCAACAGCTATATATTGGGCAGGATTAATATTATGTATGGCTTCTGTAGGTTTTGGAGTACCAAAAATTTGTAATGCGATAATAAAAAGAGATGTAAAAAATTATATTAAAAGTAAGAATAATAATTTAAAACCAAACTATGAAATACCCGAAGTATTTAAACAATTTTTAACAAACAAATCATAAGTAAATATCAAAATAAATTTTTTTAATAAATTTTATATTATAAAAAATAGCAAATTTATTATTCATAGTTTTTATAATACATATAATATATATCATAACTATTGGAGAGGTTTTATGCAGGTAAATTTAAATTTTTCAGGAAATACATCTATACTATTAACTTATTGGAAAGCTGGATTAATGCCTTCTGTAAAAAAAGGATTATATGGGGGTACTCTTACACTAAAAAATGTTTCTATAGAGCATTTAATTCCTTCTTCAAAAGGAGGAGCTTCTAATTTAGATAATTATGCTCTTGCAACAAAGAGTAATAACAGTTACAGAAAAAATCAACCCCTTGCAAATTTTCTTACAAAAGAACAAGCCGAAAAATATCTTAAACAATTTAAAGGAATTAATCTTCCTTGTTTCAACGGAGATGTATATATAAAAAACGTCAAAAAAACAATTTTAAAATGTTTTCAAAAGAAAAAGTAGTATTTAAATAAGTTTCTAAACAATAATTTATATTGTTAAATTTATCCAATAGAATACGTTAATCTATTTGATATTCCATTTCCAATTTTTTAATTATTGCATTTATATCCCGTTTTATATTTTTGTCTGTTTGTTGTAATTCTTTTGTTTTTTCATAAGAATAAATAATAGTTTGATGTTTTTTATCCAGAGCTGAACCGATTTGAGGATAGCTTGCTTTTAAAAGTTCTCTTGATAAATATATAGTGATTTGTCTTGCATTCGCAATATCTTTTGTTCTTGATTGTCCTTTTATTTCAGATGGTTCTATATGGAAGTAATTTCCTACATATTCAATAATTATATCCATAGAAAGCTTTTTCCCGCCGGAAGCAAAATTCAATGCGTCTTTGGCTGTTTGCAGATTTAGTTCTTGTTCATTTATCTGTGAAAAAGCCACAACTTTATTTAATCCGCCTTCTAATTCTCTGACATTATTTTTAAATACTCCTGCAATAAATTCAAGAACGTCATCTGATATACTTAAATCTAATAATTTTGCTTTATGTTTTAAAATTTCAACTCTGGCATCGAATGCCGGCGGAGTGATTTCTGCAAGCATTCCCCATTCAAAACGGCTCCTTAATCTGTCTGTTAATGTAGGAATATCTCTCGGAGGTCTGTCTGCTGTTAGAATAATTTGTTTTCCGTTTCTATGCAAATAATCAAATATAGAAAAAAGTTCATCTTGAGTTCCTTTTTTACCCTCTAAAAATTGCACATCATCAATTAACAGGATGTCAACATTTCTGTATTTACTCAAAAATTCATTTCGTTTATGAGGATTATTTTTATAAATAAGAAGCATATTTGTAAAGTCAGTTGTAAAATCATTTGTCGTAACATATTTTAGTTTTAAATCATGTCTTTTAAAAAGGATATGAATACCTATTGCATGCATTAAATGGGTCTTTCCCAATCCTGCTTTTCCCCAAATAAATAAAGGATTATATGTTGAGCCCAAATGTTCACTGACTTCTCTTGCACAGGCATAAGCAAATTTATTACAAGGTGCAACTACAAAATTATCAAAACTGTATTTTGTATTCAATCCGAAAGAAGTTAATTTTAATCCGTCTATTTGAGCTTCATTAAGAGGTAGTTTTATTTGTTCAACATTAATTTCTTCAGGTTTTTTTTCGGGTAAACCGCTATTCTCATCCAAAACGGAACGAAAATTTTCATCAACTATAATTTCAAGTTTTATTTCAGGATTTTTGGTATATTTTTTTAAGGCAGAATGTATATTGTCTAAACATTTGCTAACGAGCATTTTTTTCCAATAACGATTATTGGCAATAAGAATTAGTTTTTTATTATCAAAGGATTTTATACCTAAAGGTCTTACAAGCATATTAAATGTTACTTCTTGTAAAGAAACTTTCAAGTCTTGCAATATATTTTTCCATATTATATCAATGTCATCCATTTTCATTACCCAACACTTAACATGCCAAATTAAGTATAATATTCTAAAACTTGTGTTTATCTATTCTATAATAAAAAAATAATTACTAATACATAAACTTCATAAAAATTATAAATAAAAAATAAATTTAATTTTTTGTTGCAAATTAAAAAAAATTATTATATAATATATGCTCCATCCACAAGGTGGGTGTGTTAAACAACTGCATTTTGATGGTGTTGGTTGATCAATCAGAACAAGGGGAAGAAATTAAAACTCCAAAAACAATTATCACCGTAATTGTTTAGATTTCTTCCCTTTTTTTATATAATCAAGAATAATAAATGGTGCTATTATTATATTTTGTAAAAATATGCATTTAAAATAGCAATTTTTTGTTTATTTTTCTTTTATAATTAGTGTAAGGTGTAAAAGGAATATTTTGTGTTTTTAGATAGAATACATACAAATATTGTTAAGCAAAATTCTGTATCATTCAACGGTCATAATCTTGTCGAAAATGATTTTGGTGAAAAAATGTATAAATTTTTTCTGCCTAAAGTATATTTTGACAATGCACAAATAAAACTCAAAAAATTTACACTTGATGCTAATGGGAATATAGATGAGAGTATAAAACATGAAGAACAAATAAAAGATATTCCAAAAGATACCGGCGTTATTGAAATAAAAGCAAAAGATTTCGGACTTACAGAAAATGAGGTTTTAGGCTACAAATTTATAATAGATAACAATGAATTTTTAGATACACATAAATTTACTGTTACAGAGAATGGGGAAAAATATAATATTGCGGATAATGTTTCGACAAATGTATTAACAGGCTCAAGAATGATGTATCATATTATGCCGAATATTTTTAATCCCAAAAATCATGAGCCTAAAACATTTACAAATTCTCTTGGAGAAACAATTACTGTTGATGAAGATAAAGTTCGTTCTAATCATATAACAAAGTTTGATGCGGATTTAAAATCAATCATTGAAAAAATACCTTACATTAAAGAAATGGGTTTTAAACGAATTATATCAACTCCTATTTTTGGGCAGGATAATATTTCCACACATGGTTATTGGACAATTAATCCATATCAAATTACAAGCAGATTTGGTAACATAAACGATTTTAGGGATTTACAAATTGAGATGTTCAAAAACGGAATGGGCTATATTGTCGATGGTGCATTTACAGGAGAAGGCGTTGAAGGGATACATGTAAGAGATTTATTAGAGAATGGAGTAAAATCACCTTATTTGAATTATTTTGAAACATATAATTTCCCGTCTGAAGCAATAAGACTTGGTGTTTTACCTGATAATGAAGAGGCTTACAAAAATTTTGAAATACGAATAGTTAATTCTCCTGTAATTTGGGAAGTTGATAAAAACGGAAAGGTTAAAGAAAATTTCGGTCAAAAAAATCCGGAATATGATTCTAAGAAACGTACATTTATTCAACTTTATGATAAGAGATTAGCTTCAACCGAACAACTTAAGGAAGATAAGCTAATCAGATCTTATGATATAAAAAATCCTTCTGATGTAAATGCAATTAACAGTTGGATGGACGTAGTACAGCCGTTTGCATTTCCTGTCCCTCCGGAAGAAGTTAAGAATAAAGTTAAGCATGCTCTTAATGATAAAAATACGGAAGCAAAAGAATTTTTAAAATCTTGGAGAAACTTTGATATAATCAGAGCTAAAGGCTCAAGCGGAATAAAGTTGTTAACAGGAGATAAAGATATTCTAAAATTGAGATATACTTATCCTGTTATAAAAAGACGTCAAACAATAAATTCCGGAGATACAATAGAAACCGGTCAGGAAGAAATGAAAAAAATTCAAGAGGCAACTCATGAAGTCAGAGAATATACAATAAGAGTCGGTGAATATTGGACAAACAAAACTTCAAAAATTTTGAATGAATATATTGTATCCCAATTGAAAGATGCAAATAATGCAAAACAAATTTTGGAAATAATAAATAATAAAGCAGGAAAAGATTTACCTGATACTTTGAAAACATTAAATATAACAGAAAAAAATATTCAAGATGTTTTGGATAATAAAAATCCGATAACAAACTATATTCCTTATCCTGAAACAATAGAAGAAATGCTTGAAGAAACACCTATTGAGTCTATTGAAGTTTCTGATGAAATAATTTCTTTAGTCAGTTCTAAAAAAGCAAAAGCGAATTTAAAAGAATATGGTATAAATAAGCTTTTTGAAACTATGAGTTTAAATATCATCAATGATGTACAGAATAAAGGTTTGGATTGCGGATTTATTATAGAAAACGGTGAAATTAATCCAAAGAATTATAAGTTATTAAGATTTTTAGGTGATGATATTAAAAAATTCTTATTTATAAAAGCATTATCACCAAAGCTTAGTACGGAAGATATCATAAGAAATAATGATAATCTTTTCCAAAGTATTACTTTAAAAGGAATAGGAGTAATAGGTACAAATATAAATGAAAAACTTTCACAGCTTTCTTCTGTTATGAAAACAAATTTATCAAATATATCGGCAGAGGATATAGATATTTTCTCAAGTTATCTTAACAAAAAAATAAAACATACTACTTCGCAAAAAATTGCAGTAGCTGACTATATTATAGACAAAACAGAAGCCGGACTTGATTGGAGAATTGATGCTTCTAAGGATATTGCAGAGATAGAAGAGCTTATGGAAGATGATGCTTCCGTGGATGAAACGTGGGGGAAATATATCGAATTTTGGAAAGCATTTAATACAAGAGTTTCCAATTATAACAGACATGCTTACAAGATAGGCGAGCTTACTGATACAACAATAAGATTTAATGATATTACAAATAGATTTAGTTCAACCGGAGTCTTGGAAGATAAACTTATTTCTGACGGTAAATTTACTACAGCAACAAATTATAATTTCTTATTCAGTACATTACAGAGAATTTATTCTGGCATGACAGAAAAAAATGATGCTTATAATTATGGTGATATCTGTTGGCTGTTAAACAAAATTTTGAAGGTAGGAGAACCGGGAAGAGATGCTTATCTTTATTCCGGTAATAAAAATAGTATAGTATATTCTCACGTTAGTCCCGATAATCATGACAGACAGAGAATTGCTCATGGATTTTCAGTAAATTCAATGTTAGCTTATAATAATCAACTTGATTATAGTGTTACCGAAGAATATCAAAATGAAGCTATGGCTGAATCAAAATATTATCCTGAACTTCAAGAATTAACTAATGCTATTGGCGAAAATAGAAAATATAATGAAACCGGAATATCAAAAGAAATTTCTCAGGAAAACTTAGCTATGGAATGTGCATTGGGTGACAGTTTTTATCAAGCACTGATTAATAATAAAGAAAATGCCGAAAATATAAGATATTTTGTCAGAGCGATGGATGAAATGGTAAATAACAATTCTCCGTATTCTCAAATGTTTTATCATAAAAATTTTGAAACAAATTACAGAGAAATTATTAATTATCTTATGAATAACAAACTTCAAGATAAGGAGTTAGCTCAAAGCTTTAAATTGAAAGCCGAAGAATTTAAAGCTCTGGCAGAAAAATTAGAACCCCTTGTTCATAAAGAATTTACTAAATATGCAATAAAAAGAGGTACAGAATTAGCAAAACTTTTAGTAGCTCTACCGGGAAATCCAACACTGTTTATGGGTGATGAATTACTGGAAACAGGTTCTGAATCAAAAGCAAAAAATGTCTATCTGCAAAACAGAAACAGATTACACTGGGACAGATTAAATGATTCAAAATATTTGCATGTACAAAATTATCAAAAAGAACTCTCTAAAATATTTAATTTAAGAAACGACAAGGATTTGTCCTGTTTGATTGACGGTGACACAATAGTTCTTTCTCAACAACCAAATGTTAATTGTTTTGGACTATACAGATACAATGATAAAAATGATGCAATAATCCTTATTAACAAAAACGGATTTTCACCAAACAGAAGATGCGAATTTGATGTGCAGGAGATGGGTCATATAAATTTAGGTCGTGGTATTGTTAATGAACTTCGCAGTGAAAAAAGTGAGGTTGAAGCTTATGAAATCGGGCAAACAGGTATTCCTAATACAATTAAAGCAGGTACCGTTTTTGTTGATGTGTTAAATCCTAATAGAAAGTATATTGTTGATAATACCGGAAATATTTGCGGACTTGATAATAATAATCAACCGACAAGTATAATATTAGATAGCAGTGTCATCATACTAAAAAGAGAAAAAACAAATTAGTCTTTTGAATATTCTCTGTTCTTTTAGTTTATTTACTGTATGTGATAATTTTATACTTGTTTATATTTTTATTGTAAAATTAAGTTAATCAAAAGTATTTTTAAGAGGGGAAAGTATTATATAATGAAAAAGATAATAAGGAAATGTTTACCCTATTGTATTTTAACTCTGCTTGTTATTTTTTTCCTGCAATTATTTTTTGGTTTTTTGAATGTAGATTTAAGTGTTCCCATAGAATTCAGAAGAGATTATGTTTTTACCTATGCTGTGGTAAAAAGTTTTTTGGAAAATCAGTGGGGAATATTTCAAATACCGCAAAATGTATATATTGGTGCACCCGGTATCAGCTCATTAGAAGATTTTCCTGTATTTGATTCTAATTTAATGTATATGATAATAAAACCTATTTCTTTTTTTAGCAAAGATTATGCGACAGTTACTCATATCTATTATTTTTTAACATTTGTTTTGGTTGCCTATACAGCTTTTTATGTGTTTAAAAAATTTAGAATTGACAATAAAATAGCTATTTTTGGAAGTTTATTATTTGCATTTGCGCCATTCCATATATACAGGACTATAATGCATATTAATCTTTCATCCTATTACTTAATTCCTTTAATGTTATTGGTTGTATTTTATATTTGGAGCAAAAAACCGATATTTTTTAAATATACAAATAAAAAATGGCATTTAAATTTAAATAATAAAAAAGCAATATTTACAATAATTGTAGCTATTTTATGCGGGCTTTCCAATATTTATTTTGATTATTTTTGGTTATTCTTTTTAACTGTAGCAGGAATAAGTGCATTCTTTTACAGAAAAAACATTTATAATTTTTTGAGTTATGTTATAGTTGTATTTCTTAATATTTTTGTTATTCTGCTAAATGCTTCTCCTTACATTATTTACAAAATTCAGAACGGAAGTAATTATGATGTAATTCACAGACATTTTTGTGAAATAGAATATTACGGATTAAAAATAATCCAAATGTTATTGCCGGTGGATAATCATTTCACTTGGCAAAACTATACGTCTATTTATAATTACAACAGTTTTCTGGTTAACGAAAATATTTCTGTAACTCTTGGAATAATTGCTGCAATCGGGTTTTTATTCACTTTGTTTTATTTTTTATTTGTAAGAAACAAAAATTTTAATATATTTAATAAATGCGGATTATTGATTGTATCAGCATTACTTCTGGCTACAGTCGGTTCTTTTTCCAGTTTAATTGCATTTACAATGTTTACTCAAATAAGATGTTATAACAGAATAAGTATCTTTATATCCTTTCTTTGTATTCTGGTTGTTGTTATTCTTTTGCAAAAGGATTTAAAAGAAATAAGAAGTAAATATGTAGGATTCTTATTGGTTGTATTGCTTACTTTTATAGGACTAAGAGATGAAGTTCCTATGAATGTTGATTGGGAAGCAAACTTTATTGATAATAAATTATATTATGAAGAATTGAAAAATGTTGTTCAACAAATCGAAGATAATAATCAAAAAGGTGCAATGATTTTTCAGCTTCCCTATTTAGCATTTCCTGAAGGTCAGCCAACAGGAGAAATGCATGATTATGAACAGATTAAACCTTATATTGCATCAAAAGATAATAAATTGCATTGGTCATACGGAATAATGAAGGGAGAAGATGCTGCACAGTATAATGAAATCTTAGCTATGCTTCCTGCTGAAAAAATGATTGAGAAATTAAGAGAAATAGGTTTTAAGGGCATTTTAATTAACAAAAGAGGTTATGATTTAGAAGAAATAAAGAGTTTAACCTCTGATTTTAATAAATATTTAGATAAACCAAAAATAGAAAATATTGAATTTGTTTATTACCAAATAAATTAAATATTCTTTTATAAAATCAGCAATTTTAATGAATAATAAGTTTTTATTAATATATGGAGTATAACTTTTTTAGGAAAAATCAGAGAATATGAGTAAAAGTTCTGTAATAAAAAAAGAAAATATAAGATACGGAGAGGTTATTAAACTCGAAGAATTAAATAGCGCTTCAACTCAAGAACGATTAGATAACCTTGAAACACTTATGAAAATAATGATGAATTCTCTCGGTGAAATCCAAAATCGTATTATCAGATAGTTTTTTTAGATTTTAAATAATAATCTTTGATTTCTTGTGCTAATTCTGTTTTCTGATGATTAGGGGAAGAAACTGATAAATTACCATATTTTTCACTAATGCGATTTATTAAATTTTTATTATTATAGGAAAAATATAAATGAGCATATAATTCAACTCCGTCTTTTATTATTTTTGATGGAGTTGTACAAAAAACATTTTTATAAATTTTGGAAAACGCATTATACGCTAAAGAATTCATACCAAGACAATCTATTTCTTCTTGAATTGATGATATTGAATCATTATCTTTTGCATGTGAAAGTTCATGTAATATAGAGGCTGATATAGCAAGGATTTCAGAAATTTTATTTGTATTTTTATATTTTTTATTAATGATAATTTTATTTTGATTTTTTGACCATTGAGCGTGTATTCCTTCGTTTTCCGTTTCATCGAAATCAATTTTTATATTATTTTTTTTTGAAAAATTTACTGCATCATGTCCGTTTTTAAAAATAACCTTTGCTCCCAAATTAACCAATTTATTCATATCTTCTTCAGCGAAAGTTATTTTATCGAGTTCATCAATTGCGCATTTAATAACATCTTTTCGCACAATAAATTTATCAAATATATTTTCTTTAATTGCTCCGCAAAAAGGATTTTTTGTTAAAATAAAATATCTATTCTCGTTTTTAACAGGAAAAGGATAAATCTTCATAAAATAAACCCTCCAATGTTAAAAAACTTCTGAATTTATATTTTTGTTATTTATAAATTATCTTGGGCGAGTTTGATTTAATTTATTTCTTAAAGCTCTGAAACGTTCTATATCTGCATTAGAACGAATATCTTCTTTAAATAATACTTGAGATACCGGATGGACTAATAGTATAGAATCGACATTAATTTCTAAGAAATTATATTTTCTGGGCGGTACGTTTGGGTTCTTTGAGAGTATCTCAACTTCGGTAACTGCTAAAAATTTTCGATTTCCATCGTTTAATAAATCAGTAAGCTCACGATTTGAATTTGTATATTTAGAAACATGAACAGTTCCTTTTATATCATAATCCTGAGTCAAAATATACACTTCTATAGGTACTGTATCACTATAACTATTGCTCATTACTTCTATCCAAAAAATTAACAACCTAATTATAATACAAAAATTTTTATTCTACAAATATTATTTATTATTTTCTTCTTCGTTTTCGTTTTCAGAATTTTTTTCTTCAATTTCTTTTATCGGATTAGAAACATTTTTCTCTTCTGCTTTTTCTTCTTTCTTTGTTTTGTTTTTATATTTATCTTTAGATAGAATAACGTTTGCCGCATTAAGTGATGCGAGAGAATTAAGAGTAGCTCTCAACTGTGCACTTCTGTCGACAAAATTATTTGCAAAAGGATCCTGTTGTTCTTCCTGATTGCGCCTTCTGCGGTCAAAATACTCTTCACCGGAAGCTTTGTCATTAGGATTATGAGCAACACTTGCATCATTCATATTTATAATAGGTGTATTTATATTCCCTAAACCTGTACCCTCTGCCATACGTAAACCCTCTGTTTTTTACCTTTGACTAATAGTAACATGTTTTTTCAAAATGTGCATCATACAAATTGATGATACCCAAGATACTCTTATAAACCGTATAATTATGAATATTTGACAACATATATATTATTTTTAACAAAAGTTTACAGTATTTATAAAAATTTTGCATTAAAAATAAAAAAGGAGCAAAACCCCCATTTCGCTCCTAAAGAATAAATTACTACTATTAATTATATCATATTATATAATTTATTTCAAATCCTTATAAGAATTTTTAAATAAATCACTGTATGATGTATGCAATAATTCATGTGCTAAATGTGAATTTGGTTTTTCCAAATATTCACTGTATAGCTTTTGAATATCTGTATTTTCATGAGATCTTCTGAATTGAACATCTTTCATATCTTCTTCATAAAGACCTTTTGCTCTTATTGCACGTTTTTCCGGTGTATTACAGCTAATCGGTTGACCACCGCCATTTACACATCCGCCGGGGCAAGCCATAACTTCAAGAAGTTGAAAATCAGCGGTTCCCGCTTTGATTTCTTGAATAGCTTTTTCAGCTTCTCTCAATGTTGAAACAACTCTGATGGTAACTTTTGTACCCTTAATATCAAGAGTAACAGTTTTGCAAAATTCACTCGGAGTAACACCACGGAGTTCAACTATATCATCATTTGCTATATTTTCACCCGTAACTAAATAGTAAGCTGTTCTTGCAGCAGCTTCTGCTACACCGCCTGAAGCACCAAATATAGTGGCTGCACCTGTGTATTGACCAAACGGGCTATCAGCTTCTTCTGGTTCAATAGTTTTCAAGTCAATACCTGCTGATTTTATCATTTGTGCAAATTCTTGTGTAGTCAATACAATATCAGTATCGAAATTTCCGTCTTTCATTAATTGTTTACGTTTAATTTCGGCTTTCTTTGCTGAACAAGGCATAACTGATACAACTTTTAAGTTTTCAGCAGTATAACCTTCTCTTGTTTTTGGAATAATATACTTAATAACTGAAGAAAGCATTGCCTGAGGTGATTTGCAGGTTGATAAATGGTTAAGCATATCAGGATGCTGTGTTTCAACGTATCTTACCCAAGCTTGACAGCAAGAAGTGAACAGAGGAAGATTTTCGCCTTTTTGCAATCTGTTTATAAACTCGGTTGCTTCTTCCATGATGGTTAAATCGGCTGAGAAGTTTGTATCAAATACCAAATCAAAACCTATTTGACGCATAGCTGCATAAATTTTTCCGATAACATTTTCACCAACAGGCATATCAAACATTTCACCTATTGCTACACGAACAGCAGGTGCAACTTGAACAACAACCTTTTTCGTCGGGTCATTGATAAGCTTCCATACATCATTAACTTCGTTTCTGACAGTTAATGCTCCTGTCGGGCAAACTGCCTTACATTGACCGCAAAATACACAATCAACATCAGCTAATGCTTTGCCTGCCATAGGTTGAACCTGAGTTTTTGAACCTCTGTTTGCAAAACCTAAAACAGTATGACCATGGTATTCATGGCATGCTCTTACACAAGCACCGCAAAGAATACATTTATTTGCATCTCTTACTATTGCAGGATTTGAGCAGTCTATCGGCAAGTAATCTTCAGGCTGCTTTTTCGCATATCTTAACTCTTTAATACCGTATTCTTCTGCGTATTTTTGGAGTTCGCAGCTGCCTGACTTATCACAGGTAGTACATTCTCTGTCGTGGTTTGATAATAACAATTCCAAAACAGTTTTTCTGATTTTTCTTACTCTTGCAGTATTTGTTCTGACTTTAATGTTTGGTTCGGGCGGCATTGTGCAAGAAGAATTAACCATAACTCTGCCGTTAGGATATTCAACTTCCACAACGCACATTCTGCAAGCACCAAACTGAGTCAAGTCAGGACGGTAGCAAAAAGTAGGTACGGAAAAACCCGCTTTTTTGATTACTTCTAACAAGTTTGGTTCATCCGTATATTCACATTCTTTTCCGTTTATAAATAATGTATTTGTCATATCTCTATCCTCTCTATATTTGTTTAATTGCCTTGAATGGACATGCACTCATACAAGCACCGCACTTAATACATTTAGATTGGTCAATTTTGTGAGGATTTTTAACCTCGCCCGTGATTGCACTAACAGGACAATTTCTTGCACATTTTGTGCAGCCTTTACATAAATCTTCCTGAATTTCGTATTTTTTAAGTGCACTGCAAACTCCTGCAGGGCATTTTTTATCTCTGATGTGTGCAATGTATTCATCTCTGAAATATTTCAAAGTAGAAAGTACAGGGTTAGGTGCGGTTTTTCCCAATCCGCAAAGCGAACCGTCTTTTACTGCAAGTGCCAATTCTTCAAGAGTATCAAGATCCTCCATTTCACCTTTGCCTTGAACAATCTTTTCAAGAATTTTCAGCATGTTTTTTGTACCTTCTCTGCAAGGAACACATTTTCCACAACTTTCGTTTTGAGTGAAGTTCATAAAGAATCTTGCAACTTCAACAATACAAGTATCTTCATTCATAACAACTAAACCGCCTGAACCTATCATAGCTCCTGCTTTAATTAAGCTGTCATAATCCATACTTATATCAAGATGTTCTTCTGTTAAGCATCCGCCAGAAGGTCCGCCGATTTGTACGGCTTTAAACTTCTTACCGTTTCTGATACCGCCGCCGATATCAAAAATGATTTCTCTTAAAGTTGTTCCCATAGGAACTTCGATAAGACCTGTATTATTAACTTCACCTGTTAGGGCGAAGGTCTTTGTACCTTTAGAAGTTTCCGTACCAAATGATGAGAACCACTCGGCACCATTTAATATGATAAGAGGAACGTTTGCTAATGTTTCTACGTTATTAATCAAGGTCGGACGTCCGAACAAACCTTTGTTTGCAGGGAACGGAGGTTTTGGTCTTGGCATACCTCTTTCACCTTCGATAGATGCGATAAGAGCTGTTTCTTCACCGCAAACAAATGCGCCTGCACCCTCTTTGATATGAATATCAAAATTGAAGCCCGAACCCATAATATTTTTACCGAGAAGATTTCTTTCTTCAGCTTGTTTAATAGCAATTCTTAATCTCTTAATTGCAAGAGGGTATTCTGCTCTTACATAGATATATGCTTCATCAGCACCGATTGCAAAACCTGCAATAGCCATACCTTCAAGAAGTTTATGGGGGTCGCCTTCCATAACACTTCTGTCCATAAATGCACCTGGGTCGCCTTCGTCACCGTTACAAACAACATAAGACTTTCCGCCTCTGTTTGCTGCGGTAAATTTCCATTTGTTACCAGTGGGGAAACCTCCGCCTCCTCTTCCTCTTAAACCAGATTTTATAATTGTATCAATAACAGCATCAGGATTATTTTCGGTTAATACTTTTGAAAGAGCTTCATAACCACGAACAGCGATAGCTTCATCGATGCATTCCGCATCAATTTTTCCGCAGTTCTTTAGTGCTGTTCTTGTTTGTTTTGCATAAAATTGAATATCATCATTTTTAGCAACAGATTGCTTTGTATTTGGATCAACATATAATAATCTTTCAACAGGCTTGCCGTTTTTAATATGAGATTCAACAATTTCATCAACATCACTTGGTTTTACTTTTGTATAAGTAACATGCAGACTCGGAATAATAACGAGTACACCTTTTTCGCAAAAACCGTGGCAACCTGTCGGAATAGTTGTCATTTTGACTTCTTTTGTGAGTTCTCCAACTTCAACAGAAAGTTCTCTAAATCTTTTAATAACTTCTAATGAACCATTTGCAACACAGCCTGTTCCTGAGCAAACAAGAACTCTAAGTCCTTGTGCATTAATTTTGGCTTGTGCTTTTTCTTGTTCTTTTTTTATATCAATTTCTAATGCCATATTAACCCTCGTTTTCTTCTTTTAATATAGTATCAATAATAATTTTCATTGCATCCGTTGTCATTTGAGGATAAACTTTTTCGTTTATAACAACAACCGGGGCAAGTCCGCATGCACCAAGACAACTTACAGTTTCCAAAGAAAACATACCATCTTCCGTTGTATATTTTCCGCTGGTAAGATTAAATCTTTGTTTTAATGAATTATAAACAGGCATTGAACCTCTAACGTGGCAAGCTGTACCGTCGCAGCATTTAATTACATATTTTCCTTTAGGCTCCAAAGAAAATTGCGCATAAAATGTAGCAACTCCGTATACAGTTGCAGGTGATAATTCATTTATTTTTGTTCCTATATAAGTAAGAACATCTTGCGGCAAATAATTAAATTCCTCCTGCACTTTTTGCAAAATGCCGATTAAATTAGATTTCTTTGCGCCACAATTTTTGATAATCTCATCGACTTTGTTATAGTCAATTTTTTGTTCAGTAGGCATTGATTTCTCCTTCTAAAATTATAAAAATATTCTCTCGCTCAAACATTCATATTAATAATTAAGCAAAAAACTTGAACAAGTACCTATACGAAATTAATTATTGCATACACAAGAATTAATATCAACTTTTAAATTATATTTAATATTTTGGAAGTGTTCAAATAAAACAAGAGCTAATTTTCTTTTGTTTTAAAGAAATAAATCATTTTAGAAATTTTATTAATTCGTTTAATGCTTTACTTCTGTGTGAATATAAATTTTTTTCATCAATTGATAATTCTCCGAAAGTTTTATTTAATCCTTTGAGCTGAAAAATAGGATCATATCCGAAACCGCCGCTTCCGTGTCTTTCAAACATAATATATCCTTCACATTTTGCTAAATAAGAAAAAAGCAATTCTCCTTTTTCGTCGACTAAAGCGATACCGCAAGCAAAATGAGAGGTTCTTTCATTAATATTATTACATTCTTTTAATTCATATAAAATTTTATTTATCTTTTCATCTTGAGTAGGAGCATATCTTGCACTATATATTCCGGGTCTGCCGTTTAAATAATCAACACAAAGTCCGGAATCGTCAGCAAAAGATACCTTATTCATTATTTTAGCAGCTTCTTTAGCTTTGATTATAGCATTTTCAATAAAATTTTTTCCGTTTTCTACCGGTTCAAATGGAGTTTTTACAGGCTCAATCTTAATATCAACTTTTTCAAAATCAAATTTTGATTGAGCTTCAAATATTTTATTTTGATTAGAAGTTGCAAAAACTATACTGTTTTTCAATTTTTTCCAAACCTTCTTACTCTTGAAGAAAAAGATATTATTGCTTTTTTCAATTCTTCTTCATTAAATTCAGGCCAATAAGTCGGGGTAACATAAAACTCACTGTATGCAATCTGCCATAATAAGAAATTGCTTACTCTCATTTCTCCGCCGGTTCTTATTAGCAAGTCCGGTTCTTTTACATTCGGATTATATAGTTGATTTTGAATAGTTTCTTCAGTAATATCTTCGGGATTTATTTCACCTGATTGAACTTTTTTAGCAATAGCTTTAACGGCATTCTTTATCTCATCTCTTCCGCCGTAATTTATAGCAATTTGCAATAAGAACTCGCTATTATTTTCTGTTTTCTTTTGAGCATTTTGAATTGCAATATTAAGTTCTTTTGAAAACCTTGATAAATCACCAATAAATTTTATTTTTACATTATTTTCATATAAATCACTAAGTTCATGTTCTATCGTATTTGCTAAAAGCTTCATTAAAAAAGAAACTTCCTCTTTTGCTCTTCCCCAGTTTTCGGTAGAAAAAGCATAAACAGTAAGAGCTTTAATACCAAATTTTTTACAATTTTTAACCGTATCTTTTAAAGCCTTAACACCTTGAGTATGTCCTGCCGCAGTAGGTAAAAATTTACTCTTTGCCCATCTTCTGTTGCCGTCCATGATTATAGCAATATGCTCTAAATTGGAGCTTTTAACAAGGTCAGATATTTCATCCGAGTGAATTTTTTCGATAGATGTAACCATGCTTGTTCCTTTTTCCTTAACAAGAAAATAGTATACAACAAAAAATATTATTCTTCTTCACATTTTTTAGAACGAGCAGGAACAACTCCTCTTTTGGTTGTTTTGCAAAAATCAAGAAGATGTGCAACGTATTCATTCATTGTTATTGTTTCTTCAACTTGTTTTATTCCTTCAGATAACGGAAGAGAAGAATAGAATAAAATCTTGTATGCATTTTTCAAAGCAGTTCTTTCTTCTTGGCTGAGTCCTCTGCGGCGTAATCCGATAACATTTGTTCCTACAATACGAGCAGGTCTGCCGTCAGCTTTTGCAAAAGGAGGAATATCAGCTCTTGTACCTGAAAAACCACTAATTATACACATTCTGCCTATTCTTACATTCTGGTGAGCAACAGTCATACCGCCGATAAAAGCTCCTTTGCCTACTGTACAATGACCGCCTATTGTAACTAAATTAGCAAAAATAACTTCATCTTCCAACACGCAGTTATGTGCAACGTGAGCATTTGTCATAAGTAAACAATTATTTCCGACTTTTGTAATGTTTCCTTCACCTGATGCTCTATTAACAGTCGCATATTCTCTGATTTGACAGTTTTTACCGATTAAAACTGAGGTCGGTTCACCTTTATAACCCAAATCTTGAGGCTCAGTACCTATCATTGCTCCGGAATAAATAATACTACCTTCCCCGATAGTTGCATATTCTACTCTTGCACCGGTTCTTATTGTAACATTGTCCTCTAAAATAACATTTTTTCCGATAAAAGAATATGGTTCAATAGTAACATTTTTCCCTATTTGTGCTGTTTTATCAATATAAGCAGTGCTGTTTGCAATTGTCATAAAAGCCTCCAATAAAAATTTTATCTGATATAAGTATATTTTACAAAAAAAATTTAAAAAATATAATTTCTTTATGAAAGCTTTATATCTCAAAATTAATCATTTTATAATATAATTAACGTTATTTCCAATGTAGAATTAAAATCAACTCATATTTTTATATAAAATATAATCCTATTTTGTAAACTATAAAAGAAACAATCCAAGCAATAGAACATTGCATAAGAATAACAATAAAAGCACTTAACTTACCTAATTCTCTTTTGACAGTTGCTATTGCAGCGACACACGGAGTATATAATAAACAAAATACTAAAAATACAAATGCTCCTAACTGAGTAAACATATTTGGAATATTATCAACATCTCCGCCCAAAACTCCAAGAGTACTAATAACATTTTCTTTTGCCATAAAACCTGTAATAAATGCTGTGGAAATTTTCCAATCGCCCAATCCTAAAGGCGAAAATATTGGTGCAACAAAACTTCCTATCATGGCGAGCAAGCTGTCCGATGAATTTGTTACCAAATTAAGTTTAGCATCGAAAGTTTGTAAAAACCAAATAATTATGGTTGCAAAAAATATAACAGTAAAAGCTTTTGTTATAAAACCTTTAGATTTAAGATAAATTAATCTGTAAACACTAATAGCATTAGGTAATCTGTAATTAGGTATTTCTAAAACAAAAGGTGAAGGCTTATCTTTAAAAACAAAAATTTTCATAATATAGGCAACAATCAAACCTACCAATACACCTATTAAATATAATCCTATTATAACTAAAACTTGGTGTTCTTTAAAAAAAGCTGTCGTAAATAAAGCATAAATAGGTAATTTTGCAGAACAACTCATAAACGGAGTCAAGAGAATAGTCATTTTTCTGTCTCTTTCAGATGGCAAAGTTCTGGTAGCCAAAATTGCAGGAACACTGCATCCAAATCCAATCAGCATAGGTACAAAACTTCTGCCGGATAAACCTATTTTTCTTAAGGCTCTATCCATAAAAAATGCGACTCTTGCCATATAACCGGTATCTTCCAGAATAGATAAACAGAAAAATAAAAGAATAATCCAAGGTAAAAATACAAGAACACTTCCTACTCCAGCAAAAATTCCATCTATTATAAGCGATTTTACAACCGGATTAAGACCGTATAAAGTCAATGCATTATCAATATATGTTGTTGTATTATCTATAACTATTTCCATGATACCTGTTAAAAAACTGCCAACAGGCCCGAATGTTAAATAAAAAATAAAAGCCATAATCAGCAAAAAAGAAGGTATTGCAAAAAATTTTCCGGTAAGAATTTTATCAACCGTTGCGGAAATTTTATACTCTTCTGTTTCTTCTGGCTTTATAACGTAAGCTGAACATAAACTTTCAATAAAAGAAAATCTCATGCTCGCAATAGCTTCTTGTCTGTCCATAGAAGTTTCATTTTCCATTGTGGTAATTATCTCTTCACATAAAGAAAGAAATTTTTTATCGGAATTAAATTTCTCAGCAACAAGATTATCACCTTCCGCTAATTTTGTTGCGGCAAATCTTATCGGAATATTATACACACTTGCTTCTTCATGAATGAAATGCATAATTGAGTGAATACATTTGTGTACACTATCATCCGGTGAACAAAAATCTAAAATTTTGGGTTTTTCTACATATCTGGCAACATTAATAACGTGCTCCATAAGTTCGTTAATACCTTCATTCTTGGCAGCTGATATTGCAACAACAGGAACGCCGAGAGTTTCTTCCAAACCGTTGATATCAACACTCCCGTTATTGCTTTCCAATTCATCCATCATATTCAATGCAATAACCATCGGTATTTCAAGCTCAATGAGCTGCATAGTTAAGAGCAAACTTCTTTCAATATTGGTTACATCGATAATATTGACAATTGCATCAGGTTTTTCATCAAAAATAAAGTTTCTGCTGACAATTTCTTCGTTTGTATATGGCGACAATGAATAAATACCTGGTAAATCAGTTATAACAATATCTTTGTAACCCTTAACGGTTCCTTGTGTTTTATCAACCGTAACACCGGGGAAATTACCAACGTGCTGATTTGAACCTGTTAATTTATTAAAAAGGGTAGTTTTACCTGAATTTTGATTTCCTACAAGAGCAAGAAATATTTTATCTTTTTTTATAATTTTACTTTTACCTTCCAAATAAGAATTTTTTTCACCCTTTTGTGTATGCTCAACATCAGGTAGTTTCATTCTTTGTCTGGGTAAATTGTGTGCATCATGAATATCTTCAAGCAGAATTGTTGAAGCATCAGATTTCCTAATCGTTAAATTATATCCTCTGACCTTTATTTCAATAGGATCTCCCATTGGTGCAGCTTTAATCATAGTCACCTCTACACCGGGAGTAAGCCCCATATTTAAAATATGTTGCTTTAATGCCCTATCTTTGCAGGTTATTGCTGTTATGATTGCATCTTTGCCTTTTTGTAGCTTTGCAAGTGTTAATTTTTTTGTTTTCATAATTTCTACAAAATTTTACTCGAATAATTTCTACATTTTCATACTACAAAAAAACAATATAAAAATAAAGTGGAATAATCATTTATTATAGAAAGTTTCTATTATTACAAACAATTTGTATTATTAGTGAAGTATTTTAAGTTTAATTTGAATATTCCTTATGTTTTTTATATAATTTCTCTATGGATATTCAGAAGCTTTTCTTTAACCAAAATGATAGTATATACAACAGTTTTCCCGATGCGGTTATTGTTATTAATTTTATGCGCAATATTGTTGTATGGAATAAGCGTGCGGAACTCTTATTTGGTTATACGGAAAAAGAAATAAAAAACAGTAATATAAAAGTTATATTTAACGAAGATTATGAAAAGCTCAACAAAATAATAGGTTTAACTCACGGTAATATTTTAAGAGCAACAACAAAGAATAATGAAGTCATCTTTGTTGATGTAACTGCTTATGATGCTCATAGCTCTGCCAAAACTGTTATTTCAATAAGAGCTGTTTCCGAAAAATTCATGATGCTTCAAGGTCTGCTTGATGATTACAGACAAACAAAAGAACTTGTTTCTGACAGAGACAGTTTCTTTTCAAATCTTAAATTTGATTTTGTAACACCTTTAAATGCAGCTATCGGTTTTTCACAAAGCCTTTTGGATAATGTATGTGATGAACTTAATTCAAAACAAAAAAAATATGTATCTATTATTAATTCAAATATAAAAAAGGTTAATAATATGATGGAGAAAGTATTTGATATTATTGCGCTGGATGCGGGTAAAAAAGAATTTAATTTCAAAAGTTTTGATTTTATAAGGGTTTTTGATTTTATTGAAGAAACATTTGCACCTAAAGCTAAAGATAAAAATTTAAAAATAGAATTTCATAATGAAGTAGAAAGAAGAAATATTTTTTCTGATGAATATGCCATTATCCATATAATGAGTTACTTAATAGAAAATGCAATTAAATTTACGGAAAACGGCGGAATAGAAGTTTCCGCAAAATATCCGGATATAATGTTTTTGGAAATACACGGTATAAAAATTCCGTCAGGTTATAATGAAAAATCATATATTCATCTTTCTGTTAAAGATAGCGGAATTGGTATAGAAGAGGAACATCTTGCAACAATATTTGATGAATATAATGTTAAGAATAATCAAATTATTAAAAAATATGGCGGTACTGCCCTTTCTTTACCTATATGCAGTAAATTGGTTCAAAAATTGTCCGGAACAATCTGGTGTGAAAGTGATAAAGAAACAGGCAGCATATTTCATGTGGTTATCCCTATTGAAAGAATGAGTTTTGAACAATAAATTTTATCTTTATAATTACGTTTTAACATAATGCTATTATAAATGAACCTTTCATGATATTTTTCGTTAAAAGATTGTGCAATGCAATTAATGAATGCTAAAATGTAGAAAACGGATTTATTTATGAAAAGATTTTTTTGTATAATAGTTCTATTATTTTTTTGTGTAACACCAGTTTTAGCTATAGATGAAAAAACTGCTAATATAAAAGTTTTATCTATAGATGATTGTGTAAAGCTGGCTTTAGAAAACAGTCCCAATATAAAAACATATAAAGAAAAAGAAAAAATAGCAAAAGACAATGTTACACTTGCGTGGTCTGAGTATTTTCCGACTCTTACCGCTTCAACCGGTTATACTCTTACACATACTTATATTTCAAATTCTGATAGTGATGTTGAAAGTACTTCTTTAACATCAAATAATTTTCAAGCACAAGTCGGAATAAACCAGTTAATTTGGGATTTTGGGAAAACTGTTGCAAATATAAATATGACAAAATATAACGAAAAAGCTTCCAAATATGAACTTGACAATATGATTTTAGAAACAACTTATAATACAAAAGTTGCTTACTACTCTGTTTTGGCTGCCATTGCAAATCTACAGCTTGCGCAGAAAACATATATTATAAACGAACTAAACTATGAAAGAACAAAAGCTTTATTTGAAGAAGGTTTAAAATCAAAAATTGATGTTGTTAATTCTGAAGTTTATACCACCGAAGCAGAAATAAGAATTGTTGAAGCAGTAACTGTTTATAAGAATGCCATAATAAAATTAAATAATGCGATGTATCTGAATGAGCCGATGGAATATGTTTTAAAAAATACCGAAAATTTTAAATTTAATCCTAATGATGATATAAAAAATTTAAAGGAAGTAAAAAATAAAGTTCAAAATAATAAAAATAATGAAGCTAGTGCAATTTTGATTTCTCAAATTAAAAAAGATGAATATTTATTGAATTATGAATTTACAGCTGACAAAAAAACTATGGAAGAAGCTGTAGAATATGCAAAAACACACAGACCGGATTTAAATGCACTTGCTCTGGTAGAAAAAGCGGCAAATGAATCATTAAAAGCCGTCATAAGAAGTTATTTGCCCAAAATTAATCTTTCACTTGGATATAGTTATAGAAATAATTCAACTAATTCTACAAATGCTTTAACCGGAAATATTTCAGCAGATATCGGACTAAACGCACTTGCTGTTAAAGGAAGAGTCGGACAAGCCAAATCAAATCTCAATATTGCCGGTTTTAACAGAGAATTGGCTGACAAAAATGTATACTATGAAGTTCAAAATTGTTATACAAATGCAAAACAGTATGAAAAAACCATTCCTCTTTTAAAAGATAAAATCAGGCAAACAAGAGAAAATTTTGAGCTTGCAGACGGAAGATATGTTGAAGGGTTAAACAATTTTATAGAATTACAAGATGCACAAGTTAATTATAATAAAGCTCAGCTTACTTATATACAAGAAGTTTTTAATTACAATGTTGCAAAAGCAAAGCTTGAAAAAGCAATGGGGGTAAAATGAAAAGAATTATTTTAATAACTCTGTTAGCGTTTGCCGTTTTATTTGCAGGATTACATTTTTTCCAACTTCAAAAGGAAAAACCTAAATATAAAACAGAAAGAATTGAACGTAGAACAATTACAACTCAAGTAGAAGCATCAGGCATAATTAAACCTGTTAAAACAGTAAATATCGGTGCTCAAGTATCAGGACAAATTAAAGAAATATATGTTGATTATAACAGCGAAGTTAAAAAAGGACAGCTTTTAGCTCAGATAGACCCATCTCTTTTTGAAGCACAAGTACAAAAAGCACAAGGTGACTTACTCGCTGCGCAAGCTAACTATAGTCAGGTAAAAAGTGTATTGGATTTTCAACAAAAAAATTATCAAAGATATCAAAATCTTTATAAAAAGAATTATGTTTCAAAGAGTGATTTAGATTTAGCAAAATCTGATTATTACTCAAATTTGGCCAGATTAAATGCCCAGAGTGCGCAAATTAGTCAAGCTAAAGCAAATTTGGATAATGCAGTTACAAATCTAGGTTATTGTAAAATAGTTTCTCCTGTTGACGGAGTTGTTATTACAAGGAGCGTTGATGTTGGACAAACTGTTGCATCCAGTTTCCAGACACCTACTTTATTTGAAGTTGCTCAGGATTTAACAAAAATGCAAATTGAAGTAAATGTATCAGAAGCAGATATAGGAAAAGTAAAAGAAGGACAAAAAGCTGAATATACACTTGACGGTTATCCTGATAAAATTTTTGAAGGCAGTATTTCGCAGGTTCGTATTTCCCCGACTACGGTTTCAAACGTTGTAACATATAGTGTTATTGTTTCAGTAGATAATGTTGATAATATTTTAAAACCCGGTATGACCGCCAATGTATCAATTATTACAGGAAGAAGTGAAAATGTACTTTCTGTTTCTTCTTCTGCTCTGAAATTTACTCTTGATAATTTAACAGGCGGTAAGAAATACGAAACTCAAGGTATTTGGATTATGAAAAATAAGACACCTGTGAGAATTGATATCAAAACAGGAATTAAAAATCTCGATTTTGCAGAAATAATTTCAGAAAAACTTAATGAAGGTGATGAAGTTATTACAGGTATAATTGATAAAAAGAAAAAAACAAGAGGTCATAGACCACCCGGAATGTTTTAAAAGAGGATAAAATGTCGTTAATCGAAGTTAAAAATGTTATAAAAACTTATGATACCGGTGCAGTTAGTTTTAATGCTCTTGATGATGTAAGCTTGAGTGTTGAAGAAAATGAATTTGTCTGTATTATGGGAACATCAGGTTCTGGCAAGTCTACTTTTATGAACTTGCTTGGTTGCTTAGATAAACCCACATCAGGAAAATATATTTTAGATGGAGTAGATGTTATTAATCTTAATTCGGACGGATTATCGGAAATAAGGAATTTAAAACTCGGATTTGTTTTTCAGGGGTTTAATCTTATATCAAGAACCAGTGCCATTGAAAATGTTGAAATGCCAATGATATATAAAGGGGTACCTCCTCAGGAAAGACTGGAAAGAGCTAAAAAAGCACTTGATATAGTAGGTTTATCAGAAAGAATACATCATTTGCCTAATCAAATGTCAGGAGGGCAGCAGCAAAGAGTAGCTATTGCCAGAGCTATTGTTAATGATGCACCAATTATACTTGCTGATGAACCTACGGGAAATCTTGATACAAGAACAAGTATTGAAGTTATGGAATTTTTTGTAAAACTGAATGAACTGGGAAAAACAATTATACTTGTTACACATGAACCTGATATTGCAGAATATTCCAAAAGAGTCGTTCGATTTAAGGACGGTAAAATAATATCAGATGAGGTAAAAAGATGATAGATTTCAATTCAACTTTAAAAATATCTTTGCGTTCATTAAGAGTAAATAAAATGCGTTCAATACTCACCAGTTTGGGTATAATTATCGGTGTTAGTGCCGTAATAATAATGTTATCAATAGGAGAAGGCGTAAAAAATAAAATAACCAAAGACATTTCATCAGGCGGTTCAAATATACTTATGGTTATGTCAGGCTCAACGACATCAGGCGGTGTAAGAATGGGAAGCGGCAGTCAGCCGACATTAACCGTGAAGGATGCGAATGCTATTTTGAAAAATTGCCCAAGTGTTTTAGAAGTTGCACCGGTTGTTAACAGCGCAAAACAAATAGTATATTCTAATCAAAACTGGTCTACCAGAATAACCGGAACAACTGCGGGATTTATCAGAACAAAAGCTTGGGAAATTGCGGACGGAAGAAACATATCCGCTGATGATGTTTCTAATGCAACAAATGTTGCTGTTTTGGGAGATACTGTTTCCACAAATCTTTTTGGCGATATGAATCCTATTAACAAAACTATCAGAATAGCAGGGATACCGTTTAAAGTTGTAGGACTCTTAAAATCAAAAGGACAATCAGGTAACGGACAGGATCAAGATGATACAGTAATTGTACCTATAACAACTGCTCAGAGAAAACTCGTTGGAAGCGAATTTCCGGGTATGGTTAATTTTATAAATGTTCAGGCAACTGATTATAATACACTCAATTCAGCACAAAGAGAAATAACAGAACTTTTAAGAGAAAGACATTCAATAGGGAAAAATAAGGAAGATGATTTCTCCGTGAGAAATTTTACCGAAATGATGGAAACACTGAAATCTGCAACTAATACTATGACTTTTATGCTTGGTGCGATTGCTTCTATTTCTTTACTTGTTGGAGGTATAGGAATTATGAATATTATGCTTGTTTCGGTAACAGAGAGAACAAAAGAAATAGGTATAAGAATGGCAATAGGTGCAAAATCCATTGATATAAGAATACAGTTTTTAATGGAGGCATTGTTGTTATCACTCGCAGGAGGTTTAATCGGAGTTTTCTTAGGAATAGTCGGCGCAAAATTGGTAGAGGTTTTTTCGGAATTATCCATAGCTATCACACCTGTTCCTATTTTACTTTCATTTGGATTTTCCGGATTTGTCGGAGTAGTATTCGGATATTATCCTGCAAGAAAGGCTTCTATGCTTAATCCTATAGAAGCGTTAAGGTATGAATAGTATATTTATTTTTATAATATAGTTTAAATTTGTTTATTTGATTAGTTTGTTGATTGACGAAAGCTAACTTGTATTTTCCGACAATTTGTTTAAGGGTGCAAAGCAGGATTTTACTCCGTGATGTTTTTTTATAATGAAAGGTGCGTATAATCATCCCTATCGATATTGCTATTTAAACATTGTTCCGTGAAAATACGTTTTTTGTACCCTTGCTCACTTATACAATTACCTTAACCTGTTTATTAATCTCTCTAGCCTATCAACTATCTTTTCTTCAAACGAAATATTAAAGAAATGATTGACCTCTTTTATAAAAAAGCAGGGACTTGTCAGATTTATCTCAATAATTTTATCCCCTACAACATCGAGTCCTGCTATATAAATTCTATCTTGTTCAAGCTTCGGCTGAAGAATTTTTGCAAAAGTTTTCTCTTTTTCGGTTATTTCACCTTTTTCAAAGAATTCCGCAGAATGAGTATTAAACTTGAAATCATCCTTGCCATGGATTTTTCTTACACATTCGGGGAAGATTTCACCATCTATATAAACAAGTCTTTTATCTCCGTTTTCTATTTCTTTGATATATTTCTGTACCATAACCGAGGTTGTGCCGGAGTTTGTAACCATATCAATAAGTGTATGAGTATTTTTATCATTTTTATGAAGATAAAAAACACCTTTGCTGAAGCATTTATTCAATGGTTTTATTACTATTTCCTCATGTTTATTTAAAAAATCCACAATCAATTCTTCATTTGATGAAACAATATTATCGGGAATAATATCAGGAAAATTATTTATATAAAGTTTTTCATTCGCACTTCTTAAGCCTGATGGAGAGTTAAGAATAATCGGTTTTGCTGCATAATCAAGAACATAAGTCCCATTGATATAATCATTATCAACAGGCGGATCTGGTCTGTAGAAAATTACATCATAGTTATTGAGATTTTCTTTTTTAAATTCTTTTGTTTTTAGTAAATTTTCATCATGCAAAAACGAATTATAGCTCAAAGCAAACGGCTTTTCTTTTTCCAAAAAGAGTTTTTCTTTTGTTGTAACATCAACAACATATCCTCTTTTCAAAAAAGTCGCAATAAGCCAAAACGAAGTAACCAGTTTATTGAGTTCAAAATATTTAAACTCTAAACCGTCAATAACAAAAAGTATATTCATAAAACTATGTTCCTGCTTTCCAACTGTTAAGATATTCTTTCATTTCAGGAGTAAGTGTATCAATTTTAATACCCATACTGTTTAATTTAAGTTTTGCTATTTCATAATCAAAACTTTGAGGAAGAACATAGAGTTTCTTTTCCAATTTACCTTGATTTTTAAGCAAGAACTCTATACCCAAAGCTTGGTTAGCAAAACTCATATCCATAACACTCGCAGGGTGTCCTTCTGCTGAAATAAGATTAACCAATCTTCCCTCAGCCAAAACAAGAATAGACTTACCGTTTTTCAAAACATATTCTTCCATTGTAGGCCTTATTTGTTTTATTTCAACAGTTTCGTTTCTTAAAGCACCGACATTAACCTCTACATCAAAATGTCCTGCGTTACAAACAATAGCATTGTTTTTCATTTTTAATAAATGATGTAAATCAACAACATGTTTATTTCCTGTTAATGTAATGAAAATATCTCCGATAGGAGCAGCTTCATCAATAGGCATAACTCTGTATCCGTCCATAGCTGCTTCAAGAGCCTTAAGTGCATCAACTTCGGTAACAATAACATTAGCACCGAGTCCTTTTGCTCTCATAGCGCAGCCTCTGCCACACCAACCATAACCGACAACAACAACTGTTTTCCCTGCAAGCAATATATTTGTTGCTCTGATAATACCATCCATAGCACTTTGTCCCGTTCCGTAACGGTTATCGTATAAGTGTTTTGTTAATGATTCATTTACTCCAACCGCTGGAAACGGTAAAGAACCATCTGCTTCCATAGCTTTCAGTCTTATTATACCTGTTGTTGTTTCTTCTGTAGAACCTATTATATTAGGAATAAGCTCTCTGTAATTTTTTGTTATCGTTGCAACCAAATCGGCGCCGTCATCAACAATAAGCTGTGGTTTATGCTCAAGAGCAGCAACAACATGCTTGTGATATGTATCAAGGCTTTCGCCTGCATAACCATAAACCGACATATTATAATATTTTACCAAAGCAGCAGCTACGTCATCTTGGGTTGATAAAGGATTAGATGCAATAAGAACCGTATCAGCGCCGCCTGCTTGCATAGCTATTGCAAGGTTAGCTGTTTCTTTTGTCAAATGGCAGCCTACTGATAATCTTATATTTTTAAATGGTTGTTCTTTAATAAATCTTTCTTTTATTTGAGCCAAAACAGGCATATCTTGATATGCCCAATCTATTTGTTTTTTCCCTTGTTCTGCTAAACTCATATCTTTAACATCATAATTTACTGTTGTATTTGTCATAATTTCTCCTTATATTATTATTTTTTTGCGCCGCAACATTTTTTATATTTTAATCCGCTTCCGCATGGACAAGGATCATTTCTTCCGACTTTTGAAAAATCAATATTTTTTGTTTCTTCTGTTTGAGAAAAATCTTTCGCTGACTGCGAAAGCTGTGTTTCAACTTCTCCGTTTTCAATTAAATTATTTACCTGTAATTCAAATTTTGTCCTAAAAATGAATATAACAGTTTCACTTTGGATTTCGTGCATCATTTTGTTAAATAATCCAAATGCTTCATTTTTATATTCAATAAGAGGATCTTTCTGCCCGTATGCTCTTAATCCTATACCGTCACGCAAAGCATCTATACAGTGAAGATGGTCTATCCATTTATCATCAATAACTTTTAATAAAATATCTCTTTCAATAGAGCGCATAACATTATCTTTTTCCAGTATTTTTTGAGTTGGAGCATCTTCCGTTTTTATATATTGATTATAAAACGCTACAATTTCTTCTTCATGTTTTCTGTAAGCATCCTTTGCCATTTGAATTATTTTATCTTTTAATTCCAAGAATTTTAAACTTCTTATTGATGATTTATCTATTGGTTCTATATTCGGAAAAGTGAAAGCCAGTGTTTTTTCAAGCTGTGTTATTGTTTCTTCTTCCACTACTTTTAATGTAACATCACTGTTAATAAAAGTAGTTAAAATTCTTTCAGCTTCTTTTTCCACCATAAAAAGAATATCGGAATATAAATTTTCACCTTCCAAAACTTTCCTTCTTTGTTTATAGAAGATTTCACGTTGCCTATTCATAACATCATCATATTCCAACACATTTTTTCTTATATCAAAGTGATATGTTTCAACTTTCTTTTGAGCAGATTGAATTTGTCTTGAGATAATAGGTGCTTCAATAGCCATATCATCAGGAACATTTAATGTTTCCATAATACGAATAATTTTATCACCGCCAAAAATTCTCATAAGAGTATCTTCAAGAGATAAGAAAAATTTTGTAGACCCTAAATCACCTTGGCGGGCTGCACGACCTCTTAATTGATTATCAATACGGCGGGACTCATGTCTTTCTGTACCTATAACGTGCAATCCTCCCGCATCAACGACTTCCTGATGTTCTTTATCAGTAATTTTGTATGCTTCTTCAAGCGCTTTATCTCTTAATTCCGGATAATCAGATTGTTCGGTAGAAATACCTCTTTCTTCAAGCATTGTTTTTGCCAAAAATTCAGGATTACCGCCTAAAAGAATATCTGTACCACGACCAGCCATATTTGTTGCAATGGTAATAGCACCCTTTCTACCGGCTTGAGCAATAATCATAGCTTCTTTTTCATGCTGTTTTGCATTCAATACATGGTGTGCCAGTCCTTTTTTCTTTAACAAGCTTGATAAATATTCCGATTTATCAATACTAATCGTACCGACTAGAACAGGTCTGCCTTTTTTATGTTCCTCTTCAATTTCTTGAACCACTGCATCATATTTAATCTTTTCATTTTTATAAATAGCATCGGGATAATCTATTCTTAAATCCTTTTTGTTTGTAGGAATACAAGTGACTTCAAGATTATAAATCTTTCCGAATTCAGCTTCTTCAGTAACTGCGGTACCTGTCATGCCTGCAAGCTTTGGATAAATTCTGAATAAATTTTGGAAGGTAATACTTGCGAGAGTTTGTGTTTCATCTTGAATTTGTACCCCTTCTTTTGCCTCTATAGCTTGGTGTAAACCATCAGACCATCTTCTGCCTTCCATGAGCCTGCCTGTAAATTCATCAACGATAACTACTTGATTATCTTTAACAATATAATCCGTATTACATTTAAAGAGTTCTTTTGCTCTCAATGCCTGAACGAGGTGATGGGCATACTGAGTAGACGGGTCATATAAATCCGTAACGTTAAGCATTTCACAAGCTTTATCAATACCCGGTTCATTCAAAACAATATTTTTATTTTTTTCTTCTATTTCATAATCAACCGGTGCAGATAAAAGCGGTGCAATTTTTGCCATAACTTTATATGTTTCTGCTGATTTGTTGAGTCTGCCGCTAATAATAAGCGGTGTTCTTGCTTCATCAATTAAAATACTGTCAACTTCATCGACAATTGCAAAATTATAAGGACGTTGAACACATTGTTCAATGCTGCCCGCCATATTATCTCTCAAATAGTCAAAACCGAACTCGTTGTTTGTCCCATAGGTAATATCACAGTTATAAGCAGCTTTCTTTAATTTAAATTCGTCCTCGCCTCTTGTGTTGGAAAGCACAACTCCAACACTTAAACCTAAAAATTTATAAATTCTGCCCATCCACTCACTATCACGTTTAGCAAGATAGTCATTAACAGTAACGACATGAACACCTTTACCTGTAAGAGCATTAAGATAACAAGGGAGGGTTGCAACAAGAGTTTTACCTTCACCTGTTCTCATTTCTGCAATTTGTCCCTTATGTAAGAAAATACCGCCTATAAGCTGAACATCAAAGTGTCGCATATTAAGGACACGTTTCCCTGCTTCACGAACAACAGCAAAAGCTTCAGGTAATATTTCATCAAGTGCTTTTTGTTCAAGTTTATAATCTTTATTTTTATCTGATGATTTTTCACGTTTATTTAATATTTCACGAAATTCATCTGTTTTAGCTCTTAATTGCTCGTCAGAAAGTTTGCTTATTGTACTTTCCAAAGAATTTATATGGTCAACAATCGGCATAACAGACTTTATTTTTCTGTCATTCGGATCGCCCAATAATTTTAATAAAAAACTTATCATTATTTCCTCTCCTATATATTAATTTCATTTTAGCATGAAAATAATAAATAACAGTACTTAAGACATAATCCATGTAACTAAATAATCTAAAACAAGAATTACGACAGTTGTCCAAATAGCTGAACTGGTAACGGCTTTTCCGACATCTCTTGCTCCGCCTTTGGTTTTTAGTCCTCTCATAGAACATACTAAACTCAAAGCAATTCCAAAAATAAATGACTTAATCATACATATATACAAGTCTTTTGTCGCTGTATAAAGCCAAACCGAATTAAGAAATCTGTTTTGGTGGAGATTAATACTGAGTTTTGCAACTGCCATACCGCCAAAAACCCCTATAACTATAGCTAATACGGTAACAAGAGGAACAACAGCAGCGCTGGCTAAAACTCTTGGTAATACCAAATATTTAATAGGATCAACATTTAATGTTTTCATTGCATCAACTTGTTCTGTAATCTGCATATTTCCAAGTTCAGAAGCTATTGCGGTTCCTGCCCTCGCTGAAATAACAAGCGCTGTAAAAACAGGTGCAAGCTCTCTGATAACAACTATAGAAACAAGTCCTCCTACATAGGCTTCTCCTCCTGACATATAAAAATATCTTGCCAGCTGCAAAGAAATAACTCCTCCCGTTATAAATATTATTACAAGAGAAATGCCAACAGAATCAGCACCTATTAAGGCAGCTTGTTCAATAGTTTTTTTAAAATTAAGTTTTCCTAAAAAAAGATAATAAATCGATTTTATCAAAGCACTTATACATTCTCCGATAAATTCCAATATCGAAAAAAGCTGCTTTAAAATATTAATAATAAAATTACCGATTAAATCAACTGTTTTAGTTATCATAAACTTGAACACACCAGTTTTTATATTTATCACAATTACCTTTTACTAATTCAAAATAAAAATCTTGAATTTGTTTAGTAATTTTGCCGACTTTACCGTCGCCAAGATTTCTGTTATCTATTTTTGTAACAGGACTTACTTGTGCGCCTGTTCCGCAATAAAAGGCTTCATCAGCTATATATAATTCTGTTCTGTCAATATCTCTTTCAATAACTTCTATTCCAAGTTCTTTTTGCGCAAATTCTTTTACGGTATTTCTTGTAACTCCTTCTAAAATATTATCAGTAGTTTTTGATGTAATAAGTTTACCGTTTTCAACCAGATATAAGTTCATTGCAGAACCTTCAGTAACGATACCTGATTCGGAAAGAGTAATAGCATCATCAAAACCTGCCAGTTTTGCATCGGTAACAATAAGCGCAGTATTTGCATAGGCTCCTGAAACTTTTGCTCTGGGAGGAATTGCATTATCCTCTAATCTTCTCCAAGAAGAAACACAAACGCTCAACCCTTTGGTTAAATCGCAATACTGACCCAAAGGTGTGGTAAAAATACAAAATACATCCGGATTATCAAGCAAACTCGGTCCGACTTTTTCTGCTGATTTAAAAATTGTGGGACGAATATAGGTATCTGTTTTAGGTGCATTTTTTAATAATAATTCTTTTGTAATATCACACATTTCATCAACTGTATAGATAGTATCCATGTGCATTATTTTGCAGCTTCTGTGTAAACGTTCATAATGCTCCTTCATTCTGAAAATAAACATATTATTTTTCTTTTCATTCCAATATGCTCTGATTCCTTCAAAAACTGATGTCCCATATAAAAAAGCATGCGTTCTTAAAGGCAGCTTTGCATCTTCATAATTTATATATTTATCACCCATAAAAACAATATTTTTTTGTTCGCTCATTTGTATATCCTCTTTTTTGCTCTTCACCTCCTAAATTTATAACAAAAAAGAGAGCAAGGCAAATAAATTTAATAAGAATATAAGCATAGTTTGTTAATTAATGATAAATATATAATTTAAACTTTTTCTTTTTTAGATAATTCTTTGGTTGTTTTTTTCAATACTTTTTCAAAACTTACAATTGGGATAAATTTAAATCCGCAATTTTCTGTTATAGAACCGCCTAATAAAAATATTTCTTCCATAGGATATTGTCGGCAAATAGAAGGTCTTTGGTTATATGCCGTACATTTACCGGTTTCTTTATTAAGTTTTGTGCATTCAAAAATTAGTCCTGTTTCATCTTTATCTACAACTTTAAGCCAGTCATAAAAATAATGCATACTTTTTAAGTATTCAAATTCTTCTTCGGTTTTTATTAAATCATTTGCATGAGTTATATAAATTTTTTGGCAGCACCTGCCGCAGCCTTTGCATTTGCCTACTCTATAATATTTTTTTTGAAAAACATATCTCAAAAAAAATTTTTTTATTTCTAAAAATAAATTATTCAAAAAAATCATCTTTTATGTTTCTTTTTTTCCTGTTCTTCTCTTAATCTCTGCTCTTCTTCAAGCATTCTTTGTTTTACTAAGTTATCTAAATTCATATTTAATTGATTTTGTGCATAAGACATAATATCACTCGCAGCCATTTCTATTTCCGTATTATCCCACAATTTCCTTGCTATTTTTGCTTTTTCTACAGCCTTATCATAATCTTTTTGTTTATTACAATAATTTGCATACTCAATAGTTCTTTTAGCAGCTTTGTTTATAATATTTGTAGTTGATAAAAGTTCATTTAATTTTTTATAAAACTCATTATTTTTTGTTAAAAAGTAGAGATTTTCATACATAATAATAGCAGTATCAAATTCTTTTTTATTAATATATTCTTCCGCTTTAGCTTTATATTCTTTTACAAATTCATAATTTTGTGAAATTTCGCTTTTTAATTGCTGAGCTTTTTTTCTTGCAGTTAAAATTTCTTTCCCTCCGGCTGTTATTTGTATAAAATATGAGAAAAAACAGTAAGCATCTATTTTTTTATCAAGCTTTTCAGCACAAAGTGCCAAATTTAAACAAAGCTTTGGTTTTTTCTTTTCTATCTTATATGCTTCTAACCAATATAAGAAAGCATAATCGTATTTTTCAAATTTGAAAAATATATTACCAATGTTAGTATAGGTTTTACTAAAATTAGGGAAAACCCTCAAGGATTCATAAAAAGATTGAAGAGCTTTTCTGTAAAAATGCTTCGTTTCAAAAAAGACACCCAATTTCATGTGAGAAATAGCATTTAATTTATGCATAGATACTTTTTTATGAATATTTCTATAAAGAGAAGAAGAAACATTAAATGAATTATTCATAAAAAATTCATATAACATAAAAGCCATTTTTCTGTTACCAATTCTTTCATTGGTAATACCCAAATTGACTATTAAATTTTCATTATACGGGTCAAGACAAAAAGCTGCTTCAAATTCTTCTTTTGCTTTTCCTAAATCATCCTGAGATAAATAATAATTACCTAAATTTACATAAGGATTCATTAAAAAAGAATTTTTCTCTTTTGCCAAATTCCAATATTTAACCGCCTCTTCAGAATTTGATAATTCAAATTGGCAATCAGCATAATTTATATAAGCTTCAACTTTCTCCGGAAATTTTTCCGTTATATCTTTAAATATAGCAGAAGCTTGTTGAAAATCTTTTTTTTCATAAAAAGTAACAGCATTTTGGAAAAGAGCTTTACATTCATCATTTGTATCCGGTAGCTGTTCTTCTAATAAGACTATTTCATTTTTTGTATCTTGTTCTTCCATTTCTTATTTAAAAATATGTGGTCTAAAATAATTCGTTCAATAAACTTAAATCTTTAAGCATGCTATCTGCTAATTCTTCATCATCAATATTAATAATTCCTTTTTGCATAAGGTCAATAACATCATTGGTAGCTTCTTCTTCCGATATATCATTCAAAAAAACCTTATAATAGTTTATATCTTGTTCTCTTTGATAAAGTGAAAGTGCTTCTTTTGAAATATCCGATTCGTCTAATAAACCGATATTCGGATTAGAATAAGCTTTTTCGGCAGCACTTTTTTCAATAGAGGAAGCATTTTTTGTTTCTTCACTATGCGTCTGTGATGCTATACTCAATAGGTTATCTTGTGTATTAATTCTTTCAATCACAATGTTTTCCTTATTTCCCTGCAATTATATTATGAATTGTTTTACAAGTAAAAGTAATAATCGAAAGGTTTATTTTATATAATCCTAAAGGTTTATTTTTTATAAAAATAATAGTTAAATTATCTGTTACTCATTGCTTATGGCATAAAAAAAGAGGCTTTTGCCTCTTATTATTTTCCTTCAATCTTCCCAATTTTATTATAAAATCTTTGATTAAATCTCTCGTTTTGTTTCTTATATTTTAATAAACAATTTATTTTTAACAAAATTGCCTTCTTTAAAACGGAGAAAATACTTTGTTTTTATGCAATATATATTTATTATATAACTAATATATTTTAGATATATCTATCATACATAAAGGATATTTATTTTTGCCTATTTTTTGTTGTTAACATTTCTTAACAAAACAGCACAGTTAGGAATATTTCTTTTTTAATTATAGTACAAAACAGAAATATTAAAATAAAATTTACATAATTTATTTTATCAAAAACTTATAACCGATTATTTTTGAAATTGTTTGGAGCAGCAGTGAATGTTTTATCTTTTTGGTGCAAGTCTTCCAAAATATTTTCTGCTATAAACATTGGATTTCTAAAGCAGTATTTATCTCTATTTACGGAAGAATATTCACACATTTTTTCAAAAATATATTCAATATCTTTTATTGATTGACCGTTTTTTAGTAAATATACGAATATTTGTTTTATATCTGTTATTGTTAAAAAGTCTAAAATTGTGTACTTTAATATACTATTTTCATTCTCCAAGTAATAAGAGATATATTTTTCAACTGTTTTTACTGAAAATAGCTCTTCTAAATTTTCTTGACATACATTATATAAATTATTTTTTATTTCGGGAATAGCATAATCTCTATTTGGTATAGCAAATCCGATATATTTGATATGTTCTCTTACCAATATACGATATTCATTTTCCTGCAAAGTTGTATCATTCATAATTCTTCCTGTAGGAAGGACAAAACCGCATTCTTTTTTGATTTGGTGTCTTAATAATTTAAGAGTATTCACAATATCATTACCAAATTCTACCAAATCACTTCCTATTAGTATAGAAAGTTCATCTACCCCTAATCCGTCGAAAATATTTGGTTTATATTGAATAATTTCTTCTTTTTTGAATAAACCAACAAATTTCAACCATAAAGTATTTAAATAATTTTTCATATATCACCCATCCTTCTGATTATATTTATTAATAATCAGAATAAATATTTCCGTTTTTGAATAAATACCATTACAAAATTTTACATAATTTATATTTGTATAGGAATGTATATGAAAAGAAAATGATACTATTTATTCTTTTTAATAAATTCTATTGCTAAATTAATATCATCATAAGGGATTTTTTTAATGGTTTCATAATCCATTTCCCACCATTTAAGCTCAAGCAATTCTTTGATAATATCTTCGCTAAATCTGTATTTAATAATCTTTGCGGGGATACCAGTTACAATTGCATAGGGGGGAACGTCTTTTGTTACAACGGCAGAAGTGTCTATAACTGCGCCATCACCTATTGTAATTCCATTCTTTATTTTTACATTGTCCCCAATCCATACATCATTACCTATAATAACGGGAGGTAAAATCCTATATTCATCGTGACAAGGCATATCTTTATCTTTAAAGCCCAGAGAATTGAAGTAGAAAAAAGGACTGGTTGATAAAAAATTCAATGGATGATTGCTCATTCCGATTGATACCCCGCGACCTATTGAAACAAAACTGCCAATTCGTGAATTTATTCTATCCATAATAAGAGGTTGTTCTGCACAATAGCTGTATTTTCCTACATGTTTAATGTTTATTTTTTGTATACTCATTAACAGGCTCCTTAAATATTTGATAAGATAAATATTGAGAACTCAAAGACAAAGAGATTTTATCAAAAAAATGCGAAGCTAACAATTTTATATGGGAAATGCATTGTGTTTGTTCAACTTTTCTTTAAATGATATTACTTTTTCCGGAGTAAATTAATTTACTTGAGTAGTTAACATTCTTTATCTGAATTTTTTTGAATTTTTAAAACTCTAACTTATTGCAAGTTCAAAAATATAATATTTGTACTATTTATTCTAATAGTCCTAATATTTCATTAACAGCAAAATAAATCTCGTTTATATTTGTATTGCTGAGATATTTTTCGTTGTTTTTATTGTTTGATACATATCCAACAGTTTCGATTTTTGGATATTTAAGGGTGATTTCGTCCTTATTTGTTATATCAACAAAAAATTCAGGATGACTGTTTTTTAAAGAGTTAAGAGTTTGGCGATAATCACTTACTTTTGGAGATATACCTTTGTTCTTAGTGTCAGCTTCGTACTCTTTCAGTCCTTTTTGAATTGCAGCTTCAGCACGTTTGGAAAATCTGATACCAAAGTTTGGTGTGTTGTTAATTGAATTAATTTGCATAAATACTCCTTTCTCAATTTGATAACATATAAAATTTATTACTAAATTTTGATTAAGTATAACAATATTGCCCTAAAAGTCAGGAAATATTATCATTTTAAAAATATGTAAAATAGAATGCCTAAAATTAGTTAATGTAGTTTTAAGATGCTGATAATGTTAAATATTTGAATTTAATACTAATTTATAAAAAGTATAGCACAAAAAATAAAAAACAATATGGAAATGTATATTTATTATACAGATATTTTTCGCTTGACTAAAAATCTTGAGCGTATTTTCGGAAGGGCGAAGCCCAGAGAGTGATGGTTCGGTGGAATGAAAAAATCTTTTTTTAAAAGATTTTGAAATGGAACGAAGAACCGAACTGCCCGAAAATATAAGATATTTATTCTAATTAGCATGTGTTTTCTGTTTTTTCATATTGATATTTTCGCTTGACTAAAAATCTTGATTTAGTACTATAAGTAAGGAGATTGTTAAATCTTTTGACATAACGCATTTGCCGCGTTAGCTCAGTTGGTAGAGCAGAGGACTGAAAATCCTCGTGTCCTTGGTTCAATTCCGAGACGCGGCACCATTTTAAAAAGTAATTGCAAAGGTTTTGTCCCTTGCTTTTTTAATGGGTAATTTTAAATTATAAAATTGTCGTTATTTTGTCGTTAATTATAAAATGTGGTTGTTTTGTGGTTAAATTAAGATATACCCATATTTAAATCCTCAAGTATTGGAAAATGCTACAATAAGAAATGATATATTTGTGAAACATTTGTTGTAACATTTTAAATTAACATATTCCTAATTTCATTCCTTTAAAACTTTATTTTCCCAGCCAGCATCTCTTCATATTGTCTAAATATATTTTTGTTGCTTCAGCGTACAAAACGATATCTTTTTCGCTGCTTTTTCTTAAATCATTAAGTAATTCTTCTATTGAACTAAAACGTTGTATAAGATTCCTCTTATATAAATTTTCATCCTGATATAATAAATCGTCATGCGGCAGATTTGGATCATTTCTAAAGGATTTTTCCGTAGTCAGTTCTCTGAGTCGCATCATCTGTTTTTCAATTTCAATTATTTGCGAATTAGGCTCCTTAAATAAGCGAGAAAGAGTTTTTTCATATTCAATTACTTTTTTATAATCAGGAATTTTGTTATCATATAGTTCTGATGTTCTTTCATAAAAATGTGAAAGTGATTTTAGATATTTCTTAGTAAAAACATCTGCTCTTTCAGCTCCATTTTTAATATCATCTCTTTCTAAATAACTCAAGACTTTCCCCACCGTTCTGATTTCAAAAGCAGCAACATTTGTTATATGCGGGCAAAAAATATTTCTTGCCATGTGGTTTGAATCTTTCCAAGAATCTTCTGCCGATTTGCCGCAATGTTGATTTTTATAACACTCAAAATCAAAGAAACCGGGATTATCGCCATTTACTTTAATATTAGCACCTGAAAAATCATAAAATACCATACCCGATTTTTCAAACATAAATAATTCATCCAGTATATTGTCAAATAATTCAGGCGAAATATCGTCAAATTTTCCGCCGAGGTCATATCCGCTGATAAATGTTGAAACAACTGCATTTTTTCCGTTTATAGGAAATACATCAACCAATTTTTGGGTTCTTGTACAATAGTCAGGTATTCGTTCAAGAACAGTTGCTTCTGTATCAGCATTTCTATATTTATCATTCTTTTTATACGTTTTTACAGCCAATGTAGGTAACCAAGGAAGAACTACCTTATATACAATACCTAATGAACCTGAATTTAATTGTTCTATGTCATCAGATGAATAAGCAGTCGGGTTTGATATACGTTTCCTTATTTCTCCTTTTTGGGAAGAATTTAATGAAAACTTTGTTCGTGCTCTGAAATTTTGATTATATTGATTTTGTGATAAAAAGTGAATTTTCATGAACACACTTTCAATTTTATAAACATATTTCACTTATATGAAATTTTATAAAAATATTTTTTGCTATTTTTTAATCAAATGTAAAGATTTATTTATCAAAAAGAAATTTTGTGAAAATAATTTTGGTTAGTTGTTCTTTTAAAAGCTGCTTTGCATGTTCTGGTTTTTCAAGAATATATTTATCAATATTTTTCTTGTTAGTACTATCGATTATTCCATCTGCACAAGTTTTTGTAACTTTACTTAAATCATTTGAAATATTTACGGTATCTATTAACATAACATGTGCTGTATTTTCATTCAAATCTATATATCCGTCATTATTTAAGTCCAAAACAGAAAAGAATTTCTCCAACATTCTGCGCATATTCAAAGTAGCTTTTTCGGGAATACATTGTTCTTTTGATACTTTACCATTATTAGATAAAGATTTTATAGTTTCTTCAGCATATACTTTGGCATCTTTTATATATTCATTATTTTTTGCTTTTTCAAGTTTTGAATATCTGATATTTTCAAATTCTATTTCATCAAGATTTTAACATTACTTTCTTTTACTTTTTTATCATGCTGCATAACATTATATGCCGCATTTCTGGCATAACCTTCTCTTGTGTTAGAATTATATATACCTTTTTCACCTGTTATATTCAAAAAACACACCTATAAAGTTAAATACACTATATATAAAACAAAATATTTTTAAAATTGCTATAAAACTAAATTGATAGAATATAAACTAAAAAATTTACTCTACAAATTTTGAATATCACTACGGATTTTGTTCCACAAAAGCAAGTCGTTTGCTACACTTCGTTGTCGCAAACTATTGCTTTTGCTACTTCGAGTTTGGCACTACGTATCATCACTCTACACAAAATCCATCGAGACGCGGCACCATTTTAAACAATAATAGCAAGAGTTTTGGCTCTTGCTTTTTTAATGGGGAAATTTTAGGGTGTGGTATTGTGGTTGTTTTGTGGTTAGATTTGTAAAAAATATTTTAAAATATTTCAAATCCTCTTTAAAACGCTTATAACCTGCCCAACTACGGTAAATTGCTTTGTTTTATCAGTTTCAAAATTTAAAACCCATTGTTTGTAACTTATGTAGTTGTCCATAAATATAATTGCTAATATCGTATAAAGCTTCAAGAGAAATATAATTTTGTTGTTTTTCATTCTTAACTGTTTGACCAATGTTTTGACTTACAGATAATGTATATTTAATAATCCCATTTTTATCCACGTCCAATTTACAATTACTGAACTTATCATTTTGCATCTGTGTATAAAGGTCATTTAAAAGAACATATTTTGTGTCATCATTATTATATTTTCCCTTGCTGTTTTGAATAAGTCTTTTAGCATTATCAGTAAATTTTAAACCAAAACTCTGAGAACTTTTTACTAAGTTATAACCTGTACCTATGCTGGTTATGTTCATTATTTATACTCCTTTTAATGTTATTAGTTAGGTAGTAATTTATGAATCTTCTTTTACGGTATTTCCCCATCTGTTCTTTAATTGTTTAGATTTTATAGTTTTAAATTTATCACTTGACTTAATTGTATAATTAAAATAAGTTGTATCCATTCTTTTAATATTTAATGAATTAAATAATGCATAAAGAGTGGGTTGAGTAATATTATAATATTCATCTTGTTTTTTGAGGCTGATTGCTTTACCATAATACTTTTTTAATAATTCCAAAGACAAATTCTCAATATTAACATCAGTTATCATTTGACTAC